>MOXF01000069.1_pt1 | contig 12826 bp, 15 predicted proteins | sample 1471201 | NCBI WGS metagenome assembly MOXF01 (sample SAMN05358035, study PRJNA327811) | mollusc metagenome | isolation source: Phylotype B (NB1) bacterial symbionts from gill | host: Thyasira cf. gouldii | place: Canada: Bonne Bay, Newfoundland | collected 2010-08
ATGAGCCGTTCCAGCACGGCGAGGTGTTTGTCACTAACGACGGCGCCGAGACCGATCTGGATCTGGGTCACTACGAGCGCTATATACGCGCCACCATGGGGAAGAACAACAACTTCACCACCGGCCAGATCTATGAAAGCGTAATCAAGAGAGAGCGTCGTGGTGACTACCTGGGCGGTACGGTTCAGGTCATTCCCCATATCACCAACGAGATGAAGGACTGCGTTCGTCTCGGAGCCGGTGATGCCGATGTTGCCTGATAGAGATCGGCGGTACCGTAGGTGATATCGAATCCCTCCCTTTTCTTGAAGCGATCCGGCAGATGGGCGTTGAGCTTGGTCATGAGAATGCGCTGTTCATGCATCTCACCCTGGTGCCCTATATACCGACATCCGGTGAGATCAAAACCAAACCGACCCAACACTCGGTAAAAGAGTTGCGCTCCATCGGTATTCAGCCCGATGTGCTGCTGTGCCGCTCTGAGAAACCGCTACCCAACGCCGAGCGAAAGAAGATCGCGCTGTTTACCAACGTACCCGAGGCATCGGTGATCTCAGCGGTGGATGCCGACACCATCTACCGCATTCCTCTGCTACTGCATGAGCAGTTCCTCGATGAGATCGTGGTCAAGCAGTTTGGGCTTAATCTTCCCGCCGCCGACCTCTCGGAGTGGCACCGGGTGCTGGATGGCCTGGAGAATACCGATGGCAACGTCACCATCGCCATGGTGGGCAAGTACATCAACCTCACCGAGGCGTACAAATCCCTCTCTGAGGCGCTGATTCACGCTGGCATCCATACCCGCACCCGGGTAAACATCGAATACATTGATTCCGAGCTGATAGAGGCGGAGGGTACCGGCTGTCTCGCCGCTGTAGATGCCATCCTGGTGCCCGGTGGTTTTGGCGAGCGCGGTGTGGAGGGGAAGATCGCCACCGTCAGGTACGCCCGTGAAAACGGCGTGCCCTACCTCGGCATCTGTCTCGGTATGCAGGTGGCAGTGATTGAGTTTGCCCGTACTGTGGCCGGTCTTGATGGTGCCCAGAGTACTGAATTCAACCGCGAGACCCCTCATCCCGTAATCGCCTGATTACCGAGTGGCTCAATGCCGAAGGGGAGCTCGAAACCCGGGATCAGCTCTCTGACCTTGGTGGTACCATGCGCCTCGGCGGCCAGGAGTGCCAACTTGGGGAGGGCAGCATAGCCAGAGAGCTTTATGGCAAGGAAGTTATTGTCGAACGTCACCGCCACCGCTTTGAGTTCAACAATCAATACCTAGAGACTCTCGAAGCGGCAGGTTTGCGCATCGCCGGCCGTTCCATTGACGGCAAGCTGGTGGAGATTGTCGAGGTTCCCGACCACCCCTGGTTTGTCGCTTGCCAGTTTCATCCGGAATTCACCTCCACACCCAGAGACGGCCACCCCCTCTTCTCCGGCTTCACCCGCGCCGCCCGTGAATTTCAGCGGGAAGTGAAAAGGCGGGGAGTTGACGAGTCGTGAAACTGTGCGGATTTGAGGTTGGGCTGCACTCCCCGCTGTTTCTGATCGCCGGGCCTTGTGTGGTTGAGAGCGAACAGATGGCCATCGATATCGCCGCCACATTGAAAGAGATAACCACAGCGGCATCTATCCCGTTTATCTACAAATCCTCTTTTGACAAGGCCAACCGCTCATCTGGAGAGAGCTTTCGTGGGCTCGGTCTGGAACAGGGGTTGGCGATACTGGAGAAGGTCAAAGCTGAGGTGGGTGTTCCCATCCTCACCGATGTACACGAGGATACGCCCCTGGATGAGGTTGCCTCCGTGGTGGATGTATTGCAGACCCCGGCTTTTCTCTGTCGCCAGACCAACTTTATCAAAGCGGTGGCTGACCAGGGGTTGCCGGTCAACCTCAAAAAGGGTCAGTTTCTAGCGCCCTGGGATATGAAACATGTGGTCGATAAGGCGCGCAGCAGCGGTAACAGCCAGATAATGGTGTGTGAGCGTGGCGCCTCCTTTGGATACAATAATTTGGTTTCTGATATGCGCTCCCTGGCGGTAATGCGTGAAACAGATGCCCCGGTAGTCTACGACGCCACCCACTCGGTACAACTGCCGGGGGGGCAGGGCACTTCATCAGGCGGGCAACGCGAGTTTGTACCGGTGCTGGCGCGGGCCGCAGTGGCTGTGGGTATATCCGGCCTCTTTATGGAGACCCACCCACAACCGGAAAAGGCCCTGAGTGACGGGCCCAACTCATGGCCACTGGGGCGGATGCGGGAACTGCTGGAGAGTTTGATTGAACTGGACAGGGTGGTTAAGTCGCGTCCACTGGCGGAAAGCGGTCTCGTATAGGCTTTCGACATCCGGAAACGGTGGTGTCACCCGTGTGTTGATAGTTGAGCATTATGGCTCTGTGCAATAATCCTGAAGTCGGTTGTAGGAGCGAACTTGTTCACGAAGAGCGTGTATCGGAGTCCATCGCGAACAAGTTCGCTCCTACAATGTAACTTAATCTCCAGCGCCAGCGAGACGGCCTTCAGGATTGTTGTGCATAGCCGTTTTTGAGTATCTATTCACTCAATCAGGGTTCGGAGTTTATTGTGTCTGAATTGAATAGTTGGCAATCAACAGATGTTACTATTCAGCATGGTAATCCAGAACTCAGGCGTTAGGAGCGAACTTGTTCGCGAAGAGCATGTTTCGTAGTCCATCACGAACAAGTTCGCTCCTACAGCACCTCTGTTCCACCATAACTGTGGTTTTCGGGAGTGAGCTGAATAGTTACCAACAGATTAATAATCACAAAAGGGTAAGCAGGTATGTCAGAAATAGTAGATATCAGAGCCCGGGAGATTCTCGACTCCCGCGGTAATCCCACTGTCGAAGCGGATGTTATTACCGCCGACGGCGCCATCGGCCGGGCTGTCGCCCCCTCTGGAGCCTCCACCGGTTCCCGCGAGGCTCTTGAGCTGCGTGATGGTGACAAGGAGCGCTACCTTGGTAAAGGCGTTCTTAAAGCGGTGGATAACATCCAAGGTGAGCTGAAATCTGCGCTGATGGGGATGGATGTCAGCGGTCAGACGGAACTTGACCAAAAAATGATCGCCCTCGACGGCACCGAGAACAAGGGACGCCTGGGCGCCAATGCCACTCTGGCAGTCTCACTGGCAGCAGCTCACGCCGCTGCTCAGGAGAAGGCGATCGCCCCTCTACCGTTATCTCTCCGCCGGTCCTTACCGCATGCCGGTGCCGATGATGAATATCATCAACGGCGGCTCTCATGCCGATAACAGCGTCGATTTTCAGGAGTATATGATCCTGCCGGTGGGTGCTGGATCGATTCGTGAGGCGGTTCGCTACGGTGCCGAGGTGTTTCACAGCCTCAAGAGTGTACTGAGCGGCATGGGCCTCAACACAGCGGTGGGTGATGAGGGTGGTTTTGCCCCCGATCTACCCTCCAATGTGGCAGCGGTCGAGGTCATTCTCGAAGCGATAGAGAAGGCAGGATTCAAGGCTGGCGAAGAGATCTACCTGGGGCTCGATGTAGCCAGCTCCGAGTTCTACAAGGGGGGCGTTTACGACCTCGCCTCCGAAGGACGGCAGATGGGCGCAGCCGACTTTGCCGATTACCTCGTCAGCATGGTCGATCAGTTCCCCATTATCACCATCGAGGATGGCATGGATGAGAGTGACTGGGCCGGTTGGGGTCTGCTGAGTGAGAAGCTGAACAGCCGTATACAGCTGGTCGGTGATGACCTCTTTGTCACCAACACCAAAATCCTCTCCCGCGGCATCGAAGAGAAGATAGCCAACTCGATCCTGATCAAATTCAACCAGATCGGTACCCTGACCGAGACACTGGAAGCGATCAAGATGGCTCATGATGCCGGTTATACAGCAGTCATCTCCCACCGTTCGGGAGAGACTGAAGACACCACTATCGCGGACCTGGTGGTAGCGACCAATACCGGGCAGATCAAAACCGGTTCATTGAGTCGCTCTGATCGTGTCGCCAAATACAATCAGCTGATGCGTATTGAGGATCAGCTGGGTGATGAGGCGGTCTATGCCGGCCGGGGTGCTTTCACTAATCTTTAATTATTTCCGCCCCAGGTCGCCGATTCCCCACTGGTTGGGGACGGCGGCCTATGGTGGCGGGTGCGGTGAACGATGCGTATTCTGACCGTACTGCTGCTGTTGATCCTGCTGGTGCTGCAATACCGCCTGTGGGTGGGGGAGGGCAGCCTGGCGGAAGTCCACTCACTGAAAAAGGATATCGCACTGCAGAAGGAAGAACTCAAGCAGATGCGACTGCGAAACCGTGCATTGCAGGCTGACGTGGACGACCTCAGGGATGGATTGGAGGCAATTGAGGAACGGGCACGCAATGAGCTGGGAATGATCCGTAAGGGTGAAATCTTTTACCAGGTAATCGAGCCTGCAGCGGAGCCGAAGAAGTGACCCGGGATGCAGCGCTCTGGGCTGTAGTGCCCGCCGCCGGCATCGGTCGGCGCATGGGCGGTGAAACTCCAAAACAGTATTTAAAACTCAATGGCCGGCCGGTCATTGAACACTCTCTGGCACTTTTGCAGGCGTATCCCCGGATTGAACGTGTTGTGGTTGCCCTTGCAGACGGCGACAGCTGGTGGCGGGAGACCGCCTTCTCCGACCACCACAAGGTGGAAAGAGTCAGTGGTGGGAGTGAGCGCTGCCACTCGGTACTCAATGCCCTCGACGCGCTTGCCCAAGTGGCTGACGCCGATGACTGGGTGCTGGTACACGACGCCGCCCGGCCTTGCCTGCGCCGCTCCGATCTCGATAAACTGATCAATCAACTAACCGATCATCCGGTGGGCGGCCTGCTGGGAATTCCACTTCACGATACGGTAAAGCGGGCCGACAACGCACTGCAAGTGGTGGAGACCCTGCCCAGAGAATCACTATGGCGCGCCTTCACACCACAGATGTTCCGCTACTCACTGCTGCGATCCGCACTTACCGCCGCCCTGGAATCCGGTGCGCTGGTGACCGACGAAGCAAGCGCGGTGGAACTCAACGGTCTCTCACCCTTGCTGGTGGAAGGGTCGTCGGACAATATCAAGATCACCCGGCCGGAGGATCTGCCTTTGGCTGCTTTCTACCTCAGCCGGCACCGCTGCTGATTTACCACGAGCTGTAACTTCCTAGAATCCTGCCGCTCCATTCTACGAGCAAGACATTAATTTTAATTGTAATGACTGCGATTGCCTCTACCGCGTCAGGATTCAGTTGGCGATCTGCAATCCCTTGCCACACGGGCATCGCCTCGAAATACAATGGTGTCCGAACGGCTGTCCCACCTGGTTCCCTCAGGACAGGGGTACAGGTACAGGTACAGGTACAGGTACAGGTACAGGTACAGGTATTGATATATGACCCCATTGATTTACTAATCAGGTAAAGTTTCACTCCACAAAATAATAGATTTTGCGCTTGAAAAACTATATAACTAGTATTATAGTTTATTAATGGATGTTAAGCTCTTAGAAACTAAAATAGCCGCCCAGGGCTTTGCCGCCGCAGGATCAGAATCCCGCCTGATCGTGCTCAGGTACTGGTGCGAACCGGCCTGGAAGGATTGACTGTTGGCAGATACAGCAAAAAACTGCTATCCCGGCATCTACTCTCGCCCATCATCTGAAATTTCTCGCTGACGGTGGATTGATCGAGCAACAAAAGCAGGGGCGGGCCGTCATCAACAAAGCCAATTATGCGCACATAGAAGCCCTGGCATTCTTTCTGACCCATGAATGTTGTGTCGATGCTGGTGTTCCAGTTAAAGACGTATCATGAAAACGATTGAGATCATCCTGCAGCAAGGTACTCCACAGCATTTCGTGGATATCAATACTTTTCTGATGGCTGCTGCCTTACACCGGCAGATACCTGTACAAGTACATCGCCGGATATTGGTTTCATCCGCAGAAAACTACGATCCATGATAAGCATTGCTGGCTCGCCTTCCAGTTAATGGCAAAACCGTGTTCTTGGATCTGGCTTATCATCTGAAATGGAACGTCAAAGAATTACAGCCGGGATTAAATCCAGCCAATGGACGGGGCGTACCAATGAGCTGCGGCAGAGGAGTGCAATTTGCCCCCCCAAGGCGTTGTAGTGATTAGTCCTTTTTGTGAACCACTATGGATACTGCCAGAATTCACAGTAGTTAAACTCGAGTTAACCATTCAAATACAAGAATTCTGACAGGTAATCCCATGGTAGATTTAAACGATAAAGCCGCGCTAATAGATATCAATCAGACGACAGATTGTTGTGCTGAGCCTGTTGCGGTCACAAATTGTTGTGCTGAAAAAGAGATAAAGGCAGATAAGCATCATCCTGCTGTGGTGACACTATCACTCAGAAAAACAGTAGGTTACAGGACAGGCTACGACCTTTATGGACGGCCTGGTCATTGATACCTGCACTGCTGTTAATGCAAATGCTTTTAGATTCTAAACAACTACAGCAAATTATAGAAATTGCCTTGTCAGCGTTATTCGGTACCTTGCCCTATATCATCCTGGCCGTCCTGCTGATCGCCTATCTAAAAGCCAGTGGTGCTGAAAATCTGGTGTCCAGCGCGTTTCGTGGACGCGAAAACCGTATGATCGTTGTAGCGGCCCTGTTTGGTGGACTGGCACCTTTTTGTTCCTGTGAAGTCATTCCGTTTATCGCTGGCTTACTTGCGCTGGGGGCACCGGTATCGGCGGTCATGGCATTCTGGTTATCCTCACCACTAATCGACCCGCCTTCACTGATGATTACCGCTGGCGCACTGGGCTGGGAATTTGCTATCGGTAAAGCCGTAGCGGCACTGTTTCTCGGTCTCCTGGGTGGTTTTGGCGTGAAATACCTGCTGACATCCAGTACCTTCAAAAACCCATTAAAAGCGCATAGTGTTGGCGGCTGCTCCACCGACTCCTGCTGCTCAGATGAGCCTTTTAATAAGCGCGCTGTGTGGAAATTTTGGCAGGAAAAAAATCGTCGACAGATATTTGCCCAGCAGGGAATAGAGAATGCCCTGTTCCTGATCAAGTGGTTAAGCGTCGCCTATCTGCTGGAAGCGCTGCTCATTACATATGTGCCAGCCAGCCTTATTGGTAGCATAGTGGGTGGTGAAGGTTTTATGCCGATTGTCATCGGTGCACTGGTCGGTATGCCTGCGTACCTGAATAGTTATGCTGCTCCTCCGCTGGTTGCCGGTTTGATGGAGCAGGGAATGAGCTATGGTTCCGCTATGGCCTTTATGGTAGCGGGAGCAATCAGTTCAATCCCCGCGATGACAGCAGTCTGGAGTCTGGTGAAAAAACCAATATTTTTCGCCTATTTAGGTTTTGGGGTTGGCGGCGCTATCCTGTTTGGCGTCATGTTTGCATTTGTGGCTGGCGCTTAACGAGTTAATGCGATTGATTTACAGCGTCACTGCTTTTTGGGCTACTACCCACCCTATCATAGCAAGTACAATCCTGTAGAACGTTTGTGGGGTGTGCTGGAGAACCACTGGCAGGGTGAGATTATCGGCTCTATAGATAAAGCACTGGGTTTAGCTCGAAGCATGACGTACAGGAGCATCAAACCAACGATGCGTAAAGTCACGAGAATCTACTGCAGAGGAGTCACTGAGGCAAAGAAGTCCATGCTAGATGTTGAGTCTCGACTGGAGCGCACTGCAGGACCGGAACACTGGTTCATCAAAATAGTTCCGCAACCCCAAACGGGATTGTTATTTTTTTCTGCGGCCCTTATTTGTTTACGTGGCCCTAAGCATTAGAGTTAACCCATCTTTCGTGGCAAACCTCCGTAAGCCATTGATAGTCGTTTAAGTTGCTAGTTTATTATCAATAAATACAAAAAGATAGCATTTGAATTTCATTTGTAATGCCATAAAGAATAATATAATTCTTGACTTTTTGTGTTTTCTGCGACACGCTTTAATCATGTTTATTCGCCGCACCATGATCAAAAGCCGCAAGCGCGGTGAACCCTATTACACCTTTCGCCTGGTCGAGTCAGAGCGCGTCAACGGCAAGATGAAACAGCATATTCTGCTAAACCTCAGCCGCCATTTTGCGGTCGATAAAAAGGATTGGAATTCCCTGTCATCACGTATCAATGAGCTACTTCATCATCCACCCTCACTACTGACGCTGGAACTATCTCCTGAGCTGGAAGGCATGGCACAACGCTATGCGGCACAAATCCTGGCTACCCGTTGTAGTCAGGAGACGACAGCTTCAGATACCTTTACCGCAGTAGATCTTGAGACGTTGGCGTTGGTACGTCCCCGCCGGGTGGGTATTGAGCAGCTTGCCTTACATGCGATAGAGCAGTTGGCACTGAAAGAGAAACTGTCAGAGATTGGTTTTAATCGGCATCAATTGGCGGCGGCATTGGGCAACATCGTGGCACGCATGGCCTTCCCTGCCAGTGAACTGGCCAGTCACGACTGGCTGGGACAACGCAGTGGTCTTGGCGAACTGCTGGGCTATGACTTTGAGGCTATGGGCTGGATCGCCTCTATCACGCCTCTGATCAGCTCTACAAACACAAAGCGGTGCTGGAAAGTCACCTCTACAGTGCGGAACGAAGCCTGTTTTCATTCGATGAAGTCATCACCCTTTATGATTTGACAAACACGTTCTTTGAGGGTGAATCAGCGGGAGTGACCAAAGCAAAGCGGGGACGCTCCAAAGAGAAGCGTACCGACTGCCCGCTGGTGACATTGGGGTTGGTGCTGGACGGTAGCGGCTTTCCTCGCAACAGTAAAATATTTCCGGGTAATGTCTCTGAGGCAGGGACTCTGGAGACGATGCTATCAGACTTGAATTGCCGCAAAGGCGGCATAGTGGTCATGGATGCGGGTATTGCCAGTGAAGAGAATATCCGTTGGCTGGTAGCCCATGGTTATCGCTACCTAGTGGTAAGCCGTAAGAGAAAGCGCCAGTTTGATAATAAGCAAGCCGTTACCGTCAAAGAGATGCCCGGCCAACGGGTGCGTGTTCACCGAGTGGTCAATCCCGACACCGGCGAAGTGGAACTTCATTGCCACTCACAGGCCCGTGAGCAGAAAGAGGAAGCGATACAGGATCATTTTAGCCAACGCTTTGAGGAGGCACTGCAGAGCATGAGTGAGGGCCTGGCAAAAAAGGGGACCACCAAGCGATATGAGAAGGTGCTTGAGCGTATTGGCCGGTTGAAAGAGAAATATGCACGTGCCGCCCAGCATTACAAAATTGAAGTTGAGCACGACCCACAGAACGAAAAAGTCACCACCATACATTGGGTGAGAAATGAGAAAGCGCATACTCAAGCGACGCATCCCGGCGTCTATTGCTTACGTACCAATCTTGATGAGTGGGATGAAAAGAGCCTGTGGGATACCTATACGATGCTGACCGATCTGGAAGCTGTTTTTCGTAGTCTGAAGAGTGAGCTGGGACTGCGTCCCATCTACCACCAGAAAGAGGTACGTGTAGAAGGCCACCTGTTTATTACGCTACTGGCCTATCATCTGGTACATACTATCCGCAGCCAACTCAAGGCAAAAGGTATCCACGACAGCTGGCAAACGATACGCCGTAAACTGGAAAACCAGCAGCGGATTACCGTCAGCCTCAAACGGGAGGATGGCAAAACTATCCACCTTCGCAAAGCAACACGAGCAGAGCCTGGGCAAAAAGAGATCTATAGCGCCTTGGGTATAACGACTCAACCGGGAGAAGTTCAGTCAACCCTTATCTAGCCTGATACCGCATCACCAACAAAAACAAATCTGTAGTGCCATAACAAGCACAATAGAAAGCCTATCTTGTTGTTTTATATTGGTTTATTGTCAGTAAAATCGAAAGATGGGCTAAGCGCGAAGAAGCCTGGCGAGAGTATGATGAGCAATCCAGGTCTATCGAAACAAAAAAAGATCAGCTTTTGGACTCCATCGAAGAGAAACTGGGTACTGAAGTATCAGATCAACAACTATTCGCCATCTCATGGAGCGTGGTGTAGTAACGGACTATGTGAGTGAAGAGTAATCAATGAAAGCCACTGAAGCGAAACTGCATCAATTTTCTGAAGAAATCCCCCCACGTTTGTGATACCTATCTACCAGCGCACCTACTCCTGGACGGAGAAAGAGTGCCGCCAGCTCTGGAGTGATATCCTGCGTGCGGGTGCGAATGACGAGATCTCTGCCCACTTCATCGGTTCCGTGGTCTACGTCGAAAAGGGACTCTATTCCGTCTCCTCGCAGTCACCGCTATTGGTTATAGATGGTCAGCAACGCCTAGCCACCGTCAGCCTGATTATTGCAGCCCTGGCCAAAAGCAAAGAACGCATCCATCGTGCTGCCCAAAAAATCCGCCAAGAGCGCGAAGGCAAATTAGACCTGGAAGGCAATGGCGATCTGGATCTTGGTTTCAAAGTTTTCAAGTTGGATCAATCTAACTTCAAACAGTGGCAGACCCCAAGTGCCGAGCTGAGCACAGAACAACTCAGCCAACAGCTGGATCTGCACACCGATCATATTGACTCCTACGCAACCCAGGAAGAGGTTTTTTATGAGCTCCTGCTCAAAGCGGGCTTTATGCCCACGGAAAAAGTAGAAACTCTCGATCTTGCAGGTAAACAGGTTTTTTCTATAGCCGATGGTGCTCTGTTAGTCTGCTTGGAAGATGCGATGACATCAGAACTTATCGACGCCGTTGCTGATCTAGAGCCAATGCAATTCATCTGCCAGGATAAAGGCTTCAAAGGCAATGACCAGCTCAAGGCCAATGCCGTACAGACCTTCAAATCTTGTTCACAAAACGCTGAGACCGAGATGGTCTTCAAGGTGGTGTGAGGTGAATAGTCTTGATTCCGGAGAGATGCTGATCTACCAGTCTGAGACGGGTGAAACCAGGCTGGAGGTGCGTTTGATTGGCGAGACTCTCTGGCTGACACAGCATCTGATGGCTGAGCTGTTCCAGACCTCTACTGATAATATCGGGCTGCACCTGAAAAATATCTATGCGGAAGGTGAGCTGGATGAGAAAGCAACTACCGAGGATTACTCGGTAGTTCGCCAGGAGGGGGCGCGTGAGGTCAGACGCAGCCTGAAACACTACAATCTGGATTCCATTATCTCTGTTGGTTATCGGGTGAAATCCCATACCGCCACCCACTTTCGGCAGTGGCAACCCGGCAGCTGAAGGAGTACATCGTCAAGGGTTTTGTCATGGACGATGAGCGCCTGAAAAACCCGGATCTGCCCTTCGACTATTTCGAAGAGCTGGTGCGCCGTATTCAGGATATCCGCACCTCGGAGAAGCGTTTCTACCGGAAGATCACGGATATCTATGCAACCAGTATCGACTACGACCCCACGTTGGATATCAGTATCAACTTTTTCAAAACGGTTCAGAACAAGATGCACTGGCGATTGCCGGTCAGACAGCAGCCGAGATCATCAATGGCCGCGCAGATAGCCAAAAAACCAATATGGGCCTGACCAGTTGGCGCGGTACCAAAGTTAGAAAGCAGGATGTGGTTGTCGCCAAAAACTATCTGGATGAGGAGGAACTGCGAGCACTGAATAATCTAGCTGAACAGTATCTGATCTTCGCCGAAGGGCAGGCGATGCGGCGGATTCCGATGCATATGTACGACTGGGTTAAGAAGCTCGATGGTTTCATGACCTTAAATGATCGGGATATCCTGGACCATGCGGGCAAGGTGTCACACCAGGTGGCCAAAGAACTGGCAGAGAGTGAATACGGAAAATTCCACCAGCAATGCTTGAAAAACGAGGCCTTGCGGACTGAGCTGGAGGATATTGCGGCGTTGGAAAAGCTGGAATCACAACTTGCTTCAAGGTCGGGTAAGCCTTCCCGCAAAAGGAGGGAGTGAGCATGTCTACGCTCAAGTTCAAATTCGACGGTAACCTCGATTACCAGCAGAAGGCCATGGAGTCGGTGGTTGATCTTTTCGAAGGCCAGCCGCTGGCCAATGAGACCTATTCCGTCTCACTTGGGCAGAAGGAGGGCGGTAGCCAGCTCTCGATAGGTGAAGACGAATTTGCAAATATCTCCGCTGTGGCAAATCAGTTGGTACTCACCGATAAGCTGTTGTTAGAGAACCTGCACAAGGTTCATGAGGAGAATGACCTTCCTAAGTAGCCTGAACTGGACGGACACCATTTCTCAGTAGAGATGGAGACCGGTACCGGTAAGACCTATGTCTACCTGCGTACCATCTTCGAACTCAACAAGCGTTACTGAGAGCGAACTTGTTCGCGATGGACTACGAAACGCGCTCTTCGCGAACAAGTTCGCTCCTACACCTGCGTTCCGGATTACCGTGCTGAATAGTTACTGATTATTTGCACTTGTAAACGCACATTTTGTGCCTTTTTATTCTTTAAAAAGGCGCTGTACCAAAATCATAAAAACCACAGTGATGGTGAACCAGAGGTATTGTAGGAGCGAACTTGTTCGCGATGGACTACGAAACGCGCTCTTCGCGAACAAGTTCGCTCCTACATCTGCGTTCCGAATTACCGTGCTGAATAATTACCTCTATAGATCCTTAAGCAGCCGCAGGGCATCGTAGATGGCCGCATGAGTATTGCGCGCCGAGACCGCATCGCCGATTCTGAAGAGCTGAAATTTACCTCCGGGTTTTTCATCACACTCTGAGGCCGACCGGCAATCAGTCGTTGTGATTCACTTCGCCGAGATTTGATGATGAGGGGCTTTGAGATCAAAGTAGTAGCTCGAGTCCGAGGGGGATGGGTCGCCGTGGTTACCACTACCTGGTCGACCCAGCCG
>MOXF01000070.1_pt1 | contig 12744 bp, 15 predicted proteins | sample 1471201 | NCBI WGS metagenome assembly MOXF01 (sample SAMN05358035, study PRJNA327811) | mollusc metagenome | isolation source: Phylotype B (NB1) bacterial symbionts from gill | host: Thyasira cf. gouldii | place: Canada: Bonne Bay, Newfoundland | collected 2010-08
ACCCCCTTTTCAGAGAACCTGCAACCAGGAGATAATAAGATTGAGTCCGTATACACGATCCATATATCCCTTCTGGCAGGATTTTAGGAAGAATCTGCAACTTACTGATAGTTCGCAACAAATAATGAACACAAGAAAATTGTCCCAGGCTGATATATGGAATCAGTCCGATGGCCTCTGGATTATTTTAATATCTGTACGGAAAACGCCTACAAAAAACCCAAATAATTCAGGATCAGAGAAAAAACTACGCTGTATGAGCTTCTGCTTTAGAGTGGCTCCTGTCGCCCTGGAGCCCATCGCGAATAAGTTCGTTACAAATACAACCTTACTTCTATCACGATGTTCTTCAGGTTTATTATTACTAATAGCAATTTTCGCTTTCGCCTGCCGGGAGAACTCGGCTACGACTACTCACCCAGATCAAAGGCAAAATCAAGTGTCTTCTCTCCCCACAGCAACTGCTTGCGTATCACCTTCATCTGAATCCGCTCACCCGGTGACCGGCCCAGCAGCTCTAATCTGATATCTGAAGGGGCGGTCACCCGCTGGCTGTTGAGTTCTATGAGAATATCGCCTTCTTCCACCCCGGCTGCGGCGGCAGCACCGTTGGTAGATAGCCCGGCAACCAGTACGCCGTTTTCTGCCTCTTCCATATAAACCCCTATCAACCCTGCCTTAGGCAGCGCCTGCATCTGTGGAAACAGCAGGTAGTCGGCTATACCGGGCTCGATCATAAGGCCGGTGGCGGGGAGTACAATCGCACTCTCCACCGCCACTCTGCGCGCCACCCGTTGGGGAATGCCCGCACCGTATTTAAGATGGCCCGAACCCGCCAGCACTACCAGCTTTCGCCCGGGGTTGCTCTTCAGATAGAGGGCGGCTGTCTCCGCCATGGTTTCATCCCACAACAGCTGAACATCAAGAAAATGGTCAAAACTGCGCTTGCCGCTTCCCATGTGTTGTGAAAAAACTGATCGCAGCCGTTCGGTATACGTCGTGTCAGAGCGGTCTATATCTCCGGGAACCTGTGATCTCTCCTCTGTAGTGAGGCCGTCAAATCCCACTGCTGATACCCGCTTCCTTATCTCGGCTGAGGCGTGAGGCCACCGAGGGGATGCGGTTTGTTAGCGCATATTGGAGAATCGGCCGGTAGAGCGGTAGTCGTAGCGCCAGCGCTCAAACCACTCGCTCTTTCTGAGAAACTCCCGCTCATCAAGCTACCCCCGATAAAGGCATCCAGGGCCTGCTGAAAGGGCCGCTGAAACATCTCCATGCCGATGGCGAGGTCGGGATGAGCCTGATGAATCCGTTTTATCAACTCCAGCTGAGTAAGGTGATGGGCATAGTTGTCGTGCGTTTCACCGGCATAGATCACTCGCTTCTCCACCAGTGATCCACTGATGTCATCGAGTGTTGCCGGTCGGCTCATATCCAGTACTGCTGACGAACCGGTGAGTTCGGCAGTTTCATGGTTACTGACACTATGCCGGTTGCCGCCATGCCCCAACGACAGTGGCGCCATGCCCCCGGCTATGGACGCCGCCGGCACCGCATGCAGTCAAAAAACTACCATAGAAACCAGCATAAGTGCTGGAAAGAAACTGTTTTTTTTCATCGTATCACCCATTACTACCAACTCCGGGATATGACCGCAACCGAACGGATAAATTCCTGATAAAGTACCTGCTGTCGCTCTCTCAACACGCTATGTTGATGTGAGTCAGCCACCACCCCAAGACTACACGAAATTCTCCGCACCCGGAAAGAAGATGCATAGATCTTACAAACCACTACTCTTCCTGACCCTGCTGATCGGCGGGCTATCGGCAGCCATTGCGGCTGGCCCGGAGACCATCCACCACCAACTGCAGGTCAAACTCACCCCTCTGAAGGGTCAACTGACGGTAACTGACCGATTAACCCTGCCCCGTGCCGTCACTGACTTTGAGTTTATTCTCCACCGGGGACTCAACCCTGTGGTTGGGGAGAGCGGAATCTCCCTTGTCACAGGCGGCCGGCAGATGAGCGGAGAGGTACCGGTAACGCACTACCGCCTCAGCTCAACCACACCCTTTAAACAGGCAACGCTCAACTATGGCGGCGTCATACAACACCGCCTCAGTTCAGCCGATGATGATTACGGCAGCAGCAGAAAATCGAGCCCCGGGATAATCTCGGCTGAGGGTGTATTTCTCAGCGGCGCAGGCTTCTGGTATCCACAGACGATGGAGGGGTTGGTTAAGTTCGACATGACGCTGGATTTGCCCCCGGACTGGTTGGCGGTCAGCAAGGTGCAAGTCGCCTGGACGGCGGCTGGACGGCGACTCAGCCCCAGGATGATATCTATCTGATTGCCGCCCCCTATCACCGCTACAGCCAGAGTAACGACATCGCCGAGGCCCAGGTCTATCTGCGGCGACCAGACCCGGCCCTTGCCAAACGCTATCTGGAGGCAACCGGACACTACCTCGCCCTCTACCAGGCGCTGCTCGGCCCCTACCCCTACGGTAAATTTGCCTGGTGGAGAACTTCTGGGAGAGCGGCTACGGCATGCCCTCCTTCACCCTCCTCGGTCCACAGGTGATTCGCCTGCCGTTTATTCTCCATAGCTCCTATCCCCATGAAATTCTTCACAACTGGTGGGGCAACGGCGTCTATGTCGATTACAACTCCGGCAACTGGAGTGAGGGGCTCACCTCTTATCTGGCCGACCATCTGATCAAGGAGCAGCGCGGCGGGGGCGCCGACTACCGAAGGGGCGCGTTACAAAACTACAGCGATTATGTGAAGCAGCAGAAGGAGTTTCCACTGACCGCATTCAGGGGTCGTCACAGCCAATCCAGTCAGGCGGTGGGCTACGGCAAGACACTGATGCTTTTTCATATGCTTCGGATGCGTCTGGGTGATGAGCAGTTTATCGCTGGCCTGCGCCACTTCTACCGGCACCAGCTGTTTCAGAATGCCGGTTTTGATGATCTGAAGCGCTCCTTCGAGGCAGTTGCCGGTGAGTCCCTGTCACCATTTTTCCAGCAATGGACAGAGCGCACCGGCGCACCAGCTCTCTCATTGAACGAGGTAAAGGTGACTCCATCAGACACCGGTTACCGACTGACCGCCATCCTGCGGCAGGAGCAATCGGCCCCGCCATACCGACTTCAGGTGCCGCTGTTCATTCAACTGGAGGGGCAATCCAAACCCCGGGAATTGCAGCTGGAGATGATCGGTGACGAACTGCAGATCGACATCAAACTTAAGCAGCGTCCGCTTCGCCTGGCAGTTGATCCCCGCTTCGATCTCTTCCGCAGGCTCGACCCCAGTGAGATTCCAAGCAGTCTGGGACAGCTTTTTAGTGGTGATGGACTCACCATTATTCTGCCCGCAGAGGCTGAACCCGCCACCCGATCCGGCTACCGGCAAGTGGCTGAAGTCTGGGCGGCGAGAGATGACGGAATCGAGATCATCTGGGACAGTCAAATGGAGCAACTACCGAAAAAACAGCCACTTTGGATCTTAGGTGGGGCGAACCGCTTTGCCGGGCTGTTCAGCACGCTATTGCATGATGATCGATTCAACCCCGCCCACAGAGCTATGCCCTCACCCGCCGACACCCCGATAACCGGCAATTAACCATCGGGCTGCTGCACAGCGCCGGAGTAAAAGCACTGCCCGGTCTCGCCCGCAAACTGCCCCATTACGGTAAGTACAGCTATGTGGCATTTGAAGGGGATCGTCCCGACAACCGTTTAAAGGGGCAGTGGCAGCAGTCAGAGTCGGCACTGACGGTCAATCTCACCACAGAAAAACCGCTGCCAATGATTATACCGCCACACGCCCCGCTGAGCGGGATGGCCCGGACAAACCCCGCCGTGCGCCCGTAAGCAGTATCTTTAAAGCGGGACGCTGAGAGCGCAGAGGGAGATGCAGAGAACGGCGGAGGTTGTCTGTTGAAAACAGAGGCATTTCTCTGCATCACCTCTGCGACCTCTTTGCTTTGGCCTCCTGCATCCATGCAGTCGTGCGTCCTAACCCAAGTTTGCAGATTAAGACCTGAAAATCGACGTAAGTGCTTAATTTTCCACAAGTAAATATATTATTTCCCTAACAAACAATAAGATACAACTCCCCATGTGAATGTAGTGCCATAATCGTACTATCCCACACTGATCAACTGCTTGATCGACAGGCATTGGTGATGCCTGTCCCTTACAGGCAGCAGTCCATGACTTGGAGCCACAGCAGGTCACTACCCTTACTGTGTAGAGGACTTTCACCTCCAATCTGATGCCCGCTTTCACTTGGCGCGCTGGGTCAACCGTGGAACCCAGGTGGGACTCAGAAAACTATTGTTACGCCGCAAAACACAAACCGTAGTGCCATAACAGACGGATATCGGTAACTTCTCAAAAAGTCCGTGCCATGGGGTGCAGTAACGCCTTTTCAGGACACGCTGTGAACAGATTCCTGGTCGCTCACGGCACCCTGCCTCCCGCGACACTAGTGCGTCCCTGTACGTCGTACGCTCACAGCAGCATCCCTGCTGCTGTACGTCCTGAAAAGGCGTCACTGCACCCCACCTGAAAGGTATCCATCTGCACTGGGTTATTGAGAAGTTACTGATATCGACTATAACATGCTGATATTAAAGATAATTATTCTTTTAACTGTCAAAGATGGATTAGGATGTCGCGCTCCTCCGCAACCCGCGCCAGTTCGCGCTTCACGCGTCGTAACTCAGATGATAGCGCCGCATCTTTAGCGCGAACCTTAAAGAAGGCAAAATTTCATTTACTTGAAATATTCGGGCAAAGATATACTGTTGTAGTTATAATTTTATTTTATCAATATAGGGTCTTATCGATAAATGCAACAGGATAGGGTATGAGCTTAAATTTTCGGCAGCTTGAAACTTTTCTATGGGTGGCTAACTTAAAAAATTTCCGCAAGACGGCGGAAAGACTCTGCACTACTCAGCCCGCAATTTCATCACGCATCGCCAATCTCGAAGGTACCCTAGGCGTGAAGTTGTTTGTGCGCGATACCGGCTCCATTCGATTAACGGCAAAAGGGCAGGAACTGCTTCCCTACGCTGAAAAGGTTCTGCGCATGACCGAGACGCTTCGGGATAGGGCTGGCGATGGTTCGAGCTTGACCGGTGTTTTGAGGTTGGGTGTGTCGGAAACAATCGTTCATACGTTGTTGCCGGACTTCCTTGCCCAGCTTCACGAAACCTACCAGGACATCGATGTCGAATTGACGGTGGACGTAACCGTGAACCTTCGGAATGAACTGGTTTCCCGATCACTTGATCTAGCCTTCCTCATGGGACCGATTTCCGAGTACCGAATCGAAAATCTTGACTTAGTAACCTTTCCTCTGGCTTGGATCGCTTCTCCAACACTTGGAATTAACGTTGATAGAGAGGTCTCCATAAATGAGTTAATTCATTTTCCCCTGCTGACTTACACGCGCAATACACGACCCTATGCGGAACTCACAAACTATCTTCGGAAAAATTGCGATATGCCAGCGCGGATTTTCCCATCGAGTTCCCTCGCCGCTTGTCTGCGTATGACCATTGATGGCATCGGGATCGGGACTCTTCCCAGGGTGATGGTAAAAGAAGAATTGGAGACGGGAAAGCTGGTAGAGGTTCCGTGTGCATGGAAACCCACAGACTTGGTTTTTACGGCTTCATACGCTTCGGACCCATTCTATCCAGTCGCTGAAAAGGCCGCTGCCCTAGCTGGTAAAATAGCAGGTGGATTTAGTTTTTCCGCATAAAATGCAAGCAGCAAATAAGCGTTTATGAACCGTCCGTCTTGTTAGCTTTTTTGCTGACAATCCAGGATCGTCGGCTGATTTTGTGACGCGATACCGAAACTATTTTCTCCTAATAATCACTTCTCGATGAATCCATAGGTGCGCATGCTGTCAGCATTCCAAACTTAGACCAATAAATATTATTTATCACTTTCAAGAGAAAATGACAATTGGACGTTATGAGATAAATTGGCAATGATTAAATCAACAATACCAAAAACAAATTATGCCAAAGAATTGACAGGAGGGTTTTGCCAGGATGGATGTGTCCGACGAAACGAAGGATCAAAACAAAATCGGTAGCGGTTCTTTTGAAGAGCTACGCTGTCTGCCGATGGAGGAAGTCCGTGAGTCTATCCGGGCCGGGGACTATGCTGGCCACACAGCCGGTATCGGCCTCGGCTACCTGCAAGGGAATCTGGTGATCCTGGCTGCCGATTACGCCCTCGACTTTTTCCGATTTTGTCAGCGCAACCCGAAGCCATGCCCGCTGGTAGCGTGTCGGATACGGGTGACCCAATGATGGGATCACTTGGGGTGGATATCGATATTCGAACCGACGTGCCGATGTACAACATCTATCGCCACGGAGAGTTAGTCGAGCAGACGCCGGATATTTCGGACTTTTGGCGGAACGATTTCGTCACCTTTGTTATCGGGTGCTCGTTTACTTTCGAGATGGCGCTGATGGCCAAAGGCATTCGGTTACATCACGTTGATGCCAACAAGACCGTTTCGATGTACCGCACATCTCTGAAAGCGGGAATAGCGGGACCGTTCGATGGCCCAATCGTCGTTTCCATGCGTCCGATGTATCCGGTTGATGCTATTCGTGCCAGCGCCGATCACCTCCAGGTATCCCCATGCCCACGGCGAGCGATCCATATCGGTGACGGCGCCGACATCGGGATTAAAGATATATCAAAACCGGATTGGGGTGATTCACCAGTTTTTGAAAACGGACAAATTCCCGTTTTCTGGGCTTGCGGCGTGACACCGCAGGCTGCGATGCAATCGGCAAAATTACCGATATGCATCACCCATGCCCCTGGTAGGATGTTGATTACCGACATCCCCAGTTGGGCAACCGCCAGCATCTAACGATGGCGTTGGTTTAATCTCTGAAGGGAGGAAATACGATGAAAGACTTGTTAAAAATCAGTGCCGCCGCCATTCTTGGCTGCACAGTCACGATGTCGGCTGGAATAGTCCAGGCGGAAAATTTGCCCAAAACCAAGATCAATGTCGTTGGCACTTGGGCCAACCTATCCGTCTACAAGGATCGTGAATATCCATTCTGGACAAAAACCATTCCCGAGAAATCCGGCGGTGCGGTGACGGCCGATATCAAGGCATTTACTGAAATGGGCCTAAAAGGCGGCGAAGTATTTCGCTTAATGGGAAGTGGTGTTATTGATTTCGGCTCAACGGTGCTCGGCTATGTTGCCGGTGACGATCCGGAAAACGAGGCCGTCGATTTAGCCGGGTTCAGCGCGGACATCAAGGTCGCCCGACAAGTTACGGAAGCTTATAAACCGATCCTGGCGGACCTCTACGAAAAGAAACACGGGATCAAACTGCTGGCAGTCTTCCCCTTCCATGCCCAGGTCATGTACTGCAAAAGCCCGATTACCAGATTGAGTGACTTCAAGGGCAAGAAAGTCCGAACCTTCTCCAAGTCCCTCTCCGAATTCGTCGGTGCGGTCGGCGGTACCGGCGTCAACATCCCGTTCGGCGAAGTGGTTCCAGCCTTGCAAAAGGGCGTTGCCGACTGCGCGATTACCGGAGCGCTCTCGGGCAATCTTGCGAAATGGTCGGAGGTTACCTCTCATCTTTATGCCCTGCCCGTTGGCTGGAGTATGGTAATGCATGGCGTCAATCTGAAAGCCTGGAACAAGTTGCCGCCGAAAGTGCGTGACTTCCTCGCAACCGAGATCGACACTTGGGAAGATACCGTATGGGATGCTGCGGATGCGGAAACCCAAACGGGTCTGGCCTGCAACACCGGCGGCGCATGCAAAGGCGGAAATCCCGCGTCCATGACACTGGTTCCCGTTTCCGATGCGGATCGCGTGAAATTGCGTGAAATCATGGAAACGGTCATCGTCCCCAATTGGCTAAACGCTGTGGTTCGGCTTGCGTGGACAAGTGGAATGATACGGTCGGCAAGATTGTCGGTTTAAAAGCCTCGGCGAACTAAGCGCACCTCCCTGGTGTTGTGCGTCTGTTGGGATCCAGTTGGTTCCACGGACGCATGGCAGCACCGGGCAGTTTAAACTTTCAAAGAAGCGATGAATGTTATGTTGGACCGTCTCGAACAAATCGGACTTAGAATCTCCCGTTACGGGCGTATGGGGTGGCGGTGGATGATGATCGCGGCGGCCTTCATCATCGGACTTGAGGTCGTCCTGCGAAAGGTGTTTTTGCTCAGCCTTGGTGGCGCGGATGAAATGGCCAACTATGCTTTGGCGATAGGCACCTCCTGGGCATTGTCATTTACTTTGTTGCAGCGAGCCCATATCCGGGTAGACGCGCTGTATCTCCATATGCCGGTTGTCGCTTGCGCAATACTTGACGTTGTAGCGCTTCTATCGGTTCTTCTCTTTTCATCATTGCTGAGTTGGTATGCGTTCGGTGTTTGGCAAACGTCGTGGAGCTTTGAATCGACAGCTAACACACCTCTGGGAACACCCCTGTGGATACCGCAAGGCCTCTGGCTGCTGGGACTCGTTTTTTTCGTTCTAACCAGTCTCCTCCTGCTGACCAGATCCCTGCAAGCGCTTGTGCGCCGTGATTTCAAAACGGTCTCCCGTATGGCGGGAACTCGATCGGTGGATGAGGAAATCCAGGAAGAACTTGAAGCCGTCGAACATGCAGAGCACACCGGTGACGACGAAAAAGAAACAAATTCAGGGCGGGGTTAAGATCATGTTGGGTGCTACAATTTTTGTTCTGGTCGGATTATTGGCGGTATCTATACCCGTCGCTGCAACCCTTGCCATATTAGGTTTGGTGCTCAATTTTTCCTATTCGTTCATGCCTCTCCATAGGGCGATCGGCGAGATCGCCTGGTCAACGAGCACCGAGTTTCTGCTGGTTGCCATTCCATTGTTTGTCTTACTGGGCGAACTACTGCTGCGCAGCGGAATTGCCGAACGAATGTATCGCTCCATGAGTTACTGGCTGACGTGGCTGCCGGGCGGGTTAATGCACTCCAATATTGGGGCAAGCGCATTGTTCGCCGCAACGTCGGGATCAAGTGTGGCAACTGCGGCGACAATCGGAACATTGGCCGAACCGCTGATCAAAACCCACGGATATAATGAGCGACTTTTCCTGGGCACCCTGGCATCAGGTGGCACACTGGGCATCTTGATCCCGCCATCCATCAACATCATTATTTACGGGGCTCTTACCGACACCTCGATTCCTGATCTATATATGGCCGGCATTATCCCCGGTATTGCACTTGCCGTACTGTTCATGGTGACGGTCCTTATTGCTTGTTTGGTTCGCCGTGACTGGGACGGATCACACGATTCCGTAACTTGGACTCAACGGATCGTTGGTTTGGTTGATCTGCTGCCACCATTCTTCATTTTCTTCATCGTTATCGGGTCGATCTACCTGGGGTGGGCAACGCCCACGGAATCAGCGGCACTTGGTGTAATCGCAGCCCTGGTCTTGGCCGCCGGTTACCGCCGTTTGACTTTTGAAATGCTCCGGGATGCGGTTGAGGGAGCCATGCGCACCACGGCCATGGTGATGTTCATTATTATCGCTGCCTATTTTCTGAATTTCGTATTGGCAGGTATCGGTCTGACAAGCCAGTTGACTGATTTCATCGCCGATCTGGGTCTTTCCAAATTTTCCACATTGATGGCTGTGATCTTGTTTTACGTCATTTTGGGGTTTTTCATGGAAACCCTGACACTGATGATTACGACCATTCCCATCATCGCACCGATCGTCATCGCTCAGGGCTACGACCCGGTTTGGTTTGGAATCCTGTTGATGATCTTGATCGAAACCGCCCTGGTAACTCCTCCAATCGGCCTTAATCTCTATGTGGTGCAGGGCATCCGCAAGGGCGGACCGATTACCGATGTGATCGTCGGAGCCATTCCCTTCGTCGGCGCCATGTTCCTGATGATCGTGCTTCTTGTCGCTTTCCCAGACATTGCACTGTTCCTGCCCAACGCAGCCGGAAAATAGTACTTCCATAATTTTGAAATTCGCCACCACCAACTGGGACCCTGGTGGTCAACGGGATCACTGTACCTGCAACCACCAGAAACCGGGGGAAATCAGGTCTGATTACACTTCTCCGTCGATCACTTGGCTTAGCTCCCCAAGCAGCCAGACGATGAAGTCACGCATGGCGGAGGTGAGCTGACGCCCCTTCTGGTGAACCAGGTAGAAGTCCCGGTGTGAGTTTAGATTAACATCGAGGGGGATAACCAACTGGCCGTAGCGTACCTCCCGTTCCACCAATATACGGTCGGCGAGGGCAATACCCACCCCCTCAATGGCGGCATTGATCGCCAGGGAGGTGCTGGAGAAGGTCAGTCCCTTCTTAATCGAGGGGTGGTGGATGCCGGCATCATCCAGGAGTTGATCCCACTCATTGGATCGGTTGGTGACGTGCAGCAGTGTGTGGTGGAGTAGGTCTTTCGTCCGCTTCAGCGGTTTGCCACTCTCCAGAAGGCTGGGGCTGCAGACCGGCAGCAGGGTGACCGACTTAAGGTGGTACGACTCGACCCCCGTCCAATCATCACGACCAAAGTAGATCGCCATATCGGTATCGGAATGGGTGAAGTCGGTGGGGCCGGTGGCAGCGCTGAGGCGCAGCTCCACATCAGGGTGGCTCTCCTGAAAGTCCCTGATTCTGGCACCAGCCAGTGAGGAGAGCAAATGCCGGCACCACACTGAGATTGATGGCGCCGACATTGGAGGTGGTGAGCAGGCGGCGGGTTGCCAAGTCGATCTCATCCAGGGCGTGCTCAATAGCACTTAGGTAACGCTCACCGGGGGCGGTGAGCTGGGTCTGGCGCTGCTCACGCCGAAACAGCTTTATTTTGAGAAATTCTTCAAGGGATTTGATCTGGTGGCTGACTGCAGAGGGGGTGACGTTAAGTTCATCCGCTGCCAGATTAAAGCTGCCCAGACGGGCGGCTGCCTCGAAATTGCGCAGGGCGTTAAGTGGTGGCAGCCGTCGCATGACAACTCCTATCATAGATGAGAATATTTCAACTATATCATGAAAAACTATCGTTTGTGCGTTTGCGCAAACGTAACTAATATTCCCCGCAGATGATCGATTGCAGTGTGGCTCAGGAGCCTTGACTATCAGGTGGTACAAGGAGGTTTCCGCATTTACCTGCATCGTACAGATGCCCTGTAACAGATCGGCGGCAGCAAGTGATAGTGTTTATTTTTTTGGAGCGTGTGATGAAACAGTTTAATGATTCCGGTTTACTGATCAAAAGTAACGGCGAGGTTGATATCGATTTCTATATTGCCGAGGCTCGCAGACTCCGTAATGAAAAACTGGTCAAGTTACTGGCTCAATTCGGCAGGTGGTTGGGACACTCCCTCCACTTCGATGTTTGGATGCCGATGAATACCCGTCACAGCCACTGATCGCTGGTAGTTTACGTTTTATTGTGTAGATTTATCCTCCTCTTGTAACCCTCTTCAGTGGGGTTCAGACAGACAGGGAAGTCTGTCCTCTTTTTTTCAATTTATTTTGAATACCCCCATTTTCAGATCCTTGCCGGGTAGCGGTGCGCCTGCCATTATCACGCTTCTTCGTCCAGGGCTCGCAAAATAAACAGAGAAGAAATCGGGGCCAGTGTAAAATTCAATCGTCAGAAAAAAATGTCTTGATTTTACTCTGACCCCGATTTCGATTCAGATGATTGATGCAGTTCGCAAGCTCACCACATCCTACACGCAAGCATAGACAGAGAAAGTAACCCATAAACAGGTGCCACTGAATAGTTACGTTGATTGTATGGGTTGAAATTTCTATTCTTCATTGCGGTGATCCTGCATGGTATAAAGCTGGTTACGGATCTGTACCAGCTCATGATTTGAGTCGCTCAACTTATCTATCAGCTGGTTGACCAGAAACAGCAGGATTGATTGGCTTTTTGCCGGGTAGTCAGTGAGAAATTTCTGGAACTCTTTCCGTTCCATCTCAAGCAGGGTGGTTTTGCCACAGGTAACGACGTTGGCTGTACGTTGACCACCTTTAAATACAGCTGATTCGCCAAAAACCTCTTGTGCCTGGATGTTACCGACGTAGATTGAACCCTGCTCACCGCCTGAATTCTCTTTGGTGATCATCAAAGAACCGGAGAATACAGCAAACAGATTATTAGCAGGCTCGCCCTCTCTGATGACATACTGATCCGCATCATATTCAGTGACCAATGTTATATTTGCCAGAGAGCGCAGCGCCACTTCATCCAGATCCTTGAACAGCTTGATCTGCAGAAGAAGCCCTTTGATATCGTCATAGACCCGTACAGAACGTTCGAACAGAGCGAGTTCCTTCTCCATGACTCCCTTGTCCAGCTTGTTCATTCTTATCAGCACTTCACCTATTGCCGGCTTTTCTGATTCAATGCAGGCACGTGTGAGTTCAGCTTGGGTGTCATTAATAAATCCATGCCGTACAGCAACCTCCATAAAGCTGAGATCTGTCTCAGCCTGTAGTGTCAGCACCTTGAATGCCAGGGACATATCCATGATGTCGAGGTTACAGACCATTTTTTCAAATGATGTTGTCTCATTACGCTGAAGTATGAGCGCCTCAAGAACATCAGCTTCTGAAATCAAGCCTTTCGCGATCAGGTACTTCACCAAAAATTTCTTCCGTCCCATTCGATCCATCCACCGTTGTGATTATCCTGA
>MOXF01000071.1_pt1 | contig 12351 bp, 11 predicted proteins | sample 1471201 | NCBI WGS metagenome assembly MOXF01 (sample SAMN05358035, study PRJNA327811) | mollusc metagenome | isolation source: Phylotype B (NB1) bacterial symbionts from gill | host: Thyasira cf. gouldii | place: Canada: Bonne Bay, Newfoundland | collected 2010-08
TACCGTCCAGCTCCGGATCGTTCAGCAGTTGGCAGGATCTATCCTTGGCACTTCCTTTGCTCCGTTCCTGGCAACCACTTTTCCAAGGTCCGCTTCAGCGCCTGAAGTTCCACCGGCTTGGCCAGGTAATCATCCATCCCACCGGCCAGGCACCGCTCCGCCTCGCCCTGTAGGGCATTGGCCGTAATGGCCACGATAGGTACCCGATAGCCATCATCGTTTTCCATCGCACGTAGCGCCTCTGTCAGCTCGAATCCGTCCATCTCCGGCATGTGGCAATCGGTCAATACCAGGCATAACGCCTTGAGCGCCACTGCGTCAATGCCTCCCGACCGTTGTCCGCCACTTCGGCGGCGTAGCCCAGGAGGTTGAGCTGGCGCAGAATTACGTCCTGGTTGACCTCGTTGTCCTCTACCACCAGCACCAGAGATCCAGCGACCTCCGCCTCATCCACCGTGGGCACGACGGCTCCATGAGGCAACGCCGGCAGACTGGCCCCCTCCACCGTTGGGCTGACACGGCCCGCTGCCACAGCCACGCCTTGGAGGAACTCCGAGGGCAGCAGGGGATTGCTGCGCACAACCACACAGTTTGCGGTCAGCTGATCCATATAACCATTGTTGTGTTCCGACAGCAGCACAGCCCGCGGCCCACCCGATCCCGGGATTCGCCGCAAACCGTCAAGCATGGCCTGCCGCTCCGCCGGTTCCCAATCCGTGCTCAGCACGACCACGTCATAGCCACCTCCATCGCTCAGGGCATCGGGGTGCGGCGCCTGTTCCGGTGTCTCACAGTTCGTTGCCTCCACTCCCTGGTGGCATAGATAACTTGTCATCTGATCGCGCAGCCCGGCCGAGTGTTCGACCACTAATACCGACAACCCACTTAGATCAGGCACTTTTTTCCCTCGCCCGGCTTGCGGGGATCGCTCCAAGGACAGGCTGAAGGTGAACTCCGAACCTTCCCCGGGCTGGCTGGTCACTTCAATTTGGCCGCCCATCAGTTCCACCAGCCGCGCACTGATCGCCAAGCCCAGGCCCGTACCGCCGAAGCGCCGGGTAGTCGAGCTTTCGGCCTGGGTAAAGGGCTCGAAAAGCCTGGCGACCGCTTCTTCCGACATCCCGATCCCGGTATCCTTGATCCGGAAACGCACCAGGGTACAACCATCGCCTTGCCGCTGTTCAAGCTCCGCGGATATCGACACCTCACCCCGGTGGTTATCGCCGTTTCCGGTAAACTTGACGGCGTTTCCAACCAGATTGAGCAACACCTGGCGCAAGCGGAGAGGGTCGCCCAACAGGGACTCCGGGATCTCGGGGTCGACAAATACCAGGAACCGGAGCCCTTTTTTTATCACACTGGGTTTGAGTGTCTCGCACACATGCTCCACCTCGTTGCTCACCGACAGGAGCACCGACTCAACGTCCAGTTTGTTGGCCTCTATCTTGGAGAAATCCAGGATGCCGTCGATGATCCCCTGGAGCGCATGGGAGGAGACGCGCACCGTATCCAGCATCCTGCGCTGTTCCTCGTTCAGACCGCTCGCCTGCAACAGCTCCGCCATCCCTACAACGCCGTTGATGGGGGTGCGGATTTCGTGGCTCATCATGGCAAGGAAAGCGCTCTTCGCCCGGTTGGCAGACTCTGCGGCATCTTTTGCCGTCTCAAGCTCAGTCGTGCGCCTCTGCACGCGTTCCTCCAACTCCTCGTTAAGGCGGCGAACCTCTCTTTCGGCCTCTATCCTCTCCGTGATGTCCCAAAAGATCCCGAGGATACCCTGTACATTGCCGTTGCCGTCACGGACCGGAGACTTGACGATGTGCACCACACGGGGTTTCCCGTCACGGGCGGATGTCGTTTCAAACTCTCTGGTATTCCCGGACGCCATGATCTCCCGGTCCTCCCGCCTGAACCTGTCCGCCTTCTCACGCGGATTGAAGGCGTAATCGTCTCTGCCGACAAACTCTTCGGTGCCGAGTCCGAAGCCCCGGGCGTAACTCGGATTGACCGCCAGATACCTCGAGTCCCGATCTTTGTAGAAGATCTTGTGCGGTATGTTCTCCGTTAGGGAGCGATACTTCTCCTCGCTCCGCCTGAGGGCCTCCTCGGCCTGCTTGCGGTCAGTGATATTCGTGAACAGGACGACGGCACCCACCAGCTTGCCATCTTTGTGGATCGGGGTGCTGATGTAATCTATGGGGAAGTTGGAGCCATCCTTACGCCATAACACCTCCTCCGTCATGCGGCGCGCCTTGCCATCCGTGAAGGCCGCGTACATGGGGCTGTCTTCGCGGGGATAATGGGAACCATCGGCATGGCTATGATGAACGAGAGCATGCATCGGTTGGCCCAGCAGTTCCCCGACCTCATAACCGAGCATCTTGGCGGCGGCCGGATTGACGAAGGTGGTATTCCCATCCAGGTCGAGACCATAGATCCCCTCGCCGGCGGCATCCAGGATCTGCCGGTACCTCTCTTTCAGTTCGCGGAAGATATCGAAGGCGTGGCCCAGCTCGATTAACTCGTCGATATCGGTATTCAGGGGCACCCGTTCCACCTTCTCGCCCATGGTGAGTTGCCGCATGGCCCGGGCCACGTGTTGCACCGGTGCAGCGATCCGGTTAGCCACAAAATAGCCTATAGGCAGAATCAGCAGGATGGTCGTAAGGATGGTCGCGAGTATTGCTGTTCTGAAATTGATCAGCGTTGCGAAGGCCTCATCCTCAGGCACCTGCACCAGCACTGACCAACCGAGACCCGGATAATCACCGATACCTTCGCTGTGGGCGTATCCGGCCACATCCTGGTGCAATCCCCGGTGATCGAGGGATCTCATGTGGCCTGTACCACCGCCGACCGCGGGAACGGCCGCCTCCGTGCCCGATTCAACCAGGTTCAGTCGGCCGATGACCTGCCAGTCGCGGCGGTAGATCCCCGCGCCGGGTACGCTAGGGTCGAAATCGTATAGGACGATCCCTTCAGCATCCAGAAGGGTAATCTCCGCCTGGGGCATGCCCCGCTCATGCAATTTCGCAAGCGTTATGCCGATGATATCTTCAACATGAGCGAAATCCATGTAATTGGCCCACATACCCACCAGCTTTCCGGCACTGTCCCGCACCGGCGCGGCAAAGACCATGACGAAACCGTCGTCGCCGTACAACTCGCCTATTAAAGGATCCCGCCGTGGTGCCTTGATGATGATTGCCCGGTTCTCCCCAGGCCCTTCGAGGAAACGGCCCGAGAGAATATCCACAAACCAGTCGGCACCGGCGAAGGATCGGCTGTAAAGAGGCTCGGTATCCAGCGGCTGTCCTTCCCGGTCCCGGGAATTGACCGCCAGGACACGACCCTCCGGATCGGTGAGCAGCATCAGCCGATAGGCCCCATAGTGCCTGGCGTAGCCATTCATCGCCCGCACCAGTTGCACCTGGGCATGGGCCTGATCCCCATGCCCCTCGAAGAGGTCAAGCACCGCTTCATTGAGACCGAAGGCGTGTACGTCGCCGTGGCGTTCGAAGAGGCTGCGGTCGATCTCCTCTATCTGCTCGGCCGCGATCACGGCGATATGGTTACCGTAGTCTTCCTTGAGCGAACCTTCGGCAATAAGAAAGACCAGGAGCACCGCCACCAGGGGCAGTATGCCGAACAGCAGTGGCAACTTGATGATCTTGTGTCGAATATTCATTCTATCCTCGGCATTGTCAGGGTATCTTGTGACTGGTATGCGCTGTCCTAAGCGATGAGCCCTACCCCGGAACCGATGGAAAGCCCTGGAACAATCCGATCCCTATCCTTGGATTAGGCCGAGCTCCACCCAGTCTTGCATACGTCAGTTATTGCAGGTTTTGGGCCAATGATTGAAGAACACCCTAACGGATTGTATTTGTGAAGTATTATTGCGAAGAAGAAAGATGTTGGGAGGCCGCATCGGCTGCATTTTGCCCTGCCGCTGCAAAATGCAGTCGAGGGGAACACCCGGTAAATGGACCTTTTCAGTCCGCCCGCAGCCAACGGCGCCGTTTGCGATAGATGGTCGAATCGCTGATCTCAAGCCGCCTGGCGGCGTCCGGGACATTACCGCCGCACAACTCGATGGCCTGCTCGATGATCCGCCTCTCTTCCATCCAGAACGGCTGTACATGCACCGATCCTTTCTTGACTTGCCCACCGACCGTGGCATCTCCGGAAGTTGTCGGGGATTTACCGAAGCCCACGCCGGGAACCTTTGTCTCCCCCAACAGAGGGATCAGCATTTCAAGACTCAAGGTACCGCTGGGGTGGCGCACCACCAGGTTCTGGACAAGGTTCACCAGCTGGCGGACATTGCCGGGCCAATGGTATTCCAACAAGCGCTGCTCGGCCTCGGCGCTGAATCCATCGAAGCTCTTGCCCTCCTCCTTTGCCATCTCTTCGAGGAAATGGCGGGTGAGCAGCAGGATATCCTCGCCCCGGGCCCGTAGTGGCGGCAATTCGATGGGGACCACGTAGAGCCGGTAGTAGAGATCTTCTCTGAACCGTCCCGCCTGTACCTCGGTAGCCGGATCCCGGTTGGTGGCGCAGACAAAGCGCACGTCCGTAATCTCCTGCTGGTCGGCGCCTACCGGCTGGAACCGGCGGGTCTGGATAAAGCGCAGCAGTTTGGCCTGCAGCCCCAGATCCATCTCACAGATCTCATCGAAAAACAGCGTACCGCCGTCGGCCTGGGCAGCGGCCCCGGTTCGGTTGGCGCTTGCACCGGTAAAGGCCCCCTTCTTGTGGCCGAACAGTTCGCTCTCCATGAGGCCCCGGGGGATAGCGGCGCAGTTGACGGTGACCAGGGGGTTGCCACGCGTCCGCTTCGGCGATGGATGGCCTCGGCGCACAGCTCCTTGCCGGTGCCGCTCTCGCCGGTGATAAATACACCCGCGTTGCTGACCGCCGCGTTGCCGATAAGCTGGTAGGTAGCGCGCATGACGGGGGAAGTACCGATAAAACCCTCGAAGCGATTACCGGTCAGTGCTGCCTCGTAATGGGCCAGCCTGTGTTGCAGCCGGATACGCTCCAGCGCATTGTGTACGGTGGTGACAAGACGGTCCCGGTCGACTGGCTTGACAAAATAGTCGAAGGCCCCGGCACGCATGGCCTGTACCGCCACCTCGGCCGATGCCTCTGTGGTCGCCACGATGACCATGATGTCCAGCTGGCTTTCCCTGATATATTTGAGTATCTCGATGCCATGGATATCGGGCAGCAGCAGGTCGAGCAATACGATCTCGGGACGTCTCTCTTCAATGGCCGCCAAGGCGCCTTGCCCGTCACCACATGAGCCAGTTCGCACTGCTCGCCCCCGAGGTAGTTCAGGTACACCTTAGCCAGCAGTTCATCATCTTCTACCAGGAGCAACAACGGTGAACGTGACATTTGATTTCTCCTCATGAAATGTGGTTTCAACTGCCTCCACACGATCCCGACGATCGGTCTCATATTGCTGCAAATTACAGTGGACTGCAATTTGCAGCGGCATTTTGACTGTTTTTGCAACGAAGTGGCCTATAGTCTGAGTCTTAACGTGGGTTTATGCATAAAGAAACCGACGATTTTTATTCGTCCGTGGGTCTGGCGCGCAATTTGCTGCATTGAGAACGTGAAAGATACCGGCAGGCCCTTTTCACCAGCCGGCATCGGAACGGGATAATGTCCAACCATTCGAGATAATAGCTATCATCGGGTAAAGCCGAAAAAATTCGGAGGCGTATATGTATAACAGATCCCTGATATGGATAACTTTATCTCTCTTTTCCCTGGCGATGAATACCGCCTGGGCCAGTTCCACGGACGCTATGCCCGCCCCCCTGACTTTCGGTATCGTTCCGCAACAGGCCGCGACCAAGCTGGCCAAACTGTGGGGGCCGATTATCCGGCATATATCAGACAAGACAGGCTACCCGATACAATTCCGAACCGCCCCAAATATCCCGGAATTCGAAAGGCGCCTGGGCAAGGGTAAATATGATCTTTCCTATATGAACCCTTACCATTACGTCACCTTCAACAAATCGTCGGGTTACCGGGCCTTTGCCAAGCAGAAGGACAAGAAGATTGTCGGTATCCTGGTCACCAACAAGATTGACCCCGTGGAGTCACTCCGGGAGTTGCAGGGAAAGACCCTCGTTTTCCCCTCTCCGGCCGCATTTGCCGCCAGCATCCTGCCACGAGCGTTTCTCAGGAAAGAGGGAATACACTTTCAGCCGAAATATGTCTCCTCCCATGATTCGGTCTATCAGAACGTGTCCAGGGGATTCTTCCCCGCCGGTGGAGGCATTGTCCGCACCCTGAAAAACAATCCCACCGATATCCAGGGCAAACTGGCCATTCTGTGGAAATCGCCCGGCTACACCCCACATGCCTTCGCGGCACACCCCCGTGTACCGCAGGCTGTCATTGAGCGGATTCGAGAGGCTATGATCAATATGGGCCGAAGTACCGAGGGAAAAAAACTACTGGCGGCAATAAAATTCAAGGGTATTGAGGGTGCCGTCCCGGGTGACTGGGATGACGTCCGCAAACTGGGTATTCACCTGCTCGATTGAATAACGAACGAGGATAGAGCGTAGCCATGTCGTTTCGCCTGAAGACCATTATCGGTATCGCCGTTATCGAGGCCGCCCTGCTGCTGATACTGGTGCTGGCCAGTCTCAACTTTCTGCGCACGTCAAACCAGGAGGCAATGAGCAATCGGGTTGAATCGACCATGCAGACCTTTGCCACAATGGTCAAGGATCCAATGATCGGCAGTGACCTGGCCACAGTGGACCTTTTTACCAGCGAGCTTGCCGCCCATGAGGATATCACTTACGTAAGAATCCGTAATGCTGCGGGAAGGGTGTTATCGGAACATGGGCGCACGGATTTGCTTGCAACGGCACTCCTGGACGATAAAAACATCACCGAGGTCGATGACGGCATATTCGACATCCACCGAGACATCATGGAGGGCGGTATGGGTTTCGGCCGGGTGGAGGCCGGTTTCTCATTGGCCTTCATGGAGCAGACCATCGCTGAGGCAAGAAAGTGGTTCGCCTTCATTGTCTCTATCGCAATATTGATCTCGGCACTGTTTTCGTTCGTCCTCGGCACATACCTGACCAAGCAACTTTCGCGCCTGCGGGAGGCCTCGAGCAAGATTTCACAAGGCCAGTTCGGACATCAGGTTCCGGTACACGGCAGCGACGAGCTAGCGGCAACCGCCCAAGCCTTCAACGAGATGTCGATACATCTCGGCGAACTATACGTTGAGGGCAGCGAACGGGAGCTGCGCACCCATGCCATCCTTAATACCGCCATCAACGCCATCATCACCGCCGACAGCCGGGGTATCATTCAACTGTTCAATCCGGCAGCGGAAAAGCTATTCGGTTACCGGGCCGACGAGGTGATCGGGCAAAACCTGAAGGTACTGATGCCCGAGCCGTATCATTCCGAACACGACGGCTATCTCACCCACTACCATAGCACTCGAAAACCCAAGATCATCGGTATCGGACGGGAGGTGGTTGGGCGGCGCAAGGACGATAGCACTTTCCCTATGGAGTTGGCCGTGGGCGAGGCCAAGCTCGGCAGCGAGTCTCTGTTCGTGGGTGTCATCCAGGACATCACCCTGCGCAAGGCGGCAGAAGAGGCCCTTGTGCAGGCAAAGGAGGCCGCGGAGCAGAGCAACCGCACAAAGTCCGAGTTTCTGAACATGATGAGTCACGAACTGCGCACCCCGCTGACTGTGATCCTGGGCTATCTGCCTTTACTCAAGGACGAAGACAAACTGCCTGCCGCGTCGATGATCGCCAGCATTGCACAAGACATCGAGAGTTCGGGCAATCACCTGCTCACCCTGATCAATGATTTGCTCGACATCTCCAAGATCGAGGCGGGCAAGATGGCACTTGATCGCCAGGTGCGGTCAACCAAAGAAGTGGTGCATTCCGTCATTACCACCTTGCGGCCGACAGCAGATAGGAAAGGACTGGTGCTGGAGGATCGCTCCGAAACAAGTCTGATATTCGCGGATGAAGTGCGCATCAAACAGATCCTGATCAATCTCATCGGCAACGCCATCAAATTCACAGATCAGGGGTCGATCACCGTGACCACGTGCCGCAAGGATGCCCTGGTGACATTCTCGGTCACGGATACAGGCCACGGCATTCCCGGAAAGGATCTGCCGTATATATTCGAGAAATTCCATCAGGTGGACAGTTCCAGCACCCGCAAGGCGGGCGGTACCGGACTGGGGTTGGCGATCACCAAACTCCTGGTGGAGTTGCACGGCGGTTCAATCGAGGTTACGAGCAGGCCCGGAGAGGGCACCGAATTCAATTTCACAATTCCCTATACGGAGGGTCCGCCCCATGGCGAAGATACTGGTAGTTGAAGACGACGAAATGATCAGCCGCATGGTACGTCTGCGGCTCGAAATGGTCAGCCACCAGGTGGACACGGCCGCCAACGGACGGGAAGGCGTGGACAAGGCCCTTGCCGGTACCTACGACCTGGTACTCATGGATATGCACATGCCGGTCATGGACGGTCATGAAGCCACACTCACGCTACGTAAGCAGAATTATTCGGGCACCATCGCAGCGCTCACCGCTTCGGTGATGACGAGGGACAGCAACCACGCCATCGAGGCCGGCTGCAATCACTTCCTTGCGAAACCCATCGGTCCCGATTTCGAGGAACGGATCCAGCGGATCCTGGATGCACCAGGGAATACCCAGTTCCATGACAGGTAGGAAATCACTCAAGCCTTTCCACCGGCCAACATTTGGCAGGATATTTATATGAGCGAAAAAACGGATCTAAGCGTGGAGTTGCAGGCATTACAGGAAGCCTACGTCGAGGAGTTACCCCAAAGACTGGAGGCCATCGCCGCCTGCTGGAACCACTTGTGCGAGCAGGGTTGGGAGCAGAAGGCCCTCAAACAAATGAACCTCCTGGTACATAAGCTGGCGGGTTCCGGCAGCACCTTCGGCTTTCCCGACCTGAGTGAGAAGTCACGCCATATCGAGCAAGGCCTCAAGGCCTGGCTGGCATCGGGAACAGTCCCTGGAGAGGCGGAGCGCCGCCAGATCCAGGTCCTTCTCTCACAGCTGGATGGGCTGGTCGAGCCCACCCCACCTGACCGGGACATACCGCCGATCCGTTCTGGTCCGACCGAGGTTCCGGACGAGCACCCCCTGGTCTACCTGTTGGAAGACGACCCGGTATTGGCCAAAAAACTTGCACTGCAGTTGAGCCAATTCGGTTACGAGGTACTTACCTTCGTGGATACCGAGGAGTTGGAGCGCAAGATTGAAAGTCGCCGCCCCAATGCCCTGGTCATGGATATTATCCTTGCGGAAGGCGACTCCGCCGGCATCCAGGCCGCCGAGCGTATCCAAAAACACCACGGCGAGGGGTTGCCCATCCTATTCCAGTCCAGCCGGGACGATTTCGCCGCAAGGCTTGGCGCGGTACGTGCGGGCGCCAGTGCCTATCTTGTCAAGCCCATCGATACGGATCTCGTGCTAGAACATTTGGAAAGGCTTACGGGGGGCAGAGAGGAAGAGCCATATAAAATAATGCTTGTGGATGACGATGAGCCACTTGCCGAACGCTACGCCCTGGTACTCCGGCGGGCCGGGATGGATGTTACCGTGCTCAACCGGGCCAATGAGGTATCGGATGCCTTGGTGAACCAACGGCCCGAATTGATACTCATGGACCTGTACATGCCGGAATGCTCAGGCTGGAACTGGCCAAGGTCATTCGCCAGCACGACGAGTTTCTACGTATACCCATCGTATACCTGTCTGCGGAGACCAACCTCCATAAGCAATTACATGCCATGCACTCGGGCGGGGATGATTTCCTGACCAAACCGATAGAGGATGACCACTTGATCGCCGCCGTTTCCATCCGTGCCGAACGCGCACGGGTATTGGGCAAGTTCATGGTTCTGGACAGTCTCACCGGACTGCTGAACCATTCCCGTCTCAAGGAGCAGCTTGAGGCGGAAATGTCACGTTGCCACCGCAACGAATCGTCCATGGCGTTCGCCATGCTTGATATCGATCATTTTAAAAGAGTCAACGATACCTACGGGCATCTGACCGGTGACCTGATTATCAGAAAACTGGCCAAACTGCTCAAGAGACGGGTGCGCAAAAGCGATACCGTGGGCCGCTACGGCGGCGAAGAGTTCGCCGTTATCTTTCCCGACTGTAGCGCCGAGAATGCCCGCCGGATACTTGACGAGATTCGGGAGGACTTCGCCCAGATCGTCCACCAGCACGACAACACACCGTTTCAGGTCACGTTCAGCGCGGGAATTGCCTCATCCCACACCGGCATAAACGCGGAACAGCTTAACCGCGTTGCCGACGAGACCCTGTATAGAGCAAAAGAAGCGGGTCGAAACCGTATTATCACAAATGATGCCATCTCCAATTGAGGTTTTCGACGATTCGAGTATATAACGAGACAGACCAGGCGGTTCGAAAAGTCGAAGAGAAGTTATTTGATCAGTTGCTCCCTAACATCAGAAGGCATACCCCATGAATATTTGTCACTGATAGTTTTAGTAACATTGCCCCATGTTTCTGTACTTTCATTACCCGATAAATTATTTTTGTTCTTTATAAGTAATTCATTGATCTCAGAAACATTATGGTAATCAGGCCATAGATCACTAGCCTCAGAAAATGCTGATATTGCACCATTTGCATCTCTGTTTATAACCGCGATAAATCCATCACGCTCTAATTTAGCAACTTTTGTAGTTCTTGCCGTTGTAGATGATGGAGCTTCTTTGTTTAATGCAGTTTGCTTAACCTGTGCCAGCTCTCTTTCTAGATTTGTTTCAATAATTTCAACTTTTTCCAACAATGAACTGTCTTTACTACTTTTTATGGTGGTTTTTAGAGCCTCTAATTCCGCTTTATAATTACTTGATACTTCATCTACTTGCTTTCCGATTTTTAGACCAAATGCATCAATCTCTCGATTTTCAATTATTCCAAACAATTTATCATTATATAATGTAAAGCCAATGATGAGAATTAAAGGCCATTTTAAGACTTTTATATATTCTAGAATTATATTTGAGCTTTCCATTTATTAGCACCATTCATTATTTACAATATTTCACATTAAACTCCGCCTTACCGCTTGTACATTCTTATCACATAATGTCGTCTTCAGCGGAGCAGGCGCGTCAATGACAGTATCCGTTAGAAGGCTTGGTTAACCACTATTACCTGCATAATAACTAAGCATTGCTATTACCCAAAATACAATCCAGCTTAAGTGCTTCCCTTTGGTGAATCCAAATGAAAGCACACCACTAACGAGAAAAACAGTTCCGATTGTGAACAATACGGTTTGTGCGAAATCATTTTCACCACTTGGTATAGCCAATAAAATGTAGGCAAAGCTACCCATGCAACGGTTGTGATATGCCATGCGAAGCGCAATGTTCTTTTGGTGAAGTAGTCATCACCAAATAGGTGTGGGACATTCTCACTTTGAAACAGACGGATGAGTATGAATCGCTCTCCAAGGTATGAGTGGATGGCTCCGATAACAACACATAGTACTGCGGCTGTTTCTATCACGTATTTCTCATCTTTTTATGGCTAACACTGGCATCACCGGCGGCCAGTGGTGATGGTAGACTATGGATGAACTGCATATGAAACTTTAGGAAAAGTGCTATCGAGAGTGCATGGCTGTCAGTATATCAGTATGTATTAGCTGATTCACAACTTATAACGCATATAAGTGACATCAAAAGGGAGATATTTAAATTCTTGAGTTTCTCCTTCAATAAATCCTAGGGAAGAATACCATTTTTTCAGAACTTGATGCGCTGCTATAATTCCAATACTAACGAATTTTGCTTTTTTTGATTTTGAGTACTCTAGAACATGATTAACCAGCTTTGTACCCATTCCATGGCAACGATATTTTGGTAGAACAGATAACCTGTTCAAATATGCTGTATCAGGGTCAGGTTGTTCAAATGCGACACAACCAGTATAGACTTTATTCTCGCTACAAATAAAGTACTCCTCCCCTCTGTCGAAATCTGAAAGCACCCAATCTTTTGTATAAAATGATGGATGCTTTGGGTTATTTTCGAAGTTTATACCGAATTGATCAGCTACATCCTTATTTGCTTCACTGACAATTGATGCAATTTGTTCTGCATCATCTATGTTAGTTTCTGTAATTCTCATATCGACTTCTTTTTATGGTTTGCAGTATCTAAACACGCTGACGCCAACCATAACCGGCAGATTGAAGCGTGTCTGCACTTTAAAGTGTCTGGTGTTT
>MOXF01000072.1_pt1 | contig 12173 bp, 18 predicted proteins | sample 1471201 | NCBI WGS metagenome assembly MOXF01 (sample SAMN05358035, study PRJNA327811) | mollusc metagenome | isolation source: Phylotype B (NB1) bacterial symbionts from gill | host: Thyasira cf. gouldii | place: Canada: Bonne Bay, Newfoundland | collected 2010-08
GGTACTCCCGACTGATGGGTCTGGCTCTCGTTTTCACCCACCACGACGGATTACCAGTTCGGCCTGGTTGAGGCCCGGCTCCAATGCCGCCTCCGCCCAGCGCTGCAGCTCGCTATCCTCGGGAAGAGCCTCCCCCTTCACCGCACGCTGCACCTCCAGCAGCAGGCTCAACTGTGTCCCCGCTCTTTGTCGAACTGGTCATAGGCGCTGACGATGCGCTTCACCATGGGGTGCCGCACCACATCCTGGGCATTGAAAAAGGTAAAGCTGATCCCCTCGACCTTGCTGAGAATCTCCACCACCTGGCGCAGACCGGAAGTGTGCCCCCGGGGCAGATCCACCTGGGTGACATCGCCGGTAATCACCGCTGTGGTGCCGAAGCCGATGCGGGTAAGAAACATCTTCATCTGCTCCGGCGTGGTGTTCTGGGCCTCGTCGAGAATAACGAAGGCGTCATTGAGGGTGCGGCCGCGCATATAGGCCAGGGGAGCCACCTCGATCACATTGCGTTCGATCAGCTTGGCCACCCGCTCAAAGCCGAGCATCTCGTAGAGGGCGTCGTAGAGGGGGCGCAGGTAGGGATCGATCTTCTGACTGAGATCGCCGGGGAGAAAGCCGAGGCGCTCCCCCGCTTCCACCGCCGGTCGCACCAGCAGGATGCGCCGCACCTGATCGCGCTCCAGTGCATCAACCGCGCAGGCTACCGCCAGATAGGTCTTGCCTGTACCGGCGGGGCCAACGCCGAAGTTGATATCGTGAGTAACCACCTTGTGCAGGTACTCCTGCTGGTTACCACCACGGGGACGAATCAGGCCGCGACGGGTTTTGATGACCACCTCCGGCAGCTCTTTCTCCGCCGCACCCCGCAGCAACTCATCGATGCCGGATTGCTGGAGGTTAAGGTGAATCAGTGCTGGCGAGAGCACCTCCTCCCTGGTCAGCTTGTAGAGCGACTTCAGCACCTCGCAACCGGCCTTGACCGCCGCCTGTTCACCCATGAGACTGAAGTGGCTGCCACGGTAGTTGATCTCGATACCCAGGCGCCGTTCGATCTGGCGCAGGTGCTCATCCAGCTGACCGCACAGGTTGGCAAGACGGTGGTTATCTTCAGGTTCAAGAGTGAAATTGATCGATTCGGGGAGATCGGGCATTAACTTGGTAAACCCTTAGTGGATATGATGGAAGATCCCATACTCAGGTATCTTGAGTAGCAACTCAAGGAGTAACTATTCATGTGATTGATGCGGTTCGCAAGCTCACCACATCCTACATGCAAGCATAGGCAGAGAAAGGATTGTAGGATGTGGTGAGGTACGAACCGCATCATTCGAATAGCAATTAACACTCCTGTGTATCGGCGGTGAAAAGATACCTGAATGGTTACCCCAAGGATAACACCATATCCTCTATAAACCCGGCTCAGAACAGTTGCACAGAGTGGTTCCAGGCTGTTCAGCACGCCTCCTGAGTCATAGATTCATCCACCAGGGTTCCGCGCAGTGAGTTAGGCAGTGCTTCGGTGATCTGCAAATCGGCAAATCCCCCGATCAGTTCAGGCCCACCGTCAAAGTTGACTACCCGGTTGTTCTCCGTGCGGCCAGCCAGCTGTTGGGGATCTTTTTTCGAGGCACGCTCCACCAGCACACGCTGCACGGTTCCCACCATCTTGCGGCTGATCTGCTGGGCCGAGGCGTTTATCGACTGCTGCAGGCGCTCCAGCCGCGCCTGCTTTACCGAATGGGGAACATCGTCAGGCATCTCCGCCGCCGGGGTGCCGGGGCGGGCGCTGTAGATAAAGCTGAAGGAGTGATCGAAACCGATCTCATCGATCAACTCCATAGTGCGTTCAAAATCGGCATCACTCTCGCCGGGGAAGCCGACAATAAAATCGGATGAGATGCTGATAGCGGGACGAATGGCCCGCAGGCGGCGAATCTTCGCCTTGTAGTCGAAGGCGCTATGGCCGCGCTTCATCAGCGCAAGAATACGGTCGGAGCCACTCTGTACCGGCAGGTGAAGGTGACTCACCAACTCAGGCACCTCGCCATAGACATCGATCAACCGGTCGCTGAACTCCAGTGGATGAGAGGTGGTAAAACGGATGCGTTCTATGCCGTCGATAGTGGCGGCATACTGGATCAGCAGAGCCAGGTCGGCAATCTCACCATCATCCATCAGGCCACGGTAGGCGTTGACGTTCTGCCCCAGCAGGTTGACCTCGCGTACGTCCTGGGCCGCCAGCGCTGCTATCTCAGCGATCACATCATCAAAGGGACGGCTGATCTCCTCACCCCGGGTGTAGGGAACAACACAGAAGGTGCAGTATTTGGAGCACCCCTCCATAACCGAGACAAAGGCGCCGGGGCCTTCAGCGCGGGGCTCCGGCAGGCTGTCAAATTTTTCGATCTCGGGAAAGGAGACATCCACCACCGGTTTGTGCTCACGGCGTGCGCTGTCGAGCATCTGCGGCAGACGATGCAGTGTCTGGGGGCCAAACACCAGATCAACAAAAGGCGCCCGTTGACGGATCGCCTCACCTTCCTGACTCGCCACGCAACCGCCGACACCAATGATCAGCCCAGGCCGCTTCTGCTTCCATGGGCGCCAGCGCCCAAGCTGGGAGAAGACCTTCTCCTGGGCCTTCTCGCGGATCGAGCAGGTGTTGAGCAGCAGCACATCCGCCTCTTCCGGGCGATCAGTCTGCTCCAGGCCGTGAGACGCCCTCAGTACGTCCGCCATCTTGGCGGTATCGTACTCGTTCATCTGACAACCGAAGGTCTTTATATAGAGTTTGCCGGGCATTGGATTAGGCGCTGTTGTGCAAAAAAGCGACTTAGAGTATCCCTAATATAGGTCTATTTCCACTGTTTTTCATGGCTTTGAGTGCCGATGGGTACTCTATGTTGGGCTCAGATTACCTCTGAAACTTAACCGGAAATGAGTGCAAATAAACGGCTCTGTACAATAATCCTGAAATCAACTGTAGGAGCGAACTTGTTCGCGATTGGCTTCGTAGGGGACTCTTCGCGAACAAGTTCGCTCCTACGCGATACTCCAATAGCGTCATGTTTTCCTGTGGGTTTCTAGCAAATACCTTGCAGCTGCCACCGCAGTTCAATAAATACCGCCCCGTAGGAGCGAACTTGTTCGCGATTGGCTTCGTAGGAGACTCTTCGCGAACAAGTTCGCTCCTACAAATGCAACTTCATCTCCATCGTGATGATTTTCAGGTATCGGTTTGACCGGTGAATCCCTGTCGATGGCGGTGCGGATAGCATAGATATGGGCGCGCAGTGCATCCCCATCCGGAGGAGTATCCCGCCAGATCCTGATTATCCTCTACGATCAGTATCTGCATATCTACCCGCGATCAAACTCCAGCCGCCGTCCCCGTACCGCCCGGTTTACCCGGCCTTCGTGGTAGGCCACCCGACCGTTAACCAGGGTGGTGGTGACATGGGTGCGCAGACGCTCTCCCTCCATCGGTGACCAGCCACACTTGTAGAGAGTGTCGGACCGTTCGACCCGGTAAGCGTGGGCTGAATCGAGCAGCACCAGGTCAGCCCAGTAGCCCTCCCTCAGATAGCCACGCTCTCTGATGTTAAACAGCCGGGCGGGACCATGGCAGCACTTCTCGACCAACTGTTCGAGGGTAATCAGGCGGTCGTGGTAGAGTTCAAATACCATTGGCAGCGCCCACTGTACCAGGGGGAGCCCCGCCGGTGCGTTGAAATAGCCGGGTGATAACTTCTCATCCAGGGTGTGGGGAGCGTGATCTGTAGCGATCACATCGATTCTGTTATCACTCAGCGCCTTGCGGATAGCATCACGGTCCTGTTTGGTTTTGATTGCCGGGTTGCACTTGATGAAACTGCCCTTGCGCTGATAGTCGCTCTCATCAAAGTAGAGGTGGTGAACACAAGCCTCGGCGGTGATTCTTTTCTCATCCAGGGGGCGGGCCTCAAACTGCTCAAGCTCTCTGGCGGTGGTGAGGTGGAGCACATGAAGCCGGGTATCGTGGCGCTTTGCCAGATCGATTGCCAGGGATGAGGAGAGATAACACGCCTCTTCACTGCGAATCAGCGGGTGGTACTCCATCGGAATATCATCGCCGTACTTCTCACGGTAGAGCGCTTCGTTATGCTCTATGGTCGGCGTATCCTCACAGTGGGTCGCCACCAGCGTCGGGGCGTCTCTGAAAATTGCATCCAGCGTCTCCTCCCTGTTCACCAGCATGTTGCCGGTGGACGCTCCCATAAAGACCTTGATACCACAGGCCTGCTTTGGGTCGAGTGAGCGAATCACTTCGATATTGTCATTGGTGGCGCCGAGGTAGAAGCTGTAGTTGGCGTGAGCCTTGTCGGCGGCCAGGGTAAATTTACTCTCCAGGGCATCGTGATCCACGGCAAGGGGATTGGTGTTGGGCATCTCCATAAAACTGGTGATACCTCCCGCCAGAGCAGCGAGGGATTCGCTGGCGATGTCACCTTTGTGTGTTAGCCCCGGCTCACGAAAGTGAACTTGATCATCGATCATTCCCGGCATCAGCAACCGCCCCCGGGCATCCAGAAGCTTGATCCCCTCCGGGGCCGGAATCTCCGGTGATATCTGTTCAATACGGCCTTTTCTGACCAACATATCCCCTTCAAGGATCTGTCCATCATTGACCATACGTGCATTCTTGATCAGGATTGCATCACTCATCAGTCGTACTCTCTGTCCTTCCACTCTCTTATCGCAGTAAAAATCTCGCCACCATCGGTGAGTTCTCTACCTGTATAACGCGCCGCCGCCGCGACAACCGCAGGCACCGCAGTGCGCATAAATGGATTGGTCTCCAACTCCAACTCCAGGGTGGAGGGCACCGTCGGCTCTCCGACACCACGCAGGCGGTGTACCTCTTCCTGACGCGCCTGGATCAGCGGATTTTCCGGCTCCACCCAGCGGGCAAAACCGATGTTGGCCTCGGTATATTCATGGGCGCAGTAGATCAGCGTCTCCGGAGGCAGTAGGGCAATGCGCCGGAGTGCGTCATAGAGCTGCTGGTGAGTGCCGCTGAAGACCCGGCCACAGCCCGCCGCAAACAGAGTATCGCCGCAAAACAGCACGCCCTCCCCGTAGTAGGCAACATGGCCCTCGGTATGCCCGGGAACATCCATTACCTGAAACTCCGCAGACAGGCCAGCAATCGAAATCCGCTCACCTCCTCTCACACTCTCGGTCACACCCTGATCGGCTCCGCCGCCGGCCCAAACACGGGCACATTGGGCCAGGCACTTAGCAGGTCGGCAACACCGCCGGTATGATCCCCATGCTTGTGGGTAAGCAGTATCCCGCCAAGGCTCAACTTCTCTTGCTGCAGATAATCGAGCACCGGCTCTTCATCACCGGGGTCAACGACAACCGCCACATCGCCACCGGGATTGCGCAGCAGCCAGATGTAGTTGTCGTCAAAAGCTTTGACGGGTGAAATTACCAGCGACGGGTTATCACCTATATGGGTTGATCTTTCGGCTTCATCAAATTCCGGTTGTCAGTTATCAGTTGTCAGTTGTCAGTTGTCAAATAGTAGCACTCTTTCTATCCTAAGCACCCCCTCATCCACCAGGTTACAGCGACTTCATTATGGGTGTTACAATCCGACAACAAGGTCAACAGCGATCCAGTGAGGGTGATATATGAAAGAGACTATCGAGAAGGCAATCCTTGATGCGCTTCAACCACAGTTTCTGGAAGTGATAGATGAAAGCCATATGCACAGCGTCCCTGAAGGGGCCCAATCTCATTTCAAGGTGACTGTCGTCAGCGACAAGTTCAAAGGTGAAAAGCTTATTGCCCGCCACCGGCTGATCAATAATCTGCTGAAGGATGCCTTCAACGACTCTCTCCATGCCCTTGCACTGCACACCATGACCCTGGAAGAGTGGCACACAAAAGGCGGTCGCTCCGCCGACACCCAGGAGTGCATGGACAGCTCAAAACAGAAGTGATAAAGATCCTGACAACACTGCTGAGGCGCGTTGTAGGCGGGGGTTCAAGTCTGACCCATACCGGCCCCCCGGATGGAAAACAGCCTGTAGTGCTGCAGAAAGGAGAGCTGGAGCTCTACTGCTTCCGCAGCTGCCCCTACTGCTACCGGGTGCAGCGTGTCATCAAGCAGCTGGGGCTGGATATTGAAATGCACAACCCCAACCTCTCCCGGGCACATGCCAGAGCGCTGCTTGAGGGGGGCGGCAAGAATCAGGTGCCCTGCCTGCTTATCCGTGACGAGAAGGGTACTGAGCAGTGGTTGTATGAGTCGACAGACATCAACAACTACCTGCAGAAGCGTTTCGGCGCCGGCCGTTGAAGGGATCCTTTAGATAGCGTGTTTCTGAATACGGTAGAGCAGCGTATCGCGGCTGACACCGAGCAGGCGCGCCGCCTTGCTGCGGTTGCCACCCGTCATCGCGATAGCCTGGCGGATCATATCCCCTTCAACGCCGATAGATCAATACCTTCGGCCGGCAACAGAAAACTTCCGCCACTGCGCTTGGTTTCCGCTTCCCGCCGCATCTCAAGGGGCAGATCCGCTGGCTGCACCATGCAACCTGAGTGGAGAATCACCATCCGCTCACAGAAGTTGCGCAGCTCGCGTACATTGCCGGGCCAGGCGTACCCCTTGAACAGATTACGACAGGTGACTGAGTAGCGGGGCGCCTTACGCCCGTGCTGACGTGCCAAGTCAATGGTGAACTGCTTGAGCATAAAGATAATATCGCCACCGCGCTGACGCAGGGGAGGCAGTTCGAGAGGCACCACCTGCAGCCGGTGGAAAAGATCCTTTCTGAAGTCCGGACTTACCGCCAGAGCGGAGAGGTCATGACCGGTGGATGCAATCAGACGCATCAACGGACAACCGGACGATCCGTTCTCCATCAACTCCAGGAGATGCAACAGTCGCGCCTGCCCCATCGCTGTGAGGTCGGCAACCTGATCGAGAAAGAGAGTGGCACCCGCCTCACCGGCGAGTATTCCCCGCTCCAGTTCGGTCGCCTCGATACCGGCACAGGCGATAGCAATGAACGGTTTTACCGCCCACCGGCCACTGTTGTGGATCTCTCTGGCCAGTAGCGCTTTGCCACTACCCGGCCCTCCCGAAATCAGTATCGGGGCATCGGTGACGGCAACCATTCGGGCAGCATGCAGTACACGAAGAAATTCTGCTGAACCACCCAACACACTCGCTTCTCTCTTCATCATAGATCTCAACCTGTTGCAGCCACATCCAGCAACTCCGGAAACCAGAGTGTCAGAATGCCTATTAGTATAATGGTAAATCCTACCGCCACCTTTAGGTAAGGATTGCGGGCAAGACCGTACAAGCCGCCGGTGACCAGGCCTGCGGCGACAACCGCCGGCAGAGTTCCCATACCGAAGGCAGCCATATAGAGCGCACCGCTCAGAGGGCCGGTTTTGGCGGCGGTTGAGAGCAGCATGGTGTAGACCAGCCCACACGGCAGCCAGCCCCAGATAAAGCCGTAGACCAGCGCTGTCGGTAGACTCTGCACCGGTATCAGGCGATGCCCCAGCGGTTCCAGACGACGCCATAAGGCACACCGATGCGCTCCACCTGGGCCAGCTTCGGCAACCAGCCCGCTACATGCAGGCCAATCAGCACCATCATCAACGCCGCCGACCACTGCAGCCAGCGATGCCCCTGTCCCTCACCAAGCGCCTCCAGCAGACCACCGCCAAGCCAACCGAGGAGGGCTCCGGCCAGTGCGTAGCTGAAGATTCTGCCGCTGTTGTAAGCCATCAGAAAGAGCAGAAACCGCGAGCTGTTTTGCCGGATCTCCGCCGGAAGACCGTAGCTCAACGCCCCCATAATACCGCCGCACATGCCGATGCAGTGCAGTGTACTGAAAAGACCGACAGTAAAGGCCAGAGGCAGCGATAGATCCAAAGTTGCTCCTTGACCGGCAACAGCAATTTAATTGAGGTTAGACGGCACCTCAATTCAACACATTGATTAATCTCAATTAAGAGACGATGAACTGCAGAAAAATAATCGTAACTATTCAGCTCATTTATATCATATGGTCACAGAGCCTGTAGGGCGTATAAGCGCAGCGCCATACGCCAACAAGTCATGCGACTCCTCAGCGTTGGCTGTCATGAGGTCACCCGCCAACCGCACCAGTCACTATAATTTCTTACGTAGTGATCTTTTGCCAACGCATTATGGTGTATGGCGCTGCGCTTATACACCTACATTCTTATGCAACTGTGCGGCAGGTTCAGGATGCTGAATAGTTACAAACAATCTTACACAGCAGCATCTGAGGCAATTGTACCCGATACCCTCTTCCTGACCAGAGGATGGTGGGTATAATCCCTCTATGAACGACACCGAAAAGAGCATCAGTGCCGCCCGCCGGCTTCTGGCGGGCCGTTTCTGCGGCGTACTCGCCACCCACTCACTCGATCTGCCCGGCTACCCTTTCGGCTCCCTCCTTCCCTACAGCCTGGATCATCATGGGAGGCCGCTACTGCTGCTCAGTCACCTGGCAAAGCACACACGCAACCTGACGGCCGATCCTCGTTGCAGCTTGACGCTGACTGAACAGGGAGACGGTGACAGTCAGCAGTTAGCCAGGCTCTGCTGCCTGGGAAGAGTCACTCCTGCCGCCGACCTCCCAATCTGGGAGCAAGAACGTCATTTCCGCTATTTCCCCCACAGCCGATCCTATTACGAACAGCTCAACTTCAACTTTCATCTACTGGAGACGGAGCGCTTCTACTGTAGGTGGTTTTGGCGCCGCCCGCTGGCTCGATCCGGGAAGGCTCTCACAGCCGGCGCGCTTCTCCCCCGAAGAAGAGGAGGGGCTGTTGCAGGCACTTGTCGCCACCCCTCCCCTACTGTTATCAGGTAACCTGAAGGGTGAGCCGGTTGGCGTCGACAGTGAAGGTATTGACCTGCTTCGGGGTGACCAACTTCTGCGGCTACCCCTGGATCCGGCAGTGACCGGCAGCGATGAAATCCCCTACCGTCTGCAGCAGATTATCCTACCTGAATAATTCCCTAGTAAATTAGTGGTGGATTTATTTTTTTCGGTAGTATATAATACTTCCATAATTACCTAGTGTTTTACTGTGTTTTATGAAAGGAGTAGCTCGATGAATATCAAAACCCCCTCCCGTGACGGCGACGGCTATCTGACTGACATGAACATCTGGACACCCGAAGTTGCTTACACCATGCTGATGCCGATGAATATGAGCTGAGCGAAGAGCGATGGAGTCAGATCATAAAGGCCCGTGAATACTATGAAGAGCACTCAGTGGTACCGCCGATCCGTAAATTTTCCAAGTATCTCGGCGCCAACTCCAAAGATCTGTTCAAGCTCTGGCTAACCGGCCCGATGAAACCGATTACCAAATACGGCGGTCTGCCCAAGCCCACTGGCTGCGTCTGATTCTTAAGGCTGATAAACTCCGGGTTAAAATCACCCGGAGTTTTTATTTATGGAAGAGCTGCATGATCTCGAACTGCTTCTGGGTTCACGGTACACCGATCATTATCATAGAGTCTCTTGAAGAGCCCAGGCTGGTGCAGCTGTTCGCCCATCTTGGCCTGCGTCTTGATCACCCCATGTTTCAATGGACCGTCACCGAGGGGCTGAAACGCCTGGAGGCGGATTTCCCGGCACAGAAGCTCACCGCAGGCCCCGGTGATGCACTGAAACATATCAAAGCCCTCTCCCGCCCCGGCTACTTTGTTCTGCTCGATTTTCACCCCTACCTGAAGGATCCTGTGCATGTGCGACTGATCAAGGAGATCGCCCAGGGACATGAACTGATTCCGCGCACCCTGGTACTGCTCAGTCATGCCATCGACATCCCACATGAGCTGCGCCATCTGACCGCCCGATTCAATCTGCAGCTGCCGGATCGCGCCGGGATAAAAAGACTGATCACGGAGGAGGCAAAGCGTTGGCAGAACACCCACCGCCGCAGGATCGATACCGATTCGGGGGCGGTGAAACGCCTCGCCACCACCCTCACCGGCGTCACCGCCACCGACGCCCGCCGGCTGATACGCAATGCCATCGAGGATGACGGTGCCATCAGCACGACGACCTGCCGAGAATAATGAAGGCGAAGTACGAGCTGCTTGGCAAGGGGGGTGTTATCTCTTTTGAGTACGACACCGCCAACTTTGCCGATGTCGCCGGCCTGGAGAATCTCAAGGAGTGGTTGAGCCACCGCCACAAAGCGTTCAACGGCAGCCCAGGCGCCCTTGACAGACCCAAAGGAATCCTGCTGCTGGGAGTACAGGGCGCGGGCAAGAGTCTTGCGGCCAAAGCGGTGGCGGGCGCTTTTGGTGTACCCCTGCTGCGTCTCGACTTTGCCGCCCTCTACAACAAATATATCGGCGAGACCGAGAAGAACCTGCGACACGCCCTGGAGGTAACAGAAACCATGGCGCCCTGCATCCTGTGGATGGATGAGATCGAGAAGGGAGTGGCGGAGAGTGACTCCGACGAGGGACTCAGCCGCCGTATTCTCGGCACCCTGCTGACCTGGATGGCAGAACAGAGGACGGGCGTGTTTATCGTCGCCACCGCCAACGATATTGAACGGCTGCCACCGGAGCTGATGCGCAAGGGCCGACTCGACGAGATCTTCTTTATCGACCTCCCCACAGACGAGGCGCGGCGACAGATATTTGAGATCCATCTGCGACGGCGCAACCTGCCGCCCAGCGGCTTCGACCTGGAGTCACTCAGCGACGGCAGTGACGGCTATACCGGTGCCGAGATTGAACAGGCGATCGTCTCCGCCCTCTACGCCGCCCACGCCAGGGAGAACAGACTGGACACCAACCAGTTGCTAGAGGAGCTGGAGCGCACTCGGCCGATCTCGGTGGTGATGGCCGAAAAAATCGCTTACCTGCGACAGTGGGCCGCCAATCGTACGGTGGCCGCAGGCTGACAAGGCACAGAAGATCGATCTGTGAGAGAGATACACTCGTTCCCTCTGAGCCTATGGGTTACCATTCCCTATTCGCAATTCGCAACTTTTTGCGTAAATAGTTATGCACAATAATCCTGAAAACCAGTTCAGTGGAAACAGCGCTGCATTTGGAGCGAACTTGTTCGTGATCAGCTACGTAGCGTGCTCTTCGCGAACAAGTTCGCTCCTACAACCGACTTCAGGATTATCAAGCAGACCATTTTGGTGTATTACTGAATACCGTACTTAAATTATCAGGCAAACCGAAAACCACATGAACAATGACAACCTGCTGGGGCAGTTGAGCAGCCTGCACCAGATGATGACTGAATTGGTGGAGTCACTCCCCGAGGCGGAGTGCTACCACTCTTATAATCCGCAACTGGCTCCACTTGCCTGGTTCCTCGGGCGTGGTATCTATATCGAAACCTACTGGTTGAGGGAGATCGTCCAGGGGGATGATGATATGACCAGCCGGGTGCGTGAAACCTTTATCCCAGGCATCCTGCCGGCTCAAGAGGAGTGGAAACGCCTGCCGCCCAAGGATCATCTGCTGAACTGGGTGATGGAGTTGCAGGATGAGAACATCATGCGACTGGCCAACCCCGGCCGACTGCCTGACCACCCACTGATTAAGAATGGCCGCCTGCTGCCTCTGATTATCCAGGGTCAGGCAAAAGTCTACGAGAAGATGTTGCAGGTGCTGGTGGAGCGCCGCCTGCAGCAGCAGACTCCACATCAAGTACAAAACCCACTGATTAGCCGCCCGCCCCTGGCCGACCACACAGGCATCTCCCAGGGCCACTACCGTATCGGCGCCAAAAATGATCCCGCCGCCTTCGATAACGAGCAGCCGGCCCAGATAGTCGAGCTGAGCAGTTTCCGCATCGACCACCGACCGGTGGACAACAGCGCCTTTCTTGCTTTCATCGAAGCCGGGGGCTATACCGAAGAGGCCTACTGGAGCCCCACTGGCTGGAATTGGAATAACAGAACACCAAACCACCCCCGCTCCTGGCGCAGGGATGACAATGGCCACTGGTTCGGTAACGGCATCAACGGCCCATTTGATCTCATTGGCGAAGATCCGGTAACTGGTGTTACCCACCACGAACACTCGCATACGCCAACTGGGTGGCCAGCCTCGGCGGTGAACTCGAGGCGGAGCCGTCCTC
>MOXF01000073.1_pt1 | contig 12158 bp, 8 predicted proteins | sample 1471201 | NCBI WGS metagenome assembly MOXF01 (sample SAMN05358035, study PRJNA327811) | mollusc metagenome | isolation source: Phylotype B (NB1) bacterial symbionts from gill | host: Thyasira cf. gouldii | place: Canada: Bonne Bay, Newfoundland | collected 2010-08
TCACGCTTCTTACCCACATCCATGTGGGCAATCGACTCCGACCCCTGAGAAAGTAACCCACATATAGGTACCACTGAATAGTTACCAGCGGACAACATATATCCCATGATTAATGCGTCCGCTGGATTAATTACTCTGATTAGCCAGACGCACCGACACACTGCTCCCATACAGTCAGTTAAGGATCTCAAGTGATTGGCCGATAACAGTATTGATTAGGGTTAGAGCCTGGGTCTGGCAAAAATAGATGCTGAACAGTAACTATTTTCCCCTGATGTTGAATAAGGCTGCCGGTAGCCTGGGTTGAGCTTGCGAAACCCAGGGAATTTGCTGTGCTTGCCTTCGGGCTACGCTCAACCCAGCTTACGGATAGATTTAATCATATTGGCTAGATGGCAGTGATGAACAAACGTACTATTTCTCGCTGGTTTGAGAAGATCCCAACTGCACTTAATGCAGCCATCTGCTGTCTGCCGTTTTTACTCGTACTCCCCTCCAACAACGTAGCCGCGCCACCGGTCACTGCTCTGCCAATAGGTGGCAATATCGTATCGGGCGAAGGCAACATCACGTCAAACGGTGCCGGGATGACCATTCATCAGAGCAGCGGCAAGCTGATCGCCGAGTGGGACTCCTTCAACATAGGTCAACAGGCGAGAGTTCACTTTCAGCAGCCGACACGTTCCAGCATCGCACTGAATCGTGTGCTCTCCATGGATGGATCACAAATTTTCGGCACGCTATCCGCCAACGGCCAGGTTTTTCTGATCAACCCCGCCGGCGTGACCTTCGGGCCGACAGCCAGCTTTAGTGGTGCGGGTCTGCTTGCTTCCACCCTGGACATCTCCAATAGCGACTTCAACAGTAATAACTTTCGTTTCGAAAACGGAGGTCAAAGAGGTTTAATCGAAAATGCCGGTAGATTGAGTGCCGACGGTGGATATATTGCCCTACTCTCACCTTACATCGTCAACAGCGGAACCATTCAGGCGGATGGAGGCACGGTTGCCTTGGTCACTGCAGACAAGGTCAGCCTCGATTTTGTTGGTGACAAACTTATCCATTTCGTCGTTGACCAAGGTGCCGTCGATGCCCAAATAGACAATGGTGGCTTGATTCAAGCGGACGATGGTGTGGTTGTCTTGAGTGCCGAGGCAAAGAACCAGTTGACACGCTCCGTGGTCAACAACAGCGGTGTGGTACACGCCCGGGGAGTCATTGCCGAGGGCGGCCGTATACTGTTGACGGCTGAAGGGGGGATCTCACCGTCACCGGCACCCTGGATGCCTCTTCATCCATGGCTCAAGGCGGACGCATCATTGCCACTGGCGATAATGTTGTCATCGAAAGCGGCGCCCATCTAACCGCCAGTGGCGCCACCGGCGGCGGTGACCTGCTGGTGGGCGGAAGCTGGCAGAACAGCGACCCAACCGTCTATCAGGCAACCACAACCACGGTGCAGAGCGGCGCACAACTGGAGGTCAGTGCCACAGGGCGTGGTGATGGGGGCACAGTGGTTGCCTGGTCCGATCTCGGCAAGGAAGGCGGCTATACCTTCGTTCAGGGGACACTCAAGGCGGAGGGTGGTGCAGAGGGCGGGGATGGTGGCCGTATCGAGACATCCGGCGCCTATCTGGATGTCACCGGCATCGACCTGTCGGCGGCCTCCCCCCAAGGAAAAGGCGGAGAGTGGCTTCTCGACCCCTATAACATCACCATCAATGATGGAGGAACGACAACCGGAGGGGCTACTCCGCTTCCAAACTATGAGTCCAATGCGACCAGCACCATTGATCGGGATGATATCGAAGCGCAGCTGGATGCCGGTACCAGTGTCACCGTCCAGACCGGCGCAGGGAGTGGCGGTGTCGGCGATATTACGGTTGCAGCGGATATTGCAAAAACAGCGGGAGGCGATGCCGCTCTAATCTTAAAAGCACATCGGGATGTTATGGTTAATGCCAACGTTGACATCACCTCAACGACGGGGGCCCTTGACGTTACTTTAAACGCTCACTACACGAATGACTCGGCGGAAGGACGTATTTATTTTGCAGGGATCAATAGCATAAGCACCAATGGTGGTGATATCACCATGGGCGGTGGTTCAGATCCATCCGTCACACAAGCAGTAGGCCATGCTGCAGGGGGTGGAACTCAAAATAAAAAAGGCATATTTGTAACCAGCAATACGACTTTCAACGCCGCAGGTGGGGATATCAGAATGTCAGGAGAGGGCAACGCTGGCATCTGGCTGAAAAACAACACCACCATTACAACAAGTGATGCAGGATCCGTCTATCTGTATGGTGATCCGACCGGCATAGATAATGGGATAATGTTGCAGGAAAACACAACCATTTCAGCTACCGGATCCGGCAATGTTGAAATCAACGCACTTGATGAACTTTGGACGAGCGGTGCTGGCGGACCGATTACCATTTCATCGGGAAGCGGCGATATCATCGTAACGGCGGACAACCTGGATTTATTGAATACGTTACCAACATTTTCAGCCCCGAATGGACGGTAACATTCAAACCCGCTACAACATCAAAAACGGTAGACGTTGGTGGCACGGGCGGTAATCTGGATATACCCGTAGCGCTACTTTCCAACGCCTCTTCCATTCAAATTGGTGGTACCGGTCAGTCGGGCGCTATTACTATATCGGGTGATCCCGGACTTTCCGGCAAAACCCTCAGCCTCGCGACAAGCGGAAGCGTCTCTCAAACTGCGGCCATTACAGCAGAAAGCTTGGAACTCCTTGGTGGCGGCGCTTACACACTGACCAATACGGGTAACAATATTGCAACGTTGGCTGGAAATACGGGTGATTTAAATTATGTAGACAGCGATGCTTTCACCGTGGGAACGGTGAACTTAACCGATGGAATAACGGCAACAGGTACGGTGGAACTTTCCACCTTAACCGGTGATCTTACGGTTGCGGCGGATATCGCAAAAACAGCCGGTGGCGATGCTGCGCTGACCCTCAAAGCACATCGGGATATTCTTTTTGATTCAGGTCCTGACATCACCTCATCTACAGGCGCTTTAGATGTTGTTCTAAATGCTCATTACGGCAGTGATGTAGCGGAAGGGCGTATTTATATTCAGGGACAGACTGACATTATTACCAATGGCGGCGATATCACCATGGGGGGAGGCACTAATCCATTGACCATACCAGCAATAGGCCATGCGGTGGGTGGATTGGGTCTATATGTAGGTGCTGGTAGTACTTTTAACGCAGCTGGTGGGGATATTAGCATGTTAGGGAAAGGGACTAATGATACTGGTGTCAAGCTTTTCTATAACATGACAATGACAACAAGTAACGCAGGCTCCATATATGTGCAAGGTAGTTCGACAAATGTAGCTAGTCCTGGAATAATTTTGGCTCAAAACTCAACGTTCTCAACCACGGGGACGGGGGATATCGAACTTGATGCACAAAACCTTCTTAGAACAAATGGTAATGGTGGCCCGATTTCAATTTCATCGGCAAACGGCAATGTTACTGTAAATGCAGACAATATGGAGTTGTTTAATACGTTGCCGACCTATTCAGCCTCGAACGGGACGGTGACATTCAAATCGGCTTCAACATCAACAACAATAGGTATTGGTGGGACGGCCAGTGATTTAGATTTAACGACAGCATTAATTGGAAATATAACGACACCAAATTTGATTGTTGGAGATGTAACAAATACGGGCGGCATATCGATTCAGGGTGATCCAAATTTGTCAGGTATGGCCCTAACTTTGGCCTCTTCTGGAAATATTACGCAGAGTGCTCCTTAACAGCGGACAGCCTGGAACTCCTTGGTGGCGGCGCTTACACGTTGACCAATACGGGTAACAATATTGCAACATTGGCCGGAAATACGGGTGATTTAAATTATGTAGACAGCGACGCTTTCACCGTGGGAACGGTGAACTTGACCGATGGAATAGCGGCAACAGGTACGGTGGAACTTTCTACCTTAACCGGTGATCTTACAGTTGCGGCAGATATCGCAAAAACAGCAGGAGGTGATGCCTCTCTAATCTTAAAATCATATCGGGATATTCTTTTTAATTCAGGTTTTGATATCACCTCATCTACTGGCGCTTTAGATGTTGTTCTAAATGCCCATTACAGCAGTGATGTAGCGGAAGGAAGTATTTATCTCGCAGGAAGCAATAGCATTAGCACCAATGGCGGCGATATCACCATGGGGGGAGGCACTAACCCATTGACCATATCCGCAATAGCCCATGCTGTGTCTGAAGCGACTTATGACAAAAGAGGAATACTTGCTGGTAATAATACTTCCTTAAATGCGGCTGGTGGCGATATTAGCCTGTTAGGGGAAGGGAATAATTCTTTTGGCATTCAATTGTTATCCGGCACAACAGTCACAACAAGTAATACAGGGTCCATATACATGCGTGGTAGTTCTACAAATGTATCTAGTGCTGGAATAGTCTTAAGGGAAGACTCGACGTTCTCAACCACTGGGACAGGGGATATTGAATTAGATGGACAAAATCTTCTTAGAATGAACGGAGAAGGTGGACCTATTTCAATTTTATCGACAAACGGCAATCTCATTTTAAAAGGAGACAGCCTAGCTTTAGCGAATACGTGGGCGACACTTGCAGCTCGAATGGGTCTGTGACATTCAAGCCCGCCACAACATCAAAAACGGTAGACGTTGGTGGCACGGGCGGTGATCTGGATATACCCGTAGCACTACTTGCCAATGCCCCTTCCATTCAAATTGGTGGTACCGATCAGTCAGGTGCTATTACTATATCGGGTGATCCCGGACTTTCCGGCAAAACCCTCAGCCTCGCAACAAGCGGAAGCGTCTCTCAAACTGCGGCCATTACAGCAGAAAGCCTGGAACTCCTTGGTGGCGGCGCTTACACGCTGACCAATACGGGTAACAATATTGCAACATTAGCTGGAAATACCGGCAATTTGAACTACGTCAACAGTGACGCCCTGATCATTGGCACGGTAAACACCAGCAACGGAATCACCTCAACCGGTACGCTGGATATTACTACTGTCAGTGGCGATATCGACATCAATAATGATTTGAGTTGGTCATCCAGTCTGTTCACCCTGACCGCCGCGAATGATATCAATATCAACGCCACTCTGACAGCCACCGGCACCGCTGCCTTGACCATGACTGCCAACAATGACACAGGGATGATGGAAACCCGTTCTACTACTTGAACACCCCTCAACAGGTCCGCAATGCGCTCGACACCATTGGCCGAATTCGTGTGGACCTGGAAAGTGACGACTCAGGGTTCGCAGGCAAGGTGGACTTTAACAGCAGCGGGACGCTGACGATGAACGGAGAGGCCTATACAGTCATCAACGACATGACGGGCCTGGATGCAATGACCATGAACAATGCAGGCGTCCGTTACGCGCTGGGGGACAATATCGACGTCTCCACCATGACGACCCCCTATGGAACTGGCTCAACTCCCTTTCTCGGCAAGTTCGACGGCCTTGGCCATACGGTCGACGGCATGAACCTCTCCAGTGGATCCGTGCAAGGTTTCTTTGGCGTGACGAATGGAGCCTCAATTGTTCGAAATGTTGGGATCACCAATGGAACCATTAACACAACAAATAATGCATCAGGGTTGCTGGCGGCAGAAGTCATGGGCGGAACGATTCACAACGTTTATGGCAAAGGGACCATAAGTAGCAATAGTTTTGTAGGTGGCCTCTTCGGCATGGCGTGGGCTCTCCAGGATAATCTCATGATTGACAGCGCCTTTGCTGATGTAGAGGTAACGGGAACAGACAATGTAGGCGGCCTGGCCGGTTTTATGAGGGCCAACTCTTCCGCTACCAATTTAGCAACCTTGATCGTCAGTAATAGCCATGCGACAGGTAACGTAGAAGGTACCAGCACCCAACTGGGAGGACTGTCTGGATTTGCCAACGGCAATGATGGCTCAGATATACAATCAGCAACCTTCATCCTCGACTCATATGCTACGGGAACGGTCAATACAACACCGTCTGACTTGTCAGATCATGTCGGCGGGCTCATCGGTGAGCTGAGAGGGAGGTCCTGGCTCGACGGAACCTTTGCCAGCGGCGATGTGTACGGTAACGATAATGTTGGCGGCCTCATTGGTTATGCCCAGATCCAGGAAAGTAACAAACCGACAAAGATTAGCAATAGCTACGCCATGGGCAATGTGAGCGGCTTTGATTCCACTCCAAGTGACGCCGTGGGCGGTTTGATAGGTGAGATAGGCGTCGCTGCCTATACAACCATTTCCAACAGCTTTGCCTATGGCGCCGTCACCAATACAACGAGCTACTCAGGCGGTCTCTTTGGCAGCGTCAATGCCGCTATGAATGTGACCAATCTCTACTGGAACAGCAGTGTTAATAATTGGGCGGTAGGAAGTAGCAGTTATGCAATTACAACGGCGTATGCCAAAACGAATACTGAGTTTGCAGCCATGACCGGTGCGGATCTTGGTGGCGATACGAGCTGGATTACGAACAATAGCTTTCTCCATCCTAAATTGAGTATCGCTTCAATACCTGCCTACATCATGACCACGACCGGAAACAGTACTTACGGCGGTACGCCAGGCATCGGTTACAGCTGGGTGAATGCTGATGGCAGTCCACTTAGCTTAGCTGAAGACAATGTCTCAATATCGGGCGCAATTGCCTATAGCAATGCACCAACATCCACATCAAACGTAGCGGCTTATGATTACCTCTACAACTCCGGCTTCTCATTAAATCACGCAACCTTTGACTATGTGGCCAAGCCCTGGACAACCGATGGTACCTGGACCATTACAACCGCCCCCCTGACCATTACCGGATTTGCCAGCGACAACAAGACCTACTCAGGCACCACGGATGCGGTAACTAGCGCCGCCGGTAGCCTTAGCGGCGTCATCAACAGTGATACCGTCAGTTTTAGCCATAGCGGCGCCACCTTTGCCGATGCTAATGTGGGCACCGGCAAGACCGTCACCCTCAACGGCATCACCTTGACCGGAACCGACAGCGGCAACTATAGCTATGGCGCCACCACAACCGACCTATCAAACATTACAACCGCCGCCCTGACCATCACTGCCGATGACCAAAGCAAGACCTACGGTGACAGCCTGAACCTGGGCAGCAGCGCCTTTACACCAACTGGCCTGGTCAATAGTGAAACCATCGGCTCGGTCGCCCTCACCGGCGGCTACCATAGCAGCACCACGGCCAATGCCGGGATCTATGCCGACGATCTGGTGGCGGGTTCTGCCACGGGTGGCTCTTTTTCAGCCAGTAACTACAACATCACTTACGCCACAGGTGATCTGACCATCGACCCCAAGGCCCTGACCATCACAGCCTTTGCCAGTGATAACAAAATCTACACCGGCACCACCGAAGCGGTCATTGCAAATACCGGTAGCCTTAGTGGCCTGATCAATAGCGATTCGGTCAGCTTCAGCAACAGTGGAGCGACCTTTGACAATGCCAATGTAGGCACAGACAGAACGGTTACACTCAACGGCGTATCCCTGACAGGAACCGATAGCGCCAACTACAGCTACGGTGTCGTTACAACGGATCTGTCAAATATTACAGCCGCCCCCCTGACCGTCACGGCCAGCGATCAAAGCAAGAGCTATGGCGACAGCCTCAACCTGGGTAGCAGCGCCTTCACCTCCAGTGGCCTGGTTAACAGTGAGACAATCGACGCCGTCACCCTCACCAGCAGCGGCGGCTACCACAGCAGCACCACGGCCAATGCCGGGATCTATGCCGACGATCTGGTGGCCAGTTTAGTCATGGGTGGCTCTTTCTCGGCCAGTAACTACAACATCACCTACGCCACAGGTGACCTGATCATTGATCCAAAGGCTCTTACCGTTACCGCTAGCAGTCAAAGTAAGACCTACGGTGATATCTTAAACTTGGGTGGAAGTGCTTTTACATCCAGCGGACTGGTCAATAGTGAGACCATCGGCGCTGTTACGCTGGCCAGTATCGGTAGCTACGATAGCAGCACAAGCGCTGGCGCTTCTACCTATGCCAATGACTTGATTCCCAGCACTGCCGTTGGCGGCTCTTTCTCCTCCAGCAACTACACCATCAGCTACGCGGCAGGTGATCTGACGATTGATCCCAAGGCATTGACTGTTACTGCAGAAGATGACAGTAAAAACTACAACTCCTTCCCATATAGTGGTGGCAATGGTGTCGCCTACAGCGGTTTTATCAATGGTGAAACCAGTGCTGTACTGGGTGGCACATTGACTTATGGTGGTACATCACAAGGTGCTGTCAGTGTTGGCAGCTACACAATCACACCCTCTGGCGAGACCGCAAGCAACTACACCCTCAGTTTTGTGGATGGAGAGCTAACCATCTCCATTCCAACATTCAACAACAATGCAGTGATCAGCTTATCTACCATCATAGAGCCAGCCAATCTTGATGAACTCATTGAGCCTGCCCCAATTGTTAACAAAGATAATTTACTCTCTACAAGTAGCCCCGCAGGCCTGGATGAACCGGTCGAGTCTACGGTAAGTGACTCAGGTGGAAGCGAAACAACGGGCACCACAAGCCCAGCCGAAATCGCCGTTGCTGAGGACGATGGAAGCACTGTGGCGACATCTGTTGAGACAACGGGTACAGCCGATGCCCTTGGTACGGCCGATGCTCCAGGTACGGCTGATGCTCCAGGTACGGCTGATACTCTCGGTACAGCCGACGCCCTCGGCACAGCTGATGCCCTCGGTACAGCCGATGCTCCAGGTACAGCTGATGCCCTTGGTACAGCTGATGCCCTTGGTACAGCTGATGCTCCAGGTACGGCTGATGCTCCAGGTACAGCCGATACCCTTGGTACGGCCGATGCTCTTGGTACAGCTGATGCTCTTGGTACAGCTGATGCTCTTGGTACAGCTGATGCCCTCGGTACAGCTGATGCTCCAGGTACGGCCGATGCTCCAGGTATGGCTGATGCTCCAGGCACAGCCGATGCCCTTGGTACGGCTGATGCCCTTGGTACGGCTGATGCCCTTGGTACGGCTGATGCCCTTGGTACGGCTGATGCCCTTGGCACAGCTGATGCCCTTGGCACAGCTGATGCCCTCGGTACAGCTGACGCTCTCGGGATCACCGGGGCAGCTCGGTCGCGTAATAGCCTTAAAGAGCCTCTGGATAAGTCATAACCGATTACCTTGCGCACACAAGGCACCGTATCTGCACCACTTGCATGGATGTAGGTCAGAGACGAGAGCAGAGGGTACGAGGTCGGAGTCGATTGCGCCAACATTGTTGGTAATTACCACCTATGTTTGATGCAATGCTTCCGCTCCCGTATCTATTCAGCTACAGAGAGATGACAAGCGACTCACCTGTAGGAGGGATGCCCTCGCCGCGATGAACGTTGCACACTCTGTGCAAAATCCTATCGCCCCGAGGGCGGGACTCCTACAGGTAATCCTGTAGCTACAGGCGCTCTTTCGAAGAGCAAGCCAAGAGCGAGTCAAAGGGGTACCTTTGGGCTAAGATCAGCATTCATGCTGAATAGTTACCCGCCCCCAACTCACGCTTCTTACCCACCTCCATGTAGGCAATCGACTCCGACTCCGTACCCATAAATTCATGACTCCATATAGGGCGTAGAGCGCAAGCTTTAAATTCCAAAGTGGATGTCATATTCCACTGTATTTTTTGTAACTACAGACCTCCCTAAACTGCCCGAAAATCACCTGTTTTTCTGGACAGACTGTAGTGCTTCTGGTGCAGCGTGAAAAATAATTTTAAGCATAATCAATAGGTTAGCATTTTACGTTTGCAGGTCAAGTGTCCAATAAGGTGTGTTAATTCTATTGAATCAATGGCATACGACCTTTTTGGACAGTAGGTTTAGGGAGGTCTGAACTATTCAACTGGTGCAAAGTTTAGTTCGGGTGTAGGAGTGAATTTGTTCGCGAAGAGCACGTATCGGAGTCCATCGCGAACAAGTTCGCTCCTACGACACCTCCATTCCACCATAAATGTGGCTTTCAGGGGCAATTTGAACAGTTACCGGCGATTTTTTTGTGGTACTGAATAGTTAGTGCCCGAACGAAAACCCGGCTATCCCTTACCTGGTAAGGGGTAGCAGCGAATTTCAAGTGGCGAAGATTTTAGAGGCTTTTTGCAATATCTACCAAATTGAGGCAAATAGGCCAAATATTGTACTTTTGTCAAAATCTTCATTTCTTAGAATCGCCTGAATGGCCTGTTATTAAAGGCTTTCATGGTTTTCGTTCAGGCACTAGTTACTATTTTTTTTTGTAAAGTATTGCCATTAATTGCCGATAAATTTTACATAGCGTGCTAATTACGGTGTTAAGTGCTTAGTGCGATCTACTAGACGCTGTGAGCTGACCGCGCAACTAATTTTATGGGGGTAAGAAAATGGCCACATATATACTTCTGGTGCGCTCAGTTGATGGGCAGATAACCGAGACCCCAATCACAGACATACTTGAGATTGTTCTGGAGCCTGATACTGAGTTTGCGGTGATGGATTCCGAAACCCGTGAGATTATTCAGGACGTTCATCTCAGACGGGTAGACGGTTCACTTCTCATTGAAATTGAAGATCAGGTTGTTGCCCGGGTCAGTGACTTCGATCTCATTTTCGGACCAGAAGGCCCTGCCGGACCAGAAGGCCCTGCCGGACCAGAAGGCCCTGCCGGACCAGAAGGCTCATATCAACGGGTTTACTTGGACAGGGGCGAAGCACCTCCTATAGTAGAACTACCGCGACTTATCACCGACAGTAGTATATTGGATACGAGCGCCATTACGGTGGAGCACATCTTTGATGGCGCTGAAGCGCCAACAGGTTTATTAGCACTACTTGAGCCTATTGAACCCGTAATACCTCTTACCCCGTTGGTGGTCGATCCACCGACAACGCCTGTCGTTACCACGCCAATCGTCACTATCAGCGCCATCGATATCTCGGCGGACACCGGAACCAGTGACTCGGACTTTCTTACCAAGACCGCCTCCCAGACCATCAGCGGCACCCTGAGCGCGACTCTGGCCACGGGGGAGATCCTCTACGGCTCGGTGAACGGCGGCTCCAGCTATACCGATGTCACCGCCAAGGTGAGCGGCACGACGATCACCTGGGATGGAGCCACCCTTTCCGGCACCAGCTCCATCAAGTTCAAAGTGACCGATGCGGCTGGCAACGACGGACCCGTGGCCACCCAGGCCTACGAACTGGATACTGCGGCGCCGACTGCCAACTTCGGCGCGGCAACCGACAATGCGGGCAGTGTCACCGGTACGCTCAGCTCGGGCGATACCACCGACGATACCGCCCTGGTGCTCTCCGGCACCAATGAGTCCGGCTCCACAGTGAATGTCTATAACGGCGCATCACTGTTGGGTGCGGCAACCGTCAGCAGTACAAGCTGGAGCTACACGGCCACGGTAGCAAACGGCACCACCTATCAGTCAATGTGAAGGAGACCGATGCCGCTGGCAACACCAGTACGGCGACCAGCAACTTTACCGTGACCGGCGATACCACGGCACCCACGACCACCATCAGTAGCATCGATATCTCGACGGATACGGGTACCAGTGCATCGGATTTCCTTACCAAGACCGCCTCTCAGACCATCACCGGCACCCTGGCACGTCCCTTGCCGCCGGTGAAATACTGTACGGCTCGGTGAACGACGGTTCCAGCTATACGGATGTCACCAGCAAGGTGAGCGGCACGACGATCACCTGGGACGGGGCTACACTTTCCGGCACCAGCTCCATCAAGTTCAAGGTGACCGATGCGGCCGGCAACGACGGACCTGTGGCCACTCAGGCCTACGAACTGGATGCTGCGGCGCCGACCGCCAACTTCGGTGCGGCGACGGACGACGTGGGCAGTGTCACCGGCACCCTCAGCTCGAGCGATACCACCGACGATACCGCCTTGGTGCTCTCCGGCACCAATGAGTCCGACTCCACGGTGAATGTCTATAACGGCGCGTCACTGTTGGGTGCGGCAGTCGTCAGCAGTACAAGCTGGAGCTACACGGCAACGGTGGCCAACGGCACCACCTATCAGTTCAATGTAAAAGAGACC
>MOXF01000074.1_pt1 | contig 12052 bp, 14 predicted proteins | sample 1471201 | NCBI WGS metagenome assembly MOXF01 (sample SAMN05358035, study PRJNA327811) | mollusc metagenome | isolation source: Phylotype B (NB1) bacterial symbionts from gill | host: Thyasira cf. gouldii | place: Canada: Bonne Bay, Newfoundland | collected 2010-08
GTTACTGCACGAGGTAATGAGCGAAAGGCGATCTTTCTGGGGGATGGTGACAATGACTGATTAGCTTTTCTGGAAAGGGGGGTGGGCGGTTAGCGCAATGTGCAATGGGAGACCTGACCCTCGACCGCTCGTACCTCGCTATGCAGCTATGGGCAACAGGTGAGCTAAGCGTTATACGTATTACTCAGGAGATCCCTTGATTAAGGGTAACCGTTCACGGGCATGAAAACAGTATTATCTAGCCTCGCCCCCCAACAATATCAATTGAGATGAATAATATGTCTGGACTCAGAAGCGATTATACGGTAACCTATGGATATGGGCCGGATAACTATCACGATACAGGGCAGGCAATTTCAACCTGACCCAGAATATATCCAGCAACTTCTTGCTGAGAATCCCGGCTGGGGTCGCTCTAAACTATCGGTTCGGCTTTGCGAGTTATGGGAGTGGCGCGGTGGCAACGGCAAAATCAAAGATATGGCATGCAGAAATCTCCTGCTACGCTGGAGAAGGCCGGACAAATTGTCTTGCCACCTCGCCAACGAAAATCTCCCAATGAGTTCCGCAATCGTGCTCCGGTATGGGTGCCACATAGCATTGATCTCATCGACAGCACCTTAAAATGCCTGTTACCCATTCAAATAACTTGTGTTACCACAGGCTCTGAGCTGGATCGGCTATTCCGATGCCTGCTTTCCAGCCACCATTATCTTGGTTACAAAAACACAGTGGGCGAGAACATGAAATATCTCATCCACGACCGGGATGGACGGCCACTCGCCTGCATCCTGTTCGGCTCGGCCGCCTGGAAGTGCGCCGCGCGTGATATCCATGTCGGTTGGACCGCACCGATGTGCGAACGCAATCTGCACTACGTAACCAATAACACCAGATTTCTAATCTTACCCTGGGTTCGGGTGCCGCATCTGGCCAGCCATATCCTCTCCCGTGTGGTCAGGCGGGTAAGCCGCGACTGGATGGGGAAATATACCCACCCCGTCTATTTGCTGGAGAGCTTTGTTGATCGCTCTCGCTATCGTGGGATCTGCTACCAAGCAGCCAATTGGATCTGTACCGGGCAGACCACCGGGCGTACTCGCAATGACCGGTACGGCACCATCCAAACCAGCCGCAAGGATGTCTATCTCTATCCTTTGGCGCGACACTATCAAAGTAGGTTGAGCAATGAAACCTGAGGAGGCCCTTGCTATCTACCAAGCGGGGCAGAAGGCTGTGGTTTCTAAGCTGTGCGAGCTGAGTGCCACCGTGACCGCACAGGAGAAAAAATTGCCTCTCTGCAGAAGAACTCCACTAACTCCAGCAAACCACCTTCATCAGATATTACTCAGCCGCCAAAGAATAACAGTGGCAAAAAAGGCAAAAATAAGCTGGGTGGTCAACCCGGCCATCCCAAGCATGAGCGCCTGCCATTCACTAAAAATGAGATTAGAGATACCTGGGAGTACCATAGCCAATCATGCCCCCACTGTGATAACGCCGACATCGACTTGTTGGATATGCCGCCAAAAATCATCCAGCAGACCGAGTTAATTAAGGTTGTCACGATCAACGAAGAGCACCAAGCCTACGCCTATTATTGCGCAGGCTGCGATAAGATCCACTATGCACCCTTCCCGGATGATGTCGTCAAGGCTGGCCTTTTCAAGGCGCGGCTAACTGCTTTGGTGGCGTATATGAAAAACGGCTGCCATGCATCATTCTCAACCATTCGCAAATTCCTACGTGATGTGATCGGGGTAACGGTCTGTCGCGGTTATCTGGCAAAGCTGATTCAGAAAGTCAGCCAAACTCTGGCCCCTTCGTATGAAGAGCTGTTGGAGCGTCTGCCTCTGGAGACGACTCTGAATGTAGATGAGACCGGCCATAAAGAAAATAAGGTTCGCTTTTGGACTTGGGTCTTCAAGGCTGACCTGTATGTGCTATTTCGTATTGATAAATCCCGTGGTTCCAAGGTGCTCATCAATACCTTGGGACGAGAATTTGAGGGTACTATCGGATGTGACTATTTCTCGGCATATCACAAGTACATGAATGATTTTAATATCACGGTACAATTCTGCATTGCTCATCTGATTCGAGACGTGAAATTCCTGACCAATTTACCTGATAAAGATACCCAGGCTTATGGCAAAAAACTACTCGCTGCACTCAAGAGTATGTTTAAAGTCATTCATACACGACCAGAGAAGATGTCAGAAGCTGATTTTCAGGCGGCACTAGAAAAGGCCAAAAAACGTATCTTGCATGTTGCTACCAGTAATGTTCCAAGCAATATTAATGAAGAGGGTAAGGAGGAGAATAATGAAGCGCAAAATATGGCCAATCGTTTTCGCAAGAATGGCGAGGCTACTTCCGTTTCATTACTACCCCAGGAATGGATCCAACAAATAATGTTGCAGAACAGGCGATACGTTTCATTGTCATTGACCGCTTAGTAACCCAGGGCACCAGAAGCAAGAGAGGCCGTGAAGCAAATGAGCGGCTATGGACCGTCATTGGTACCTGTGCACTTCAAGGACGCTCCGCGTACAACTTCATCCTCCAGGCAGTCCATGCCTATTTTTATGATGAACCTGCACCATCATTGCTGCCCGGTTTTACGTGACGATACTCATTTGAATTCGCATCCATGGATGATGCATCTCTATAAACTCAATTGCTAACCGCTATTTGCCATTAAGATTCTTACAATCCAATAGCTCGCTCAACTACACGTATGGGTTGCTCTCTATTGGATGGCAGCATCATTCATACCCCGTGAACGGTTACGATTAAGGGAGCGGCGAATTTTCATTCCAGAGAATGAATGCGCATTTAAGTATGGATAGGATATAGGAGAGATAATGATATTTTTGGGTGTTTTTCTGCTTTTCATTATTGTGCCACTTATTTATAGTTTATAGGCGTAAGAACATATTGACGCTATTGTTAACATTTCTTCCGTACCTTATATATACAATTGTTGAAGTCCGATTAGAATGCATCGCAACAAACAACTACTCTGAAGCATGTGTTTGGGGATATCTAAATTATATGCTAGCCATAGTAGCGGGAAGCATCTTCTATCTAATAGTTACGCTTATTCAATTATTGATAGGGAAGGTAAAAGTAAAAATAAACAATGCTACAAAATACGTATAACAAGCAGCTCCATTGGACATCCAAAACTTCGCGGCTTTTGTGCATTCCGCTTCGCTTCATTTTTGCACAAAAGCCACTCCGTTTTGGCTGCCCATGAGCTTTGGCGTTAGGCTTGGAGAAAAGCATGAGAGTATATGCAATTATTATTTTATTCATTTCTTGCAGTGCAATCAAAGCAAGTGATATTGAATATATGCTATACAAAAATGATAGTCTTGGAGTCAGCTTTGAATATCCATCATGGGCAAAAGTAGAGGATATAAGTCAAAAAGGGAAAACAAACATTTGGTTTCATATCGGGAAGTGGCCAAAAATACTGCAACAGAAAAGTGAGGGGAATACAAAGTCACCTATTTCAGGGGTTTCATTCAGCATTAAGAAAGAAGGCAAGATCGAAGATTTCTTAAAGAATAAAAGAGAAGGGCAAATAAAGGGCGGCTATAAGAATGAAATTCTAGAGAAGAAGCATTCTATTGGTAATAATATATTTGGCACTGAATTTGTGCGCAATGCCAAGCAAATTAATAAGAAAATGCACTACTTTGTATTCCCATCACTAAAAAAGAATGTTGTCCTTAGCTTATGGCATTTGCAGGACACAAGTACTGGGTTCATGGGCTATCCAGAAGAAGAAAAAGAAGCTGTTATTGAGTATCAGCGTATGATTAAAACGCTCAAAGTATACAGGTAAATGAAATTAATATGCCTAACAAGCAAAATACACACGGACAGCAAAAAGCGTCGCTCCTCGTACCTCGTCTCTATGCTTTTTGCTTCCGGTGATTTTGGGTGTTATGTTTCACAAGATACGGAGCTTGACGTATACGCCATTGGCGTATATCCTTAATGGATGATCACCATCGCTGAAATTGAGCCATTTCAAAGAAAAGTTGAAAAATTACTTTCTTCTGAAGAGAGGCAAGAAATGCTCACTTTCCTATCAGAACACCCCAGTGCGGGTGATTTGATTCAGGGAACAGGAGGAATCCGAAAGCTGCGTTGGGCACGGGGCTCAAAAGGAAAAAGCGGCGGTGTTAGAGTTATCTATTATTTTCACAGCGAAATTATGCCGCTCTATCTGTTGGCTGTATTTGGTAAAAATGAAAAAGCCAATATCTCAGCAGAGGAAAAACAGCTTCTGTCTAAGCTGGTAAATGAGCTATTCGCTTTTTGGAGAAAAAAGAATGGGTCAAGCATTCATTGAAATAAAAGAAGGCTTAGAGGCTGCTATTGCTCACGCTAAAGGCAAACCAGCAAATGTCATTGAGCACACGCCGGAAAAAATTGACGTTAAGGCTATCCGTGAAAACACAGGCATGAGCCAACAAAAATTCAGCTCCGTCTTTGGTATTTCAGTTGGTACTCTTCGTCATTGGGAGCAAGGCCTCCGCACACCACGAGGTCCTGCTCGTGTGTTATTAAAAGTGGTGCAACACAATCCCAATGCAATCATTGAGGCAATTAGAAAATAAAACATAACAATGCAAATTAACACGGACCTCAAAAGCTGCTTCGCAGCTGTTGAGGCCGGTTATTTGCGACGTTACAAATCAGAGTAAATAAATATGGCTTCAGGTGATGCCCAACGTGCATGGTTTCCAGAAATGATTTCCAAACTTACAACACGATGGGAACAAGGCATGTCATGGGAAGAATGTACTATTTTTTGTCACGATATGACTGAGTTTCGAGAAGAAATAAGAAATAAAAAAAATATTAAACGAACAATGAGAAAGTGTAGTAGTTGTGGTGGTGTTCATGAAATGACAGTGCCACCAATAGGTATCAGATCAATGCTTTTTGCTCTTAAGAAGACCTCAGTAATAAACGATGAGCAATTTAAAGAGTTAGAAAAATCTTGTAAAAAACATCAAAGAGCACTAAATCTTGACGGTTATGGGAATAAAAAATCTGATTAATCTTACAACTGCTAACCAGACAATAAGCATGGGATTTTTGGATGCAGCTCCTATTCAAAATCCAGAGTGTACTGAAAGAGCATACTTTTTCAATAGCTGCTCTGGAAGTCCAAAAATCCAGTTATCGTAACGTTAGGCGAGGTAGGCCGCATCCTTTAAGAAAACCCTCTTGTCCTTTCAGTAAAAAGAGCCTATCCTTTCAGTAAATGTTTTTCTTAAAGGGTAAATTGTGAGCAATAAAGAAAGAGGTGAGAGGATTAGGCGTCAAATTGTTAGAGACGTGCGACACCATCCTACTGATATTTCTAAACATATTTCCAAAATCTTCTCTATCACTGTTCAAGCCGTAAATAGCCATATAAGGCGTTTGGAAAAAGAGGGCTGGCTAATATCAAGTGGTACTGGTAAGGGAAAAAGGTACTTTCTTGGTGATCTAAGGGAGCATAAATCTCTGTTCCCTCTTTCAGAAGAGCTTACTGAAGATGGTATCTGGAGAAACCAGTACTCATTCATATTTGAAGGCTTACCAGAAAATGTAGTTGATATATGCCACTACGGTTTTACAGAAATGGTTAATAATGCGATTGACCATTCTGGTGGAAAACATATTTATATATTCACAATCAGGGATAAAAAAGAAATTAAAATTCTTGTGCTTGATGATGGTGAAGGTATTTTCAGGAAAATTAAAAGGTCATGTGATCTAATTGATGAACGACAAGCGCTCTTTGAATTATCAAAAGGAAAATTGACTACGGATCCTGATAATCATACGGGAGAAGGAATATTTTTTACATCTAGAGTATTTGATGAGTTCGAAATTGATTCTAAAGGTGTGAAATTTAGTCATGGTGATCAATATGAATTTGATTTCATTTTAGAAACGGAGTTTTCTAAAAATGAAGCTGGCACTGCAGTATATTTACTTATCAAGAGGGATTCCGAGCGTGACATTCAAGCGGTATTTGATGACTATACAGGCTCGGATGAGTTTAAGTTTAATAAAACTGTAATTCCTGTTCGATTAGCACAATATGAAAATGAGAAACTAGTCTCTCGGTCTCAAGCGAAAAGGCTTCTTTTACGTATAGAGAAGTTCAAAAATGTTGTTTTTGACTTTGAAGGAGTGTCATCTATAGGCCAGGCCTTCGCAGATGAAATATTTCGGGTATATGCCAATAACCATCCCAACATTGTGTTGCTTCCTGTAAAAATGGAACTGAATGTGAAAAAAATGGTTCATAGGGCTGTTGCAGGGCAGAAGTAAAATAAATTTAAAATTAACAAGGACAGCCATCATTAACACAATACAAACTACCAGTAGAGTGAAATATAATTTTAGATGCGAATACCAGTAACGAATACCATAACGAATACCAGGACACCCATCACTTACACAAACACTATTGAGTGATGGGCGTCCTGGTATTGCTCATCGACGAAGACGAAAAAGAGGGTGTCTCTGAGAGTATCGTTGATGTTGAGTACGTCGAGGAAAACTACCCCAAGCTTGTCAAGAGAGCCCAACAGCTTCGTGCTGCTGTTGGCTCCGCTGAATGGCATTTCATCCGAGAGGTGCTTGAGCAAATGATTGCTGTTGGTGGAGGTGCAGTCCCTTTAGCAGACTTGCTCATGGAGCTTGGTCACACCGAAGATTATTACAGCGAAGAGTTCAAGCATCTGTTTTCGCTTGGTTACTTGCATGCAGATGAATCCGGATTCTCATTGGATGGCCACGCGAGTAGCCTTTGGGATTTGTATGACGCTATAGATACAGAAGTAATCGAGGCCGAAGACGAGCCGGAAAATGCTACGGCAATATTCTCCGAGCTAATAGATTAATGCTAACAAGGCCAATCACAGCGCGGCTTCGCCTTCACTACAAAGCTGCGCGTGTTTGCGGCGTTATTTGAACAGCCCCTCTTATTGATCAGCGTCCCCATCAGCCAGGGCTGCGAACAGTTTCATGTAATCTCCGTAGCCTTCACTCTCCAAATCTTCCTTTAAAATAAAGCGCAGGGAAGCTGAGTTCATGCAGTAACGCTGACCGGTGGGGGCTGGCCCATCGTCGAAAACATGACCCAGGTGAGAGTCACCGATACGGCTGCGTATCTCAGTACGTGTAGAGAACAGTTTTCGATCCGTTTTTTCTGTCACTACATCTGCCGCAATGGGACGGGAGAAGCTGGGCCAGCCGGTTCCCGATTTGTACTTATCGGTGGAGGAAAATAGGGGTTCGCCGGTGACAATATCCACATAGATGCCCGGCTGCCTCTGATCCCAGTAGGGATTGTCAAAGGGGCGCTCTGTGCCCTCTTCCTGGGTCACATGATACTGGAGTGGCGTCAGCATCTCTTTTATTGCCGCTTTTGCGGGCTTGGTGAATTGCTCGGTTGTCGTCATTTTATCAGTTACCTCAGTCTCATCATCCTTGAATCTGGTGAAATCAACATTACGATCCTCCCCCCAAACCTCATCAACGAACTGATAGCGCCCTGAGTTGGAAGTATAGAAATTATAACGAATAGGGTTCTTTCTGTAGTAGTCCTGATGGTGCTCTTCTGCATCATAAAACTGGGTAAAGGGGACTATCTCTATGGTGACCGGTTTCTTATAACGGCCGTCGGCAGTCAGTTTATCTCTGGCAGCTTCAGCCTGTTTTTTCTGCTCTGCATTGTGGTAGAAGATCGCCGGGCGATACTGGCTACCACGATCTGCGAACTGTCCTCCCGAGTCTGTCGGATCCATCATCCGCCATAACCCCTGTAACAGACCGGAATAACTGATGATTTTTGGATCATAATAGACTTGAACCGCTTCGGTATGGCCTGTCCCACCTGCTGCAACCCGTCTGTACGATGGATTTTTATCGCCCCCTCCGCTGTAACCCGATATGGCCTCGTAAACACCGGGTAGTTGCTCAAAGCCCGACTCCACACACCAGAAGCAGCCACCGGCAAAAGTCGCCACCGGCAGGATCTCCCGCATCTCTTTTGTCAGACCCACTTTCTCTGCCATCGATTCATTACAACCGGATAACAGAACCAACAGGGAGAGCAAGCCACTCCATAAGATTAATTTCATCGCCTATTCCTCTAAATTGAGTTTATGTGCGATTAAGTATGGATGATGAGTTTCAACACGCTATCACGAAAAAATCACATTTCTGTCTCACTGGGTTAGATCCGTTTGGGACAAAAAGTTTCCTGATGCCTCACTGAAACTCAGCCAGCTACCATGATGAGGGAATTTTTCCGGAAATAAATGCAAATAGACGTAAATTAGAAGTAACTATTCAGCACGGTAATCCTGAACTCATGCGTAGGAGCGAACTTGTTCGCGAAGAGCACATTTCGTAGTCCATCGCGAACAAGTTCGCTCCTACAACACCACTGGTTTACCATAACTGTGGTTTTTAGGATTTTGCTACAGAGCTGGTTTAAGGATAAAAAGGCACAAAATGCAAGTTTATGTGTGCAAATGATTATTTTTAACTCAGAAACGGCATATTTCAGGGGTGAGCTGAATAGTTACTTAGAATCTTTGTTTACTTCGCTCACTTTAGCGACAGAGTGAAGCAAAAAGATGCTCCACCTTTAGTGGTGTTTTGTACAGTCAATTGACCGTCTTGCAGTTCAGCAATACGTTTCGCGATGGCAAGCCCCAGACCGGCGTGGCCGCTTGTTCCCCCTCTATTTTTACCCTGATAGAAAGGTTCGAAGAGCCGGGGCAGGTCATCTACATCAATGCCTGATCCAGAGTCTGTAACAGTGACCGAAACACTGCGCTCTTCCGTCACCATACTCAGCTCAACCAAACCACCGGCGGGTGTATGCTCGATCGCATTACTGATCAGGTTATCCAGCAGGCGTTCAGTCAGGGCGATATCAGCGGTGATCAGCGGGGTCGTGACCGGTGGGCTCATGCGCAGTTTCACCTGTGCTTTTTCAGCATGCAATCTGAACTTCTGCATAACATCTTGAAGCAGTTCAGCAATGGCGCAGGGTTCGGATTTTGGCTGTAGATCTCTCGCTTCCAGGTGTGCAAGCTCAAATAGATCCTCAACCATACTGGTCAGCCGGGTGCTCTGACGCAGTGCGGTCTCCAAATACTCCTGTTGGGTTGAGGTTTCCAGTTGCGATCCCTTCATTCTCAGTGTTTCGAGATAGCCATGCAGTGCGGCCAGAGGTGTACGCAAGTCATGGGATATCTGCGCCACCAACTCCCGACGCAGTTGATCCTGATCTTTCAGCTCCGACAACTGAACAGTAATCCGCTCTGCCATACTGTCAAAGGCCGCACCCAGGTGCGCCACTTCGTCATGGGAACTGCTGCCACCAGAGCTGTATGGCGTGTGCCGGGTAAACTCACTGCCCCTGAAACTGTCCATTACCAAGGATAGGCGTTGCAGTCTGCGGGTAAGCAGGTGAAACAGCAGCAGCCCGATCAACAGTCCGACGCCCAGGCTGCCGGTAACCACCCAGGCACTGAAACGAAGTGCATAACTCTCCAGAACAATCTGTTCTGCTGAGTCGAACTCTTCACCCTGTAGCACTACATAAAGATAGCCCTCTGGTGCATCACCGGAGGGTACAGGGGTGACGGAGAAGGCTTTTTTACGATCATGGGAACGTGGATCATCTCCCAGCAGGGGGAAGTCATCACCACTCAGGAAGGCCTGGATCGGGGCAATGTCCACATGCTCTCGCTTTACCCGGCCGGGGTCTGCTGAAAAGGAGAGAATACGCCCTCCCTTATCCAGCAGATAGATCTCAATACTGGGGTTGATATCCATATAGCGCTGAAGGTCTTCTTCAGTGCCGCTGCATTTATCTCCCCCTCTTCAACAAGATTGCGATCTGCAACGATGCGTGATGCCAGATCACGGTTGAAGTGCTGGGTAAGCTCCTGCAGATAGCTTTTGATGGCGGATGAAGTGATGATGCCGTAGGTGATGCCAATGGTGATAAAAATAACCACCAACGTGGCAGAGAGACGGGAATATAAGGTGTGGAACACGAAACTCTTCTCCCTATTCCTGAGTGTCGGAGAACTTATATCCCACACCCCAGACAGTACGGATAAATCTGGGATCAGATGGGTCGCTCTCAATCTTTGCTCTCAACCGGTTGATGTGAGAGTTGACGGTATGCTCATAACCATCATGGTTATACCCCCATACCTGGTCGAGTAGTTGAATACGGCTGAATACACGACCCGGGTGGCGGGCAAAGAAGAGCAGCAGGTCAAATTCCCGTGCGGTCAGCTCAGCCTGGTGGTCATCAATGGTCACCAGGCGCCGATCAACATCGATTACCATGTCGCCCCACTGTAGAATCTGCCCGGGGGTATCCATAGTATCGGGCTGCTGCAGCGCATCCACCGCCTGAAGAGGGCTTTGATGCGGGCAATAAGTTCCGGAATGCTAAAGGGTTTTGTCAGGTAGTCATCCGCTCCCATCTCCAGCCCAAGCACCCGGTCGAGTTCACTTGATTTTGCTGTCAGCATCAATATAGGGATGTAACCGGCACTCTCGCGCATCTTTCGGCAGAGTGTCAGTCCATCGGTATCAGGCAGCATCAGATCGAGCACAACAAGTTGGTAACCCTCCTTGGCGAACAGCTCAGGGCGGTTTCACCGTCACCGGCAATATCGGCATCACAGCCGATATCTGCCAGATGCTCCTGCACCAGGCGGGAGATATCGGGTTCATCTTCTACTACCAGCACCTTGCGCTGCATGAAATTCTCTCTTAAAACAAGATTCAGTGTTCATCATCACCTTAGATGGGGTACGAGGCAAAATGATAAGCACTCAGTGTAAAACGTAACGAGCGTGCTGAATAGTTACCTGGAAAGTAACCATTCAGGTATCTATTCAGCACCGATACACAGGCGGGTTACTTGCTATCCGAATGATGCGGTTCGTACCTCACCGCATCCTACAATCCTTTCTCTGCCTATGTTTGCATGTAGGATGTGGTGAGCTTGCGAACCGCATCAATCACCTGAATAGTTACCCTTGACAGAGGCTAATTCAGAACCGGTTCACTTTTTCACATCTCTTTTTTCATCATCTCACCCTCCATGGACTCCTTCATTGTTTTTTCATCCATCATCTCGTCCTTCATCTTCTTCTCCATCATCTCACCTTCCATGGGCTCCTTCATCGTCTTTTCATCCATCATCTCGCCCTTCATCGGCTTCTTCACCATCATTTTATCATCGGACATCTGTTTGCTCATGTGCTCACCTTCCATTTTCTTACCCGTCATATCGGTAGAGCATGCGGCTAGTGCAACCGACATCAGGGTAATACCAAGAAGGTTTGTAACGGTCTGTTTGCTGAGTTTCATAATCTTTATCACCTTATGTTTTCCGGCCGCGAACGCCGCAGCATGATTATTTAATGGACACAGCCATCAGCCTGATAGAGCGTGGCAAACAGCGTGTGATGTAATTAAAGGATCAAAAAATCTCCCAATGATCACGAAGAGATCACAAATTAATCACGCGTGGATAGGCTGGTGAAAGTTGCTCGATAACAGGCATAAAAAAACCCCGCAATTGCGGGGCGTTGAAAGTTCATCATGTGACCAGAGGGAGAGGAGAGATTGGCACCAAGCCCGGCGATACTGAGAAGCTACCAGCTCAACCTCTATTGTGCTCTCTTACTCTGCTTCTTTGGGCTTCTTACTCAGCACACGATGAATTCCTTCGGCGGTGATCCGGTTACCCAGTTTGCGCATCTTTACCGCAATCTCATCTTCTGATTTACCCTTTTTTACCATCCGTTGGATCAGTGCCAGAGATTTGATATCGTGATCCTCTTTGGCGAACTCTCCATTCCGAACCACTTCTTTACGGGCTTTATGGAGTTCTCCAGGAACCGCCCGGGTTTTCTCAGGTACTTTCCGGTGTTGTGATCCTACTGTGGTTTTGGAGAGGGCATCTGTCATACCGTTTGAG
>MOXF01000075.1_pt1 | contig 11722 bp, 11 predicted proteins | sample 1471201 | NCBI WGS metagenome assembly MOXF01 (sample SAMN05358035, study PRJNA327811) | mollusc metagenome | isolation source: Phylotype B (NB1) bacterial symbionts from gill | host: Thyasira cf. gouldii | place: Canada: Bonne Bay, Newfoundland | collected 2010-08
AGTACTCAGCAGGTAACTATTCAGCTCACCCCTGAAATTCGCCATTGCTGCGTTACAAAATGATCATTTACGGTCGTAAACTCACATTTTGTGCCTTGATCTGACGAATTTTAGGGGCAATCTGAACAGTTACAGCATAGTGCTGAATAGATTTATTGCCCTGTACTTAAATACCATAATTATTGTGTGAAAATATCCAGCTGTAGCTTGCCGTTGTCTATCTCAATGCGCGCTCTTCGTATACCCACTTTTAGGTAGTTCTAAAGATGGGGATTCTGCAGTAACATCATCTCTGCCAGAGGTTGGTTATTGTTACAATAGTTGCAGTGCTAGAAAAGGAAGATGTGAATGTCTACTGAGCTTAAGAGTGCCTACCTGTTCTCCCAGTTGGATGAGGAGCAGCTTCAGCGTGTTATCGCAATGGGACAGCCTATATCTCTGATGGACGGTGAAGCGCTGTTCGAGGTTGGTGACGAAGCAAAGCGTTTCTTTCTTGTCAGTGACGGGCAGATTAAACTCTCCCGGCTCTCACTGAATGGAAATGAAAAAGTGATTGAGGTGGTCGTCGCCGGTTACACTTTTGCAGAGGCGCTGATGTTCTCTGAAAGGCCCGCCTATCCGGTGCGCGCTACAGCGCTGGGAAACACCCATCTAATTGCCATCGATTCCAGGCGTTTTCGTGAGCTGTTGCGGGAGTCCGTCGATACTTGCTTTCGGGTCATGGGTGACATGAGTATGCGTTTGCGGATGATGATCAAGGAGATCGATGATCTTACCCTGCAGAGCGCCACCGGACGTGTCGCCGGTTTTCTCTGTGGTCAGTATATGTACAAGGGGCGGGAGCGGGTTGAGTTTGATCTCACCACGCCCAAAGGTGTGCTGGCCTCCCGCCTGTCGGTGAAGCCGGAGACTTTTTCGCGCATTCTTCATAACTTTTCCGATCAGGGGTTGGTGAATGTCAGTGGCGGCCATATACAGATTCTTAATGCCGTTGGTCTGAAAAAACATGCTGAGTCATCCGGTATCTGTGGGCAGAAATTCGGCCCGGCGGCCAAAGACTGACTTTGATCACCCTTAGTCGGAAATGAACGCGAATAAACGCAAATATGACTGTAACTATTCAGCTCACCCCTAAAATCTGCCATTTCTGCGTTACAAAATAATCATTTACACACATAAACTCGCGTTTTATGCCTTTTTATGCCTTTTTATCCTTAAGCTGGCTCTGTAGCAAAATCCTGAAAACCTCAGTTATGGTGGATCAGAGGTGTTGTAGGAGCGAACTTGTTCGCGATGGACGACGAAACATGCTCTTCGCGAACAAGTTCGCTCCTACGCCTGGGTTCCGGATTACCGTGCTGAATAGTTACCTATGACTCTTGATTTCTCTTCATGTGTTTGCGTTCATTCGTGGCTAATATCACCAGCTCCCCGGGGGGAGTGCCTGCGCATTTGGTGAGAAATGCAGGCTGGGTAGAATCGCCCTTTCGATTTTTTGGTTCAACCCTATGTCTGTAGCCGTGTTGCAAAGGCGCATTATCTCTCTGCGTAATAACCGACTGTTTGAATTTGTTGTTATCGGGGTGATTATCTTCTCCGCCCTGGTGATTGGCGCAAAGACCTATCCCATCAATCCCAGCGCGCTCACTCTGTTAAGCGTTTTCGATCTACTGGTAACGCTCTTTTTTCTTTTTGAAATCATCATCCGCATGGCGGCTGAGAAGAGTCTCAAAACCTTCTTTACCAAGGCCTGGAATCTTTTTGACTTTATCATTGTGGCCGCCAGCCTGATTCCCGTAGATGAGAGTGAGATGGCCCTGCTGGGGCGGTTGCTGCGTATCTTCCGTGTTCTGCGCCTGATTTCGGTGATCCCCGAGCTGCGGGTAATGCTCAACGCTTTTTTGAAATCCATTCCACGAATGGGTTATGTCTCTCTGCTGATGTTTATCATCTTCTACATCTACGCCGCCATCGGCAGCATCTTCTTTAGCAATATCAATGAGGTTTTGTGGGGAAATATCTCTATCGCCATGCTTACCCTGTTTCGTGTCGCAACCTTTGAAGATTGGACCGATGTGATGTATGAAACCATGGAAGTCCATCCGCTGAGCTGGATCTTCTATCTCAGTTTTATCTTCATTGTGGCTTTTGTTTTCCTCAATATGATGATCGGTATTGTGCTGGAGGTGCTGCAGAAGGAGCATGAAGCGTTTGATCGTGAGCATGGCGAAGGGGAAGCCGGGGAGGTGCACTGGATTCGGGAGCACTCGGAGGCTATGGAGGTACGTCTCGATCGGATGGAGAGGATGTTGGCCGAGCTGCTCGAAAAGGAGCCGAAAAGATGAGCGGGGTGTCTGGCTGTAGGAGTGAACTTGTTCGCGAAGAGCATGCGCCGGAGCTGATCGCGAACAAGTTCGCTCCTACATTCGTTTTGATTCGCACTGCTGAAATACTACCTTGGGGTTAGGCATTTCCTCTCTCTTTCATCCCAATAGCCTGCTCACTGGCGAAGTCGAGCATCCGCTGAATCGGTATCAGCGCCTGCTCGCTGATTGTGGGATCGATGTGGATCTCGTTGTCCAGTCTTTTCAATAATTCCAGCAGGTTGTGAAGTGAATTCATTCCCATCCAGGGGCAGTGGGCGCAGCTATGACAGGTGGCGCCCTCTCCGGCGGTGGGCGCCTCAATCAGGTTTTTATCCGGTGCCAGCTGCTTCATTTTGTGGAAGATGCCGCCATCGGTGGCGATGATAAACTCGTTGTTCTCCATTTCGGTGACAGCTTTGATCAGGGCGGTTGTGGAGCCCACCACATCCGCCTGCTCAACGATGGCGTCAGGAGATTCGGGGTGCACCAGTACGGCGGCGTCGGGGTGGAGTCGGCGCAGGCGTTCCAGCGCCACGCTCTTGAACTCCTCGTGCACCACGCAGGAGCCCTGCCAGAAGAGCATCTCGCACCGGTCAGTTTCTGTACGTAGTGCCCCAGATGCCTGTCCGGACCCCAGAGGATCTTCTCGCCCTTTTCCGCCAGATGTCTGACGATGGGCAGAGCGATGCCGGAGGTGACCACCCAGTCGGAACGCGCTTTTACCCTGGCGCTGGTGTTGGCATAGACCACCACGGTGTGATCCGGGTGCTGATCACAGAACTGGATAAACTCGTCTGCCGGGCAGCCCTCATCCAGTGAGCAGGTGGCTTCGAGGTCGGGCATCAGCACCCGTTTTTCGGGATTGAGAATCTTTGCGGTCTCTCCCATGAAGCGTACTCCGCAAACCACTAGTGTTTGGGCTGCCTGTTCGCTGCCGAAACGGGCCATCTCCAGTGAATCGGCAACACAGCCACCAGTCTCTTCCGCCAACTCCTGCAGGTCGCCGTCGGTATAGTAGTGGGCCACCAGCACGGCATTCTGTTTTATCAGTAGTGCTTTGATGCGATCCTTCAAAACTGCTTTCTCATCCATATCCAGTGCCGGCCACTGAGGGTGTGGCGGGACGGTGACCGGGCGGAGTGCAATCTCCTCAGGGGCTGTTTTGTTGCTCATCTGCTATCTCTTTAAAGGAATGGGCGAAAAATCACAGTGACAGATACTTCGGGCGATGATCTCCCGGGCCGGTTGGCCCGGGAACTGCCATCTCCCTGTACCACTATCAACCGGAGCACTTTGAGACAGGAGCCTGTCCTATTCTCGGACAGGCTCCTAGGTGCTGACGGGGGCGGCGGCCTCTCCACTCTCTTCAGCGGTTACAGGTTTTGGTTCCATCTGAACATCGGCAAGGTTCTCGCCTGACGGATTGGTGAAGCCGTCGTTAAGGGTCTGTATGTAGTTGTCGGCATCGGCCAGTACCTGGGTAAGCCGTTTTCTGGCGCCCCGGCCCCAACCGGCGGGGGATTTACTGAAGACACTGCGCCAGGGGCGGGTGTTACGCCTGAACGCATTGAGCAGATTGCCGCGAATGCTCAGGTTTTCTTGTTGCCGGGTCAGCTGTTTGGCCATACTGCGGGCCGCCAGAGTGCGCACCAGGTAGTGGATACCGTAGAGCATGATCACGGCGGCGGCAGTGGTGGCGTAGAGCGCTGTGGCGCTGTTGAGTAGAGTATCAAGCCAGGGTGGGACAAAGCTCAGCCCTTGCCAGTAGTCTAGCTTGAGGGTTAGGGCAAACAGCAGGGCGAAGAGCAAGCCAAATACCAAGCCGTCACCCCAGAGTACGCGCTTCTTCCACTGGGCAATGGCGCTCTTGATGGCGGGAACTGCGCTGTCTCCGATATCACGTACGGTTTTATCAAGGGCTCCGACAATGCGGTAGGCGCGTTCGATCTCCACCTCCTGCATGCGGCTGTGAATCTCATTCAGGTCCGCATCCCGCTTGCGTTCAAAACGATCACGGAGATTGTCATCATCAATGGGTACGGCGGCATCCGGGTTGTATATGGTGTAGAAGCGACCGGCGGTGAGGCCACGCTCACCCAGAGCACGCTGCCAGGCGGCGACTACCTCTTCGGGATTGTCTTCCCTGGCGGTGGTGTCGATCTGATTTAGTATATAGAGGAATTTGCCGGAGTCCGGGCGCTCGATGGTGTTGCTGACCAAGTGGTTGAGGGTGTCGGCCATTGCTCCAGGTTCGGGGTGGCGGGCATCGAACAGAACCAGCACCAGATCCGAAAGATCGATAATGTGATCGGTGATACGCAGGGTGGAGGTACGCTGGGAGTCAGCATCGAATCCCGGTGAGTCGATCAGTATTTTGCCTCGAAGGGTTTCACTCGGGCAGGTCTTAAGCTGTAGATAGGCGTCAATACGGTGCCCCTCACCGGCGGCTACCTGCTCGATCTCGTCGCTCATCTGGTAGAAGGGGAATCGGGGGTCGGAGTCGAGGGCGACACCGGGCAGGGCGTGGGCTGTCTTTTCCCGGCTGTAACACATCACTGTAAACTTATCATCCACCGCCTGGTTGCCCGTACGCTGCAGCTTGTATCCCAGGTAGTGGTTAATGAAAGTCGATTTTCCCGAGGAGAAGGTGCCGAGGATGGAGATCAGCGGCCACCAGGGGATCTGTGTGGCGTAGGATTCATCTGCTTGCAGCAGCCCCATCTTGTAGGCGATCCGATCAAGTTTTCTAAAGCTCTGGACAGTATTCAGGAGTACCGGATTCTCCTGCTGGAGATGGGTTTCCAGGTGTTTCAGTCGACCTTCGATTAGCCTTCCAGCGGTGTTCATGTACTACTCCTGCAAATAGGGTGATAGCCAATTTATAACACCTATATTAACCCGCAGAAATTATATCCGGTAGTCCGGCGTTTGAAGCCGGGGCTATTTTGTTGAGGAGAGGGGGTGGCCGAATGGATTAGGAGAGTGACAATAAACCAAAGCGTAGGGGTAGCGTGCCATATTTGCATCAATATCCAGCTTATATATCGATTTTCAAAGAGATGATTTTGGCTGAATTCAAGTGTGAAAAAAGGCGAAATTTAAGAAATTGGGCAATCACTTATAATCTTCTATGCCCCTCTGTTATTACCTCCGTTTTGTTGCATTGACACAGCCCATAAGGGATACTCTAGGTAATAAACTGTCGGCCTAATAACTGCTCTGACTCTCTATCGAAGCGGGGAGTTGGCGATCCGGCACGGGCTAAATATTATAAGTTTGAGGAGGTTGTAATGGCTGAGTTGTTTTCCGAAGATTGGATGGTGGGTTTCATGGAGCAGTGGAATGCCGATGCTGAGCTGACAGGAGCGCTTGAGGCGATCGGTTTCAACAGCATCATTGGCTATGGTTTTGATGGTGATGATCAGGCAAGTGGCATGCTGGTGGTGGAAAATGGCAAAGTGGCATCGGCCGGTGCATACGGTGGCGATGCACTCAGTTGGGACATCCGCTGCAGTGAAGCCCAGTGGAAAAAGTGGATCAGCAAGCCCCCGGGAATGATGGGATTGGGCATGGCGTTCACTTCAGGAAAGATGAAGTTCAAAGTGGGTGACTATACATCCATGCTGAAAGACCCGCGGATGGCCGGGCCTTTCATAAAAAGCTTCTCCGTAATGGGGCGCGTCTGATACCTCTAGCGGAGGGGATTGGATTCGTCTTCACAATCTACAGCTTGCCACAGTCTGATACGGCGGCACCTCCCGACGATCTGTCATAACAGTATTGCCCGTTATGGCAGGCTTTAATTTGTAGTTTAAATTTCAGTAGGATAACAACGAAATGGGAATCAAGATCCACGCCTTGGCACTGGCTGCGGGTATCGTCGTTACCACTTGGCTGCCGGCAACGGCACAGGTGGGTGGCGGCGACTACTTCACGGTACAGCAGGCACACGGCACTCCCACTGTTTCCCTCGGCGGTACGGTCATCCCCTTCAAGGAAGTGACACTCTCGGCCAGGTGCCTGGAAGAGTGAAGCTGTTGGCCGGAAGAGAGGGTGATTCATTTAACAAAGGCGCGCTGCTGGTGGCGCTGGATGATACCGAACTGTTGGCCAAGCGTAATGCTGCGATGTCGCAGTGGGCGACCGCTGACTCCCAGGTGCGTGCCGCAGGCGTTCAGTATAACCGTGAACTTTGGTCCCCCCAGTCAAAGAAGGCAATGGGTGGCATGGGTGTACCCAATCTGTTTGATCAAATGTTTACCCGCCCAATGGAGAGCTTTTCAGGCACCAGCAATCAGGGTGTTGAGCGGCGTGCAGATATCTACTCATCAGGGGTTCAAATCACGCAGGCCAAAAATGCCCTGATGGGGGCGCGGTCACAGATTGAGCTATTGACGCCAAGTTGCGGGATGCCCAAAGTGTGGCTCCTTTCGATGGGGTGATCGTAAGGAAATATGTGGAAGAGGGGGATACCATGCAGCCGGGACAGCCCCTGCTGGTGTTTGCCGATGTGGAGTATCTGCAGATTATGGTGGATGTACCGGCCAGACTGCGTCCCGGGCTTAGCGAGGGGATAATGCTCGAGGCACAACTTGATGTTGGCAGTCAGGTGGTTCCGGTGCGTGTGGCGCAGATATTTCCCATGGCCGATGCCCAACGACACACGGTAAAGGTCAAATTTGACCTGCCCCAGGGGGTCTCCGCTCCCGGTATGTACGCCAAAGTGAAGGTGCCTGATTTCACTGCACCGGCAAGAAATTATCCGGTGATTCCGGCCACTTCCATTCGTTACAACGGCAGTCTGCCCGGGGTTTACGTCATGGGGGAGGAGGGTGACCAGCCGGAACTTCGCCTGATTCGAGTGGGAGAGGATCTCAGTGATGGTTATGTCAGCGTACTCTCCGGATTACGCGAAGGGGAGCGTGTTCTGCGCAATCCCAGTACCGGTGTAGCTTCGGGATGGTCAACTTCGGGTGGCGGCCAATAGCGCCACCGACCGTATCTGATACGGTTGCTGTCGGCGTTATGCCCTCTCCGTACTAAAACTACAAGAAATATATCAAGAAGAAGATGAGTCAGGAAGATCTGAATAACAGTAATCTGAATGTAGTTGCTTCGGAGTCCGATCAGCATCTGGGGCTAGCCGGAAAGACCGCGCGTTTCTTTATCAACTCCCCCCTCTCCCCGCTGTTCTTCATCTCCATGATGCTGATGGGGTTGCTTGGACTGACGATGACGCCGCGTCAGGAGGATCCACAGATATCCGTTCCCATGGTGGATATCTTTGTTCAGTATGCTGGCGCTTCCGCCGATCAGGTGGCCAACCTCGCCATTGAACCGCTGGAGCGGATCATGAGCGAGATCGATGGTGTTAAACATGTCTACTCCGCTTCCCAGCGCGGCATGGGTATGGTCACCATTGAGTTTGATGTCGGTGAGCAGATGGGGCCTTCCCTGGTCAAGGTCAACGACAAAATCGACTCCAACATGGATAAGATACCGCCGGGGGTGTCACCACCACTGGTAAAAGCCAAGGGTATCGACGATGTGTCGGTGGTCAATATCACCCTCTGGTCAAAGGATCTTGACAAGGATGGCGCGCCGGATGTCGATGATGGTCAGCTGCGGATGCTGGCTCATGATGTGTTGCAGAGCATCAAAGAGATTCCCAACACCAGCAGTGGTCAGGTGGTCGGTGGTCGTGCGGAACAGGTGACTGTTGAAGTGTTCCCCGAACGCCTCTCGGGCTACGGTATCACCCTCGATCAGGTGGCCAACACCATCCGTACCGCCAACAGTGAGCAGATGGCGGGCGGCATAGAGTCCGGTAATACACACTTTAATGTGATGACCGGCTCATTTCTCAAGAGCGCGGATGATATCAGTCGTCTGGTGGTGGGTACTCATAATGAGGTTCCCGTCTATGTTCATGATGTCGCCCGGGTGACTCAAGGTCCCGAGGATGCCAAGCAGTTGGTGGCCTACTATACCGGTCGGGCGAACAGCTCTGAGCACCCCGCCTCTGGCGTACCGGCCGTGACCATTGCGGTTGCAAAAAAGCCCGGTGTCAATGGCGTTACTGTTGCCAGTGACGTAATCGAGCGGGTTGAGGCCTTGAAAGGCAGCCGCATTCCGGCCAATGTCGAGGTGAGTTATACCCGCGATTATGGCAAGACCGCCGACGATAAGGTCAATAGTCTGATCTTCAAGCTCTTTGTTGCTACCGGCTTCGTCTTTCTGCTGGTGCTGGCGGCATTTCGGGCGCTACGGCCTGCCGTTGTGGTTGTGATGGTGATCCCGGTGGTGCTGTTGATGACCATCTTCTACGCCTGGATCGGTGGTTACACCATCGACCGTGTCAGCCTATTTGCCCTGATCTTCTCCATCGGTATTCTGGTGGATGACGCCATCGTGGTGGTGGAAAATATCTATCGCCGCTGGCTGGAAGAGGGCAAGACCGATGCGGAGACGGCAATCGATGCCGTTCGTGAAGTGGGTAATCCCACCATCCTTGCCACCTTTACCGTCATTGCCGCCCTGATGCCGATGGGTTTTGTCAGCGGAATGATGGGCCCCTATATGGCGCCGATTCCTGCCTTGGGCTCAGCGGCAATGCTGATCTCCCTCTTCGCCGCCTTTGTCTTCACCCCCTGGCTGGCGATCTCCCGTACGCTACGTCCGACAATGGGCTATCTTGAGACGGCAGAACGGCGTGAGCACAAGGAAGCGGAGTGGCTGGAAGGACTCTATCGTAGATTGTTGATGCCACTGATCGAGTATCCTCGCAAGCGCATCATATTCAAGGTGGTGCTCTGGGGCAGCTTCTTCCTCGCCTGTTCCATGTTCTACACCAAGACGGTGGTGGTAAAGATGCTACCACTGGATAACAAGCCGGAGTTCTCGGTGGTGCTGGATATGCCCGAGGGCACGGCCCTGCCGGTGACCGCCAATATGGCCCATCGGATTGCTGCCAGTATACGCAAGCTGCCTGAGGTGACGGCCCTGCAGGTCTATGCCGGTACCGCCCGTCCCTATGACTTCAACGGTATGGTTCGCCACTACTACCTGCGTCAGGATCCCTGGCAGGCGGAAGTTCAGGTACAACTGCTGGACAAGCGCGAACGTGATCGCAAGAGTCACGAGATCGCAGTGCAGGTGCGCAAGGAGTTGCAGCCGCTGATCAAAGGTAGCGGCGCCAAAGCGGCAGTGGTCGAGATGCCGCCGGGACCACCGGTGTTGCAGTCAGTGGTTGCTGAAGTCCATGGGCCGACAGCAGAGATTCGTCGGCAGGTGGCCCGTGACCTCACCGAGGTGTTCGCCCAGACTCAGAGTCTGGTGGATGTAGACAACCTGATGCGCGATCAGTATGAGTATTGGCGTTTTTACGTTGATACTGAGAAGTCGGTGCGTCGGGGTGTATCGGTGGATACCATCAATCGCAATCTCTCCATGGCGCTTGGCGGCGTGGTGCTGGGTGATGTGAAACAGCGTGCTGGCCACGAACCGGTCAATATCCTCATCCAGGTGCCCCTGGCGGAGCGCTCCCAGATCACCCGCCTTGGGGATCTGCCGGTGAAATCCAGTGGTGGCATTGCGCTGCCCCTGCGGGAGCTGGGCAGGTTTGAGCGTGTTGCTGAAGAGGCGATCATTTTCCACAAAGACCTGCGCGGAGTGGAGTTTGTCACCGCCGATGTAGGTGGCGAACTGGCAGCTCCGGTTTACGGTATGTTCCAGGTTCAGGATCTACTGGCAGATCACGATTATGCGGCCCCGGATGGGGTTAAACTGCACGAAGGGGGCATGATGAAGGACGGCTTCCACTGGTTCAGTCCGCCTTCAGACGATACCACAACCTCTATCGAGTGGACGGGTGAGTGGACCGTCACTTTCGAGACTTTTCGGGATATGGGTGGGGCCTTTATGGTGGCCCTGGTGCTGATATATATTCTGGTGGTGTGGGAGTTCGGTAATTTTCGTATCCCCGCACTGATTATGGCGCCTATTCCATTGACCCTGCTGGGTATCATACCGGCACACGCCATACTGGGTGCAGAATTCACCGCCACCTCCATGATCGGATGGATTGCCCTGGCGGGAATCATTGTCCGAAACTCGATACTACTGGTTGATTTTGCAGTCCATGAAATTCAGCGCGGCATACCGGTAACTGAAGCGGTGATCAGGTCATGCAAGACCCGTACACGCCCAATCATAATTACCGCACTGGCCCTGGTTTGTGGCTCAGGGGTGATTCTTACTGATCCTATCTTCCAGGGGATGGCGATTTCGCTCGCCTCAGGTGTGTTGGTCTCCACTATTCTTACCCTGGTAGTTATCCCCCTGGGGTGTATCAATGCAAGCAGGTCGCTGTGCGAAGTGGCTGCGGTGGGTTATGACGGTGGAAATGTACCGCTACCGGAAGAGGTTGTGCCTGCCCCGAGAGCTCCCGCAATGCCGAAAACACCGATTCTGTTAACCCTATGGGGTAAACTGGTGACGGTGCTTTTGATGCTCTTCTATGCGATAAGGGGCATCTTTCTTCTGCTTGGTCAACTGTTTGGTCAACTGCTTAAGCGGTGGCGGACTGTACCACCGGCTGCTGTTGTCGCGCCACCGTCGGTACCGGTTCCCACCGCCAGTCCGGCAGCGGTAACTGGGGCCGAAGTAAAGCAGGAGCTAAATTCGGCTGCGCCACTGGTTCAGGCTGCTGATGTTGCTGTAGCCCCCAAATCACAAAAGGTGACTCCGAAGAAATCACCGCCGGTGAAGAAAAAAGCGGTGAAAAAGAGTGCGGCGGTGAAAAAGCCGGCAGCAGAGAAGGCTGCAGCAGAGAAGCCGGCAGCAGAGAAGGCTGCAGCAGAGAAGGCTGCAGCAGAGAAGGCCGCAGCAGAGAAGGCCGCAGCAGAGAAAGCCGCAGCAGAGAAAGCCACAGCAAAGAAAGCCGTTGCAAAGAAGAGTGTGGTCAAAAAGAGTGTTGTAAAGAAGCGGCCGGTGAAAAAAGCCGTTGTGAAAAAAACGGGTGATACGCCTGTTGCCGATAGTGCGGCGGCAAAGCGTACAGCGGGCAAAAGTCCTGCAAAACCGGTCAGGAAGGCAGGCAAACGCAGAGGCATTAGACTGAAGCTGGGTAGTGATAGTGGCATTGAGTAACAGGTCAAAACAGAGGTGGGGTAACAGAGTGCTGAAATATTTTACAACGCTGACGGCTCTTCTCGTTCCACTCTCAGGTACGCTCTACAGCGCTACGGTTGCGGCTGACTCAATGACAGGGTACGGATCGTTTCGCCCTCTGGATTCCTCTGAGCTACAGGGTGCCCCCGAGATGAGCGCAAGCAGACCTCAGGTGGGCCAGGGCT
>MOXF01000076.1_pt1 | contig 11679 bp, 10 predicted proteins | sample 1471201 | NCBI WGS metagenome assembly MOXF01 (sample SAMN05358035, study PRJNA327811) | mollusc metagenome | isolation source: Phylotype B (NB1) bacterial symbionts from gill | host: Thyasira cf. gouldii | place: Canada: Bonne Bay, Newfoundland | collected 2010-08
TCTGCATATGAAGAATCTGCTTAAGGCGTTGGTGCCGCGCATTGCTTCTGAATCCGTAGTGCGTGCGACCGGCACAGCTGGGTGATCATCATACCACCCCGTTAGTCTGGTACAGGGGCTGAACCTCTGGGGTAATCAGGTAGAACTACCCCGGTAAATGTGCGAGCTGCTTATCGTGTAATCTGCTCATACTGATCAGGCTGGCGACGGCACCCAGTAGCGCGAATCCCATATCGGATTGGGTATCCCATAAATAGCCTTGAGTCCCCAGGAATGCCTCGGCATCTTCTCCTGTGGCGATCGCAACCCACCACTCAATAAGTTCATAGAAGGCACTGAACCCGAGGCAGAACGAGATAATAAAAAAAGTCTGCCATGTGCTGCCGATGATGATCTTTTTTCTTATGATGAGCTCCCTTGCGATCAAAGCAGGGACAAATCCTTGGGCAAAGTGCCCCACTTTGTCGTAATTGTTGCGAGAAAAGTCGAACACCTCTTTCAGGTAGTCAAATAGTGGAACCTCGGCATAGGTGTAGTGTCCGCCCACCATCAGGATGATGCAGTGGATCAGTATCAGGGCATAAACGAGTGGTGTCAGTCTGAATGATCTGTAGGTGAACAGCAAAACTGCAGCACCGATAATCGCCGGTATCACCTCAAGAAACCAGGTGAACTGATCCTTGGGGTCGATCCCGGACCATATGAGTGTCGCCAGGAAAATTGCGGCCCAGAGGTACGTTATGACGGTCGCCTCAACATGTCTGTTTTGATGCCCATCAAAAATAAAGGTTCTTCTCTGCGTACTCTGAGCCTCCTTTGTGTTCTCAGCGTCCTGCTTGTCGGGCACCCCTTTAGCCGCATTTCGAATCACCGCAACTGAGGCAAGTCATACAGCCATCCATAAGGATCACTGCTTTCGGTGCTGCATTTGACACAGAGTTGTGCGCTATCGGGGAAACTGCTCTCTTGTGCTGTATTTTTCGCGCTGACGGTTTGTTCATATTGGGCGCGTTTCTCATCAATCAGTTTCTGCTGGTGTTCGTCCGGGCCGTCCTCTTTCAGCATCCCTATCATCACCAGATGGCAATGGATGACGTCACCGATCTCGGCCACCAGGGAGGGCATGTATTTCCCCCCTTTTTTGAAGTAACCACCGCTTGGGTCAAAAACAGACCGCAGCTCTTCCACCAAAAAGGTGACATCCCCCCCCTTGCGGAAAACGGCGGAGATAATTCGGGTCAGGGCCACTATCCACTGGAAGTGATCCATGTTTTTGGAGTTGATAAATACCTCGAACGGGCGACGCACCTCATGAGGGGTGCCATGGTTGAGGATGATGTCATTGAGCGTGACATAGAGTGCATGTTCGGTGAGGGGTGTCTTTATTTTGTAGGTGGAGCCAAAGAGCATCTCCGGGCGTGCCACTTTTTCGTGCATGTGGACAATGTTGTCTTTTGGCGTTTCTACTTCCACTGCTACTTTTTCCGGCACCTGCTCCTCTTCACCCTGAGTGACGCTGTAACCTACAATTTTCTTCTCAATCTTGATTGCCATATTCGTTAACCTTGTTTCGCTCTTATCTGCACCTGTTAGTGGTGGGCGGGCTGTTCGTTAGAACTTACCGTAGTAGCCTTCTTTCATTGCATCGAAGAGGTTGGCGGCGGAGTGTATCTCCCCGTCGTATTCGATCTCTTCATTTCCTTTGACTTCAACCTCACTGCCATCGTCAAGAGTGAAGCGGTAAGTGGTGTTCTCCAGATCCTTCTCTTTTACCAGCACTCCCTGAAACACTTCCGGATTAAAACGGAAGGTGGTGCAGCCCTTGAGTCCCTGCTCGTAGGCGTAGAGGTAGATGTCTTTGAACTCCTCATAGGGGTAATCTGTGGGCACGTTGGCGGTTTTTGAAATGGAGGAGTCGATCCACTTTTGTGCCGCCGCCTGTACATCCACATGCTGTTTCGGGGTGACTTCATCTGCCGAGATAAAGTAGTCGGGCAGCTGCTCATCCTCATTTTCAGAGTAGGGCATCGCCTTTTTATTGATTATCTCGCGGTAGGCGAGCAGCTCAAAGCTGAATACGTCTATCTTCTCTTTGCTCTTCTTTCCCTCACGAATCACGTTACGGGCATAGTGGTGGGCAAAGCTGGGCTCAATGCCGTTGCTGGAGTTGTTAGCCAGCGACAGGGAGATAGTGCCGGTAGGGGCAATGGAGCTGTGGTGTGTGAAGCGGCTGCCGTTTATGCTTAGAGCCTCAACCAGTGCGGGATCCTCTTCAGCCAGCTGCTGCATGTAGTGGCTGTATTTAGCGTGGAGAATCCGCCCTTTGATTTTGTCTCCGATCTGCCAGTTATCCACCACCATCTCGGAGCGCCGGGCGAGCATCTCTCCGGTAACGGTAAACTCCTCCTCCATGATCGGGGCGGCCCCCTTCTCTTTGGCCACTCCAGGCCGGTTCTCCAGCCGACCAGAGCCAGCTCTCTGGTGATTTGTTCGGTGAATTCCAGGGACTTGGGGTCGCCGTACTTCATGCCCATCATGGTCATGGAGGAGCCCAGGCCGAGATAGCCCATGCCGTGACGGCGCTTGCGCTCAATCTCTTTGCGCTGTTCCGGCAGTGGCAGGCCGTTTATATCGACGACATTGTCGAGCATGCGGGTAAAGACAGCCACTACATCGCGATACTCATCCCAGTCAAAGTGAGCCTCCTTGGTGAATGGGTTGTGGACAAACTTGGTCAGGTTGACAGAGCCGAGCAGACAGGCGCCGTAAGGGGGGAGGGGCTGTTCGCCGCAGTTATGGGCATGTAGTCCATTGGCGTCGAAAGTGTTGATGCCGGGAATCTGCACATCATAGACCGCTTCAAAGCCTGCAGACTCCACTGACTCCACACGGGCGGTGAAACGCTCACGGTTCAGGCGCCGTTGATAGCGGTTGAGTAGGGTATCCAGCCGCTCCTGTTTGTCACTGTCGCCAAAGCCTATCAGGCAGTTGTACTGCTGCAGGTTCTCACCGCTGATCACCAGTTCATGCTGTGCCTTGACGTTATACTCCTGCATGCCTCCTTTTCCATCCGGTAGGGACTTTACCCCCTGTGGGCGACGGTTGCGGTAGATCGTTGAGGCTACACCCAAACGCAGCAGCATGCGTTGTGCCGCTTCGAGTAGTGAAAGATCGGACTGGGCAAGACGTAGGCTCACCCCTTCCATCTGGTTGCCCTGGACTGAGCCGTCGGCATCGAACAGACCACGTAGCAGACCGCGACAGAAGGCACTGGAAGCCTGCTCCATTTGGGGTGTGATCTTCTTGTGATCCGGAGAGATTCCCATCTTTTCGGCCAGGGTTTTGAGGGCGCCGGTGGAGAGGCGGTATTCATTTCTGCCTGGAACCTCCATCCAACCATTGAAATCGCTTCGGTGGGGTAGTGAGCGGGCGGCTGTCAATGCCTCTTTCATTACTGCCAGTGCACCAGTGCTGAGGGTGCCGTTACAGCCGTTGGCTTCAGCCGCAGGTCTCCAGACGGAGAGGATCGCCTTGTCGGACTTGACGACGCCGTCACCAATCAGAAGGCCAAGGAGATAACCCTCATTACGATTGTGCTCTCCATCCCATTCACAGTTTGCCCGATGGTCGTTGAGCAGCAGTCGATCACCGGATGTCAGTTTTCCCGCTTCGCACCATTCGGTTTCGGTACGATAACGGGTAAAGGCGGAGACGCGGCGCACCCGGTGATCGGAAGTGAGGCGTAGAGTGTGTCCTTCGGTGGTTTGTATGCGCACCACGGCTTTATCTGCAGTCTTGAAGAAACCCTCGGCTCCAGATCGGTGCTCATCGCCGTCCACTCGTGCGGTAAAGTGGGTACCGATCAGCGTTTCCACCTGCTGTGGGCCTGTACTGGTCTGAATCCAGGTATCTGCTGTGACGCATGGATTCGTAGCGCGCACATTTTCGCAGAACCAGTTGTTGTTCATCTGGTTCACTTTATCGATAAGGATAAAGCCGGGTTCGGCGTAGTCATATGTGGAGGCCATGATGACATCCCATAGCCGCCGGGCGCGGATGGTCTTGTAGATCCTGCAGGCAACCTTACCGGTCTCATCGGCGATAAAATCGTCGCTATAAGGCCAGTCGCGCCAGACGATCAGCTCTGGGTCACTAAGGTCAATTTTGTCATCCGCAACCTCTTTTTTGGTCATTGGGAAGGCGAGGTTCCATTTATCGTCATGCTTCACCGCTTCCATGAATTCCTCGGTGATCAGCAGGGAGAGGTTGAACTGGCGCAGGCGGCCGTCCTCACGCTTGGCACGGACAAAGTCCATCACATCGGGATGGCCGACATCGAAAGTGGCCATCTGCGCCCCGCGGCGCCCACCGGCGGAGGAGACGGTGAAACACATCTTGTCGTAGATATCCATGAAAGAGAGCGGGCCGGAGGTGTAGGCGCCAGCGCCGCTGACATAGGCGCCCTTGGGGCGCAGGGTGGAAAATTCGTAGCCGATGCCGCAGCCGGCCTTGAGGGTAAGGCCCGCCTCGTGAACCTTGCCCAGGATCTCGTTCATGGAGTCATGGATAGTGCCGGAGACGGTGCAGTTGATGGTGGAGGTGGCGGGCTTGTGCTCATGGGCCCCCGCATTGGAAGTGATGCGCCCGGCAGGGATGGCACCATGGCGTAGCGCCCACAGAAAGCGCTCCTCCCACTTCTCCTGTAACTCCGGCGTTGCTTCGATTTCAGCCAGTGCCTGTGCTATCCGCCTGTAGGTGCCGTCGATATTCTCATCAACCGGGATGCCGCTCTTCGCCTTCAGTCGGTACTTGGTATTCCAGATATCCATGGATGCCGGCTGCAGAGGAATGGTTGCGGCGTTGGCTGGTACGGCTTTGAGGTGGGCGCTCTTCATACTCTGAATTGTTCCTTCATTTGATTCTGAATTTTGTCTGTCTGTTTTCGGCGGTGACAAGTCACCCGTGAGAGAGGTAACTTTACCGCCCCGGCTGGTTGGCGCCAGAAGTGCCGGGGTGATTTCAATGTGATTTTAATCATCCCTGACAATTATAGCAAAACACTACATATTGTGTTTTGCTGGTGAAAGATTAGGCGTGATTCAAGTGGTTGTCAAACCCAATTTACTCTATAAGTAAAATTGAATACATAATAAAATCAAATAGATATATGTTTGAGGAATCTTGTGACTGAAAAAAATCAAAATATTTAACAAACACTATATATAGTGTTTTCATGCATAGCACAATCGTTTGTTGGTAGGGTTAAGAAAGCCCCTTTTTGTGCAGAGCCATTTGGCAAATGATCCAGGTCATTAAATAAGCAAGTTCCGATATTCTCTGCTGTTTAGTGATAGCCGGAATAAAGATCATGTGCCATAAAAGTACTTAATTAGTATCGAGAGGACAAATGGAGACTGAAGGAACCCTGGTGCTTGGTATCGGCAATACCCTGTTGAGTGATGAGGGTGTGGGGATACATGTGATCAATTACTTGACGGCTGCTTATCCTGATACTACAGGAGTCAGTTTTGTTGACGGTGGCACCCTTAGCTTTACCCTGGCTCATCTGTTGGTGGAAAACCAACGGGTGATTGTGGTGGATGCTGCGAGAACCGGAAGTGCTCCCGGAACCCTTGTGGTTCTGGAGGCTGAAGAGATGGATCGTTATCTGATGGGAAATCGCAGTAGTGTTCATGAGGTGGGATTGATGGATCTTCTCGATATCGCCCGCCTTTCCGATCACTATCCCAGCCACCGCGCCCTGATCGGCATTGAACCCGAGAGCCTGGAGTGGGGTGAGCAGCGTCAGCAGTGGTTGCTGTGGTGGTGCCGGAAGCCGCAGAGCAGGTGATGGCCCTCATCCATAAGTGGGATGGTGGGGAAACCTGATAAGCCGGTACGCTACCAAGACCACACCCAATGAAATATCCCCAGCGTCGCCAATAGAACAAAAGCGGTCGGCCTCTGCCGCTGGTTGCTTGCAATCATACTGTTTGTAGGGATTCCCCTACGCAAATACTCCTGAATTCTTACATGGCTACTAAATATATACAGGTATAATGGTTGGCGCAACAACGAGTGTTGACATGGTTGTAATTCCTGATTATTCAGGTACCTGATACGGCAGTTTCATAAGATGTTTTATTTGCGGAGCCACTTGATCGTATAGATTTACTTACTCCCCCCCTTAGATTCAGAACATAGGCACGTCTTCCCGGGCGAAAATTACAATAATAATTTATCTATTACGGAAAATAATATATGTGTGGAATAGTAGGTGCCCTGGCCCGGAGAGACATCACACCGGTACTGTTAGAAGGCCTCAAACGCTCGAGTACCGTGGTTACGATTCAGCGGGTCTGGCTGTTCTCAAGGAGAACGAACCTCTCAAGCGTATCCGTGTTCAAGCAAAGTCAGCAACCTCGAGCAGCAGATCGACCGTACTCCCGTGGAGGGGCACATCGGTGTTGCCCATACCCGCTGGGCCACCCACGGGATCCCCAGCGTTGATAATGCCCACCCACATATATGTGAGGAGGAGCGCATCGCCCTGGTACACAACGGCATCATCGAAAACCACGGCGATCTGCGTATCAACCTTCAAGACAAAGGCTATACATTTCTGTCGGATACAGATACCGAGGTAATCGTCCACGCCATTCATGACCGCACAAAAAATGGTACAGATCTCTTTCACGCGGTCAGCGAGGTCACCAAAGAGCTCGAAGGTGCCTACGCCCTGGGTGTGATCAACACTAACGACTCCACTCGCATGATTGCCGCCAGGCACGGCAGCCCCCTGGTTATCGGTCTGGGTGACGATGAAAATTTTATCGCGTCCGATGTTTTTGCCCTGCTGCCAGTCACCCAGCGCTTTATCTTCCTGGAAGATGGTGATATTGCAGAAATTTCCAATAAAGATGTCAGGATCTTCGACCTGTACGGCAAACAGGTCATTCGCCCGGAAAAAAAGTCCACCCTGCCGACGGGGTCAGCTGAGAAGGGCGAATACAGCCACTACATGCTCAAGGAGATCTACGAGCAACCAAGGGCCATAGCCGACACCCTGGAAGGGTGTACTGCCGGTGACTGTGTATTGCCGGAATACCTGGGGCCGGAGGCAGAACAGGCGTTGAAAGAGGTAAAAGCGGTCAATATCGTAGCCTGTGGAACCAGCTACCATGCAGGGCTGGTATCCAGGTACTGGTTCGAGGCGCTCACCGGCCTGCCCTGTAGTGTAGAGGTAGCCAGCGAATACCGCTATCGTCCCCATGTGGTACAACCCGGTACACTCTTTATCACGCTTTCACAATCAGGTGAGACAGCAGACACACTGGCAGCCCTCAAACTGGCCAGGGAGTTGGGCTACAACAGCACCCTGGCAATCTGCAATGTCCCGGAAAGCTCTCTTGTCAGGGAGTCTGATATGGTCATGCTCACCCATGCCGGCCCTGAAATTGGCGTCGCTTCAACCAAGGCTTTCACCACACAACTGGTTTCCCTGCTGTTGCTCGTCACTATTATCGGGCGTTACAATGGCCTGACCGCCGAGGTGGAAAAAGAGCGTGTCGATGCATTACGTTCACTGCCGCGCATGATCGAGCAGGTGTTGAAACTTGACAATACTATCCAACAACTGGCAGAACGTTTTATAGATAAAACCAGTGCACTGTTCCTTGGGCGGGGTGATCAATATCCCATAGCCCTGGAAGGCGCCCTGAAACTCAAAGAGATCTCCTATATCCATGCGGAAGCCTACCCGTCTGGTGAGTTGAAGCATGGCCCGCTGGCACTGATAGACAACTCTATGCCAGTTATCGCCGTGGCACCGGATAACCGCCTGCTGGAAAAACTCAAATCCAACCTGGAAGAGGTCAGGGCAAGGGGAGGGGAGCTGTTTGTCTTTGCCGACGAAAGGGCGGCAATGAATTCAGCCGAAGGGATCACGCTGATCAAATTGCCAGAGGTGAATGGCCTGCTGGAACCGATCATGTTCACCATACCGCTACAACTGTTGGCTTACCACGTGGCGATCCTGAAAGGTAGTGATGTTGATCAGCCAAGAAACCTGGCAAAAGCCGTGACAGTTGAGTAAGTGAATTATCTTAACTCAAGTTTCGGAGTTCATACGGTAGTGAATGCCTGTTGTGAGGTAGTGGTCGGAATCGATTGTGTTGAGTATGTTGGGAAATACCCGCTATTTCAGTGCAATCGGCTCCGACCCCGGGGTGTGAAACTTGAGATCTTAAATATACGCAACTGCTCACCCTGGCTTGAACAGGCAGGCTTCAAACCTTGAGACAGAGACCATTTTGTAGGAGCGGCTTCAGCCGCGATCAGTCCAGCCACCCGGATCAAAGCCAATACCAGCCTACGGTAGGCGGCCTATCAAACCGGGCGGGTAGTGAAGTAGCAAGTAGCAATGCCAAATAACAAAGGCACAAATGTAATGCATGGTACCAAACCAAAACATATTGCAGTGATAATGGACGGAAACGGGCGATGGGCCGGCGAGCGCTCCCTGCCCAGAACCGCTGGGCACAAAAAAGGCCTGCAGCGGGTACGCAGCCTGGTAGCGTCCTGCATCGACCACGAAGTGCAGGCACTGACGCTTTTTGCATTCAGCACCGAGAACTGGCATCGCCCTGCTGAAGAGGTTGGTTACCTGTTTAACCTGTTTCTTTTAATGTTGCGCACCGAAGTAAAGAAGCTGCACAAAAAATAGTGTGCGTCTTCGTGTAATCGGAGATCGGACCCGCTTCGACGAAAAGCTGCAGACCACAATCGCAGAAGCTGAAGAGCTTACCCGCCTGAACCGCGGTTTGACCCTAAACATCGCTGCCAACTATGGCGGTCACTGGGATATCTGTGCAGCGGCCCGACAGGTAGCAGAGAAAGTAGCTGCCGGTGAACTGTCGTCACAAGAGATCACGCCGGAAGTAATGGCCAGTCATATGAGCCTGAGCGACCTGCCTGATCCCGATCTGCTGATTCGCACCGGCGGCGAGAAACGCTTGAGTAACTTTTTGCTATGGCAACTGGCCTACAGCGAACTCTATTTTTCTGACCTCTATTGGCCGGATTTCAATGAAGTGGCATTTCAGGCAGCACTGGATTGGTTTTCCACAAGGCAGCGCCGTTTTGGTGGGCTTGCTACCGATGGTGATTCGCCTGTTCGTGACAAGGAGGTAAAACACTATGCCTGATATACCTGTTACTTCACTGGTTTTTGCATTTGTAGCTGCCGTCGTGTTGCAGTTGGTATTCCGGCGTGTGGCTTTCCATATCGGCCTCGTTGACAAGCCGGACGAACGTAAGAGACACAGTGGCGAAGTGCCGCTGGTGGGCGGTATTGCCATATTCTGTGCATTCGTATTTGGCGCACTGGCGCTGGATTTGCCCCTATCCGATTTCAGGCCACTATTTTTCGCCTCCCTGATTATCATCATCGTCGGCCTGCTCGATGACTTGCGGGAACTCAGTGCCAGTTTCCGTTTTCTTGCACAGATTGCAGCGGCTTTCATTATCGCCCAGTATGGTGGCGCCACGTTAAATGACCTTGGCGGCCTGCTTCCCGGTGTGGACACGCTGGAGCTTGGCTGGTTTGCATTGCCTTTCACCATCTTTGCAGTGGTGGGCATAATCAACGCCATCAATATGATCGACGGCATGGATGGCCTGGCCGGCTCGGTTGTGCTGGTGGCTGTGTCAGGTATGGCTGTCTCGGCATGGGTTGCAGGCGACCAAGTGGCTTTCAGTCTGCTTTTGATTTTGGCCAGTGCCGTAGTTGCGTTCCTGCTGTTCAACCTGACCACCGGCAAAAACAACCGTCCGCTACTATTCATGGTGATGCCGGGAGCATGTTTCTGGGGTTGCTACTGGCATGGTTCGCCATCAAACTGTCTCAGGGGGAACAGCCAGCCATGGCGCCGATATCGGCAATCTGGCTGTTGACCATACCCATTATCGATACTATCACGATAATGATAAGGCGCATCCTCAAGGGACGGTCACCCTTCAAGCCCGACCGGGAACATTTTCACCACGCCCTGCAACGGGCCGGTTTCTCCAAATGGCACACCATTTTCTGGATTTTCGGTATCTCCTTTGGCTGTGCGGTAATCGGAGTGGGATTGCCGATGCATGGCATACCGGAATCATTCATGTTCATACTGTTTGTGGTGGCAGGCGCGGGGTATTTTCAGGTCCTCCGTCATGCATGGAAATTCATGCGTTTTCTCAAGCGATCAATCTGTCAGCGACAATCGGAATCCTGTCGGCGAGAATGCAGCGATCGGCGACAACAACAACAGGCTTATGAGAAGCCTGATAGGCGCCTGCAGAATGATCGCCGGGTTGGGGAAAGGCGTACACCTGGAGAAGAAAACAGTACAGATGATGCCTTATCAGGAGAGTCACCGGCTGCAATTTACAGTAACTTGAACAATCGATAATGAAAAAAAGACGGGATGCTGTTTGGGTGTTTATCGATATCAGCGATCTCTATGGAATACTAGAGCATCTGAGGTCTGTATCGATAGAGCAGAGTTCAGCCCAATGGATGCCGAGCAGGTGATATTGTTGTATTTATTAAGTGAAAAAGTATTGGGTAGTACGAGTAGTGTGAATTGATGGGTATGAATAAAACAATACTGGTCACAGGCGGGGCTGGTTACATAGGTACTCATACTTGTGTCGAACTACTTGAAAGTGGCTACCAGGTTGTTGTCTATGACAACCTGAGCAACAGTAAATACACATCATTGGAGCGAGTACAGGAGATTACGGGTAAATCTCTCACTTTCATCAAAGATGATCTGCTGGATAAGCCTGCGCTGGAAAAAGTGTTTCAACAGCACACAATCAACGCCGTAATTCACTTTGCCGGCCTAAAGGCTGTAGGTGAGTCTGTATCCATGCCCATTGAGTATTACCATAATAATGTTGGTGGTACGCTTAACCTGTTGAAAGTAATGAAGCAGTTCGACTGCAAGAATATTGTGTTTAGTTCATCTGCAACCGTGTATGGGGATCCACATACACTACCCATCAAGGAAGACTTTCGTTTATCGGCTACAAATCCCTATGGTGCTTCCAAACTTATGATCGAAGATATGCTTAGGGATGCTCATAAAGCAGATAAGAGCTGGAATATTTCCATACTGCGCTATTTCAATCCGGTGGGCGCACATGAAAGTGGCATGATTGGTGAGGATCCTAATGGTATCCCAAATAACCTGATGCCCTATATCTCTCAAGTTGCTATTGGCAAACTCGAAAAGCTCTCTGTGTTTGGTGGTGACTATCCAACGAAAGATGGAACAGGTGTGCGTGATTACATACACGTGGTGGATCTGGCCAAGGGACATATCAAGGCGCTTGAAAAACTTGCCACTTCACCGGGCTGTATCACACACAACCTTGGTACAGGACAGGGCTACTCTGTGTTAGAAATGGCCAAAGCGTTCCAAGAGGCAAGCGATAGAGAAGTTTCATACCAGATAGTCGATAGACGAGAAGGTGACATTGCTGCCTGTTATGCAGATCCATACTTGGCGATTAAAGAGTTGAAAGTTGGTACGCAAAAAAGGGGGCTGCAGGAGATGTGTAGCGATACAATGGAAATGGCAACAAAATAATCCAGAAGGGTATATCTGATAGCAGTTACTGTATTTTATT
>MOXF01000077.1_pt1 | contig 11618 bp, 16 predicted proteins | sample 1471201 | NCBI WGS metagenome assembly MOXF01 (sample SAMN05358035, study PRJNA327811) | mollusc metagenome | isolation source: Phylotype B (NB1) bacterial symbionts from gill | host: Thyasira cf. gouldii | place: Canada: Bonne Bay, Newfoundland | collected 2010-08
TAAACTAGATAGCGAGACATTGAAGATCTCACAGGGAACGGTAAAGGTACACGTCAAACACCTGCTGAAAAACTGGGACTTCAACTCACGAGTGGAGGCTGCAGTCTGGTCTCTTAAGCAGCGCTGAACAGCATTGGATAATCGATGGCTCCAAGCGGTAGTCGGATCGCAGGAAGTGATAACTCGACGCCTGTTCCATACCGTCCCCAAGTAAGGTATAAGGTCGCCATGAAAATACCGAAACGAATCCAACCCCTGTTTGATGATGGTCTTGTGGACGAAGTCATTGGCCGGTTGATGAGTGGCAAAGAGGCCACGGTCTATATAGTGCGCTGTGGTACTGAAATTCGCTGTGCCAAGGTCTATAAGGAAGCCAACAAACGCAGTTTCAAGCAGGCGGTACAGTATCGTGAGGGGCGAACGGGGCGTAACACCCGTCGTGCCCGCGCCATGGAGAAAAGCTCAAAATTTGGCCGCAGCCAGCAAGAGGAGGCCTGGCAGAGTGCCGAGGTGGATGCCCTCTACCGTCTGACCAACGCCGGTGTAAGGGTTCCCCAGCCCTATGGCTGTTTTGATGGTGTCTTGCTGATGGAGCTGGTTACCGTTGACGAGGGTCGGGCGGCTCCCCGTCTGAGTGAGGTACTATGACGGCAGAGCAGGCGCTGGAAGACCATGCCACCGTCATGAGGTATGTCGTGCGTATGCTCTGTGCCGGAGTGATTCATGGTGACCTGTCGGAATTTAATGTATTGGTGGACGACTACGGTCCGGTGATTATCGACCTGCCTCAAGCAGTGGATGCGGCGGCCAATAATCGCGCTCAGCATTTTCTCGAGCGGGATATTAACAACATGACCACCTACTATGCCCAGTTCGCCCCGGAGCTGTATGACACTCAATATGCAAAGGAGATCTGGGCGCTGTACGAAGAGGGTGAGCTGCATCCCGATGTTGAGCTGACAGGCCATTTTGAGATTGATACAGAGGCGGCTGATGTGGATGCCGTTCTGGAGGAGATCAAAGCGGTCTATGCTGAAGAGCAGGAGCGTCTGAGACGTCTCAGTGAAGCCGATGAGCTTGATTAGCTCGGATAATCAGATTTTGTAACTATTCAGCACGGTAATCCAGAACTCAGACGTAGGAGCGAACTTGTTCGCGAAGAGCAGGTTTCGTAGTCCATCGCGAACAAGTTCGCTCCTACAACACCTCTGTTCCACCATAACGGTGGTTTTCAGAATTTTGCTACAGAGCCGGTTTAAGGATAAAAAGACACAAAATGCGAGTTTATGTGTGCAGATGATTATTTTTAACTCAGAAACGGCGAATTTCAGGGTGAGCTGAATAGTTACTCTGAAGGAAGTTCATGAACGGCATTGCCGTATTGCCAACACGCGTTTTCGTTCAAAATGAAGTGGACGGTCATGCAAATCTATATCGGAGTACTGCTGTTTGTGAGTGGGTAAAGCTGGGCGGTTTAGGTATGAGGCTTTGAAAATTAGTGAGGCAATGTTCCGCGCTCGATTGATGCTAATGTTTAAAATTTAGCGTTGTTCAGGGTTGGTTTTACATATTAACAGACTGGTTAGTAATTTTGATAGGCAAGTATAAAGCACATTTCAAAGACGTATCCAGCCTAACCTCGGAAGATGTATGCGTACTTGCTAACCTGTATCTGTCGAACTACTCCGGCACAAATAGGAATCGTTTCATTGCTGATTTGAGCAATAAAAACGAAATTTTACTTGTGACATTCGATGGTGTGCTGGTGGGGTTTACTACGTTGCAATTATATGAACGAATGTGGTGTGGGAAACGAGTGTGTGTAGTTTACTCGGGTGACACCGTAGTGGATCCCGCTCATTGGGGGCAGCAGGCGCTTGCGTTTGCATGGATTGCACGTATGGGGAAAATCAAACTTGAGAAACCAGAGATCCCATTGTACTGGTTGTTGATCGTCAAGGGGCACCGAACATTCAAATACTTACCAGCCTTCGGCAAGTCATTTTTTCCACATTGGTCTATTGATCGTTCTGATCTGAAGCCACTTGTGGATTTTCTGGCACATGAAAAATTTGGAGCTGATTACAACCCCGCAAACGGGGTAGTTGAATTTTCGGAGTCACAAGGACATCTACGAAACGAAATTGCGTTGCCTACAGAAAAGCAAGCCTCTTTGCCTGCCGTGAAATTCTTTCTTGAACGCAATCCCTATTTCACTCGAGGGCATGAATTGGTCTGCCTGTGCGAGATTGAGGAGACCAATATGAAACCCCTGACCAGACGTATCTTCAACAAGGGGCTTTTGTGAGGGATGCGTGGAGGTTTCTGTGCGAACTGGGCGAACCGTTGCGGCGCAACGGAATGGTTGATGAACGGCAAGAAGAGTGGTTGCTAAATTGCCTGGCACGCAATCGGAATACCGTTTATGGCCGACTCCATGGGTTTGGGCAGATACGCTCCTCAGAGGAATATCTGTTAACCGGGTTGCGTTGTCTTCGTATGAGACTTCGCCCCAAACATAATGCAAATGGAGTGTGGTGAACGTGACATACTATTTGAGGGCCAGCCGGTTGCTTATGAGCGTACGGGAGGAAGCACGGGCGGAAGCAAGCTGATTCCTTATTCCGCATCAAGCCTGATGGATTTTCGAGCGGCTATCCTGCCGTGGCTGGCGGATGTAGTTTCAACTTTCGGCTTTGAAAAAGGTTGCGCCTATTGGGCAATCAGCCCGGCGACGCGCCGTACTGAATATAGCAGAGGCGGCATACCCATCGGATTGCCTGATGCCGCGTATCTTGGTGATGATACATTGCCTGCATTTGTAACGCTATCGGCAGTTCCGCCCTGGGTTGGAGAAATTCCCACAGTAGATGACTGGCGCTTGATAACACTGTACTGGCTGCTCAGGCGTAATGATCTGGTCATGTTTTCGGTGTGGAGTCCGACATTTTTATTGGCGCTGCTAGATGGGCTTGATCAGAATCAGCAACAGCTCGAGAAACTATTGTTCTCAGGCAGCTCATTCATGGGACACGAATTACCTCAGGATAGGGGTGCCGCAGCGCGTTTGCATACCTATATGCAAAATGGCGATGCGCAGGTGCTGTGGCCCGAGCTCAAATTGGTCAGTTGCTGGACAGATGCATCCTCAAGGCCATTTTTCGAAACACTCAGGCGCAGACTGCCTCGAGTGAGTTTTCAGGGAAAAGGACTGCTTGCAACCGAAGGAGTGGTAACCTGCCTGATCGTGCGGGTCATACGGTTTTGGCTGCCGATAGCGGCTTTTTTGAATTTCTGGATGAGGGCGGTGAATCCCGGTTGGCGCATGAACTCAAAGCATGTGGGCGCTATGAAGTGGTCATGACTACAGCAGGGGGGCTGTATCGCTATCGCACGGGAGACCGGGTTGTCTGCGAGGGGTATTCCAACGAACTGCCCAGACTGCGATTCATCGGACGCTGTGGTATAACTTCTGATCTTGTCGGGGAAAAACTGACTGATGAGTTTGTGGATGATTGCCTGGTGGATATTCCCGGATTCCGCATGCTGATACCAGCCCGTGATCCAGAACCGGGTTATGTACTGGTTGTGGATGAATGTGCCGGTGCCAGCAATGAAGACATGCTGGTATCTGTCGAGGCACGACTGGGACACAATCCACAATATGCCTATGCCCGTAGCATCGGGCAGTTGCGCAGATTGGCAATCTTGCGTTCCCCAGACCCTTTGGGCAACTACATCGGTCATGTTGTTACACAAGGAGTACGCCTGGGTGATATCAAATTTCCTGCCTTGCGGCCGGAGACACGAGTGGTTATCAATTTTTAGATGAAATGGAGCATGAAAATTATTCTTGTTTCACCCAAAGGGCCGTTGTATCGCCACAAGGGTGGAGTGTTTAAAAAATCCTTGCGCTACCAGCCGCTCACCCTGACCACGCTAGCCGCGTTGATTCCAGAAGAGCTTGGGGTGCAGGTCGAGTTGATTGATGAAGGTATCCATGACGTAGCGGAAGAACTGGATGCCGACCTCATCGGTCTGACGGTCATCACAGGCAATGCCATACGCGCTTACGAGTTGGCGGATCGCTTTCGCGCGCAAGGCAAAACGGTGGTGCTGGGTGGCCCGCATGTCACCTTGATGCCTGAAGAAGCGAAGCAGCATGCCGATGCGATCTGCATCGGCTATGCGGAAGAGTCCTGGCCGCAGTTGCTGCGGGATTTTTCCATGGGCGATATGCAGCAGGAATATCGTCAAAGCCCCACCCTGTCGTTGCAGAACATGCCGTTCCCCCGGCGCGAGTTATTCGACAAACATCATTTTCTGACCCAGGCTGTGTTTGAAGCCACGCGCTCCTGTGTTCATGATTGCGAGTTTTGTGTTGCACCAACTGCATGGGGGCGCAGGCAATACCAGAAGCCTATTGATTGGGTGATTGAGGATATTCGTCGGGTCGGACAGAAGAAGCTGATCTTTGTCGATCTTAACCTGATTTCCGATATAGCTTATGCCAAGGAGCTTTTCCGTAGGTTGATTCCACTTAAAGTGCAATGGTTTGGCCTCAGTACCGTGCTGATCGGTCATGATCCCGAATTGATGGAGTTATTGGCGCGCAGTGGATGCAAAGGCCTGCTGTTGGGGCTGGAGACCATTTCTGAAGAAAGTTTGAAGGATGCCAAAAAGAAGTTCAATTCATCCATTGGATACAAGAATTTTATTTCCGATTTGCATCATCTGGGTATAGCTATTCAGGGTTGTTTTGTTTTCGGCCTTGATCACGATACGCCGGACGTATTCGATGCCACAGTGGAATTTGCAATAGATGCCGGAGTGGATCTGCCGCGTTTTGCTGTACTGACCCCTTTTCCAGGAACACCGCTATACCATCGGCTTCAGGCGCAGGGCCGTATCCTGACACGTAACTGGGAGCTATACGATGGACAGCATGTGGTGTTTCAACCCAGTCAGATGAGCGTGCAGGAACTGAGCGACGGACACGAGCGAGCGTGGAAGAATGTGTATGGCTGGTCTTCTATTGCCAGACGCCTGTGGGCTGCGCGTAATTTCCGACCATTGGCGCTCAGCGCCAATATTGGCTACCGTTTTTACGCGCATCATCTGCACAGCTTTTACAACTGCGACTGGCAGCTCGAGCGATAATGCCGAGCCCCTTGCCTGAGCAAAGCAGCGTGCCTAATGATGCAGCAGGTACTACAAAGAACAGGATAATATGCGGCTGACCCTGATACATCCCGCCATCGGGCATAAGCTTGGTGAACGCTATATCCGTTCGTGGCAGATGGAGCCTTTGCCCATGGCGGTGATAGCCGGATTGACACCAGACGATGTGGAGCTCAGGTTTTATGATGACCGCATGCAAACGATCCCCTATGACGAGGCAACGGATGCTGTCGTCCTGTCTCTGGAAACCTACACTGCCAAACGTGCTTACCAGATTGCCAGCGAATTTCGCCAGCGCGGTGTGCCGGTTATTGTCGGCGGTTTTCATGCCACGCTCGTGCCGGAAGAAGCGGAGCGATTCGCGGAGACGGTGATTGTTGGCGAAGCTGAGGATGTATGGCAGACGGTGTGGATGATCTGCGCCACGGCGTTTTGAAGAAACGTTATCAATCAGCCGTACGACCCGCGCTGGATAGGATACGCGTCGACCGAAGCATATTCCAGGGTAAGCGTTATCTCCCGATTCGCCTGGTTGAAACTGGGCGTGGTTGCCGCTTCCCTTGCAATTTTTGCGCGATACAAACCTTTTTTGAACGCACCCATCGTTCGCGTCCTATCGAACAGATTATCGAAGAACTCCTATTGCTTCGTGATTCAACCAGAGTGTTCTTCTTTGTGGATGACAATTTTGTGGGGGATATGAATTTCGCCAAGGAATTGCTCCGGGCGCTCATTCCCCTGAAGTTACGCTGGATCACGCAGATGAGCATCAATGCGGCACATGATGAGCAATTTCTTGAACTGTTGTCGCGTAGCGGCTGCATGGGGGTGCTGATCGGTTTCGAGAGCCTGGATGACGACAATCTGTGCGCGATGAACAAACGCTTTAACAAGATGAAGGGCGGTTATGGCAAGGCGCTGGAAAACCTGCGCAGGCACCATATTCGTGTGTATGCTACTTTTGTCTTCGGTTATGAGAATGATACCCGCGCATCGTTCGAGCAGGTGCTCGAGTTCGCTTTGAACCAGCGTTTTTATATCGCCGCCTTCAATCATCTCACTCCGTTCCCAGGAACAGAACTGTATGAAGAGCTGAGACAGTCGGGCCGCCTGCGCTTCGATGCGTGGTGGCTGGATGATGACTACCGTTACAACGACTTGCCTTCCTGCCTGCGCACCTCTCGCCCGAGGAGGTAACCGCATTGTGTGTGCAGGTGCGGCGCAAGTTCTATGGCTGGGGCAGCATCCTGAAACGAGGTCTGGAGCGCAGCAATCACAGTGATGTGTTCATGCTACGCAACTATCTACCGATCAACATCATGCATCGCGCGGATGTCAGTAAACGCAATGGTTATCCGCTGGGGGATGAGAACTGGACGGGCAGCCTGATCGAGGCCGTGCAATAGTGGATAGCTACCAGACAGGAAACATAATTTATCGCCGGGCCGCAGCGCAGGATGATGCGGCGTTGCGTGCGATGTTACGCGAGAACGCCATGGATTCCTGGATAGTTATGTCATTGGAGAGAGAGTCCTGTTATTTCGACGGTGATAACCTTATGGGTGAATCGGGGGTGGTTATCGCACACCGGGCGGATGTTTCAGAACACTCCGTCGGCATGTATAACTACGCCCTGCTCCCGGTGCATGTCGATGGCAAACCTGTGCAAGCCGCTTACCTCGGCGGGTTACGGGTACAACCTTCTTTCCGCCACAAGCTGAGCATACTCAAGCATGGCTTTGCTTCCATTAAGCACCTTGGGCCGGAATGCGCTGAGTTTTTCACAAGTGTTGCGAGTGAGAATGCCCCTGCAAGACGATTGCTGGAAAAGCGTTTGAAGGGCATGCCCCTCTATCGCCCCGTGGGAGAGATGGAAACGCTTGCCATTGCTGTCAGGCAGGCACGTTCATCCGGCTTGTTGCAACCCGCTGTTGCAGCGGATATTCCGGCGCTGGTGGAATTCTGCCACCGGCAATCTTCTGTCTATCAGTTTTCCCCGGTCGTTACTGAGTTATGGTTACGCGGACTGACTGGAGAAAAAGGTTTGCGTTTGTCCGATTTCTGGCTGCTCAAGGACGGACGGGGGGTGTGCGGTTGTCTGGCCGTGTGGGATCAACGGGCATTCAAGCAAACAGTGGCACGCGCCTATCGTTTTCCACTCGATCTGTTGCGCCCGGCATACAATCTCTGGGCAGGGGTTGCTGGTCATGTAAAGCTGCCCGCACCGGGACAGCGCCTTGAGCAGGTGTTTCTATCTTTTGTCGCTTTCGATGATTCAGTTGAAAACGTGATGGTGGAAGCGGTGCGGGAGGGGCTGGCGAGGGTGCGTGATAAAAATGCCACAGTGGGGGTGGTTGGTTTTTCCACCTGCAACCCGCTTCTGGCGAAACTGAAAAATGCGATGCCATTCAATGCCTACCGAACCTGTATCGAGAGCGTCTCGCTTGCTGGTCATTCCCTGCCGCAACTGGATGGGCGAGCGCCACAACCAGAGGTGGCATTGCTGTGAAACTGGAACGCATCACTCTGCTTCGAGCCAATATGGGCGATTACCGTTCAAGCGATGGCTTGCCACCTCTGGCTATGGCAGTGCTGGCGGCGCGCACGCCCAAAGACATCGAAGTCAGTTTTTCGATGACAAGGTAGAGATACTCCCGCCGGATGATCAGCCAGACATGGTCGCTATGACGGTGGAGCCTTTACCGCACGGCGTTCCTACGGAAATTGCTGATGCCTACCGGGCTCGTGGGGTCACGGTGGTCATGGGCGGGCATCATCCGACATTCATGCCCGAGGAAGCTTTACTGCATGCCGATGCGGTTGTGGTAGGCGATGCGGAAGGAAGTTGGGAAACGCTACTAGCCGATTATCGGCGGGGTGCGCTGCAAAGAATTTATCGCGGCGGTAATGATCGACCATTGCATGACTTTATGCTGGATCGCAGTATCTTCCGGGGCAAAAAATACGCGCCAGTTGAGCTGGTGCAATATGGGCGTGGTTGTCGCTTTGCTTGTGACTTCTGTTCGATACGCAGCTTTTATCAGGACAAGTTGCGTTTCCGCCCTGCACACAATGTTGCAGAAGAGATAGGAAGCCTGAATGGCCGAAAGTTGCTGTTCTTTGTGGATGACAATCTGTTTGGATCGCAACAACGCATCAATGCTTTGCTTGACGCAATCCATCCCTTGAAAAGACGGTGGTCGTGCCAGATCAGTATCGACGCAGCACGCGACGAGCGGTTGCTGGATCGTATGGCTGAGGCGGGTTGCATCTTCGTGCTGGTGGGTTTCGAGTCGCTCTCAGAAGCTAACCTGAAGCAGATGGGCAAACCCTGGAACAAAGTGGCGGGAGATTATCGCAGTGTAGTGAAGAAATTTCATGAAAGGGGCATCGCGGTGTATGGAACCTTTGTATTCGGTTACGATGCTGACACATCCGATGCCATCCAGCGCAGCCTGGAATTAGCCTGGAGGCCAAACTGGAAATAGCCAATTTCAATCCGTTAACACCTACCCCGGGTTCTCCACTGTATGAGCGCCTTAAGCAGGAGAAGCGTCTGCTCTCGGAAAAATGGTGGCTTGATCCGAAATACCGTTATGGCGACCCCATCTTCATTCCGCGCGCCATGTCGCCCGATGAATTCGCATTGAAATGTTTCGAGGCTAAGCAGGCTTTTTATTCGTGGCGCTCGATTGCTACGCGCGTATTGGGTTCGGATGCGGGTTTGCAGTGGTATCGAACGGGCATGGTCGGTTTGGCTAATGTTATCTCGCGCCGGGAAGTCATGCGCAAGCAGTATCGGGTATTGGGAGCATAGCCGGTGAAAGTGACGTTCATCAAGCCCACCATCGGTCGTAAGGAGCACAGTCTGTATGTGGATGAAGGCCGGATGGAGCCTCTGATGCTAGGTGTTCTGGCCGGACTCACACCAGAAGATGTCGAGGTTGTACTGTACGATGACCGGATGGAGGTCATCCCATACGATGAGCCGACAGATCTGGTGGCGATCACTGTCGAGAGCTACACGGCGCGGCGCGCCTATGAGATTGCAGCCGAATACCGCCAGCGCGGCGTGAAGGTGATCATGGGAGGGATGCATGTCTCGCTGTTACCAGAAGAGGCAATGGCGCATGCCGATAGCATCTTTATTGGCGATGCGGAGCTGCTCTGGGCACAGGTTGTGAAAGATGCGCAGAATGGCAAGCTACAACGCGAGTATCGTGCTGCTCCCGGCATTGCCCAGCTTGGTGGCACATTGCCACGTCGTGATATTTACCAGGGCAAGGGGTATCTGCCGCTCAGCCTGATTCAGTTTTCTCGCGGCTGCCGTTTTGCTTGCAGTTTTTGTGCGGTTAGCGAATATTTCGGGCGCAAGCATTACATCCGTTGCATTGATGAAGTGCTGCGCGAAATCGAACAGCAGGAACGAAAATTCCTGTTCTTTGTGGATGACAATATCGCTTCCGATACTGGAAAGTTGAAGGAGCTTTGTCGCGCCCTGATTCCGATGAAGGTACGCTGGATTAGCCAGGCTAGTCTAGACATCACTAAGGATGCTGAATTGATGCGGTTGATGGCGGATAGCGGATGCCTGGGGCATGTGATGGGGTTTGAATCCATCACCCCGGCGAGCCTGCGTGATGCGAAGAAATACCCCAATATACCTGGTTTCGCCCATTACAGACGTGAGGTGGATGTATTGCGCGATAACAGCATGCAGATATGGGCTGCTTTCACGCTTGGTTACGACAACGATACTTACGCCTCCGTCCTCGACACTATGGAATTCGCACTGAAGAATCGCTTCACCTTTGCCGCCTTTAATATCTTGATGCCGTATCCGGGAACGCCACTCTACAAAAAGCTGCAACACGAGGGCAGGTTGCTGTATGACGGAAAGTGGTGGCTGCATCCTCAGTACCGCTTCAATCAGGCGGCCTTTGTACCGAAGAACATGACATCGGACGAACTCACCGAGGCGTGCCACCTCGCGCGTAAAAAATTCAACAGCCTTCCTTCTTTGCTTTATCGTTTTTCGGATGTAAAAACCAACCTGAGTTCTCTGTGGCGAGCGGCGGCTTACTGGCGTTACACTACCCTGTTTCGCAAGGAGGTGTATAAAAAACATGGCATGCGTTTCGGACTGAAATGATGCGGACGATCAGACTCTATCAATACATCGCGCCCGCTTTGCTGACACCACTCTCCTTTTACCTGTGGTGGAGTGAATACCGCAATGTCCAGCAGGTACTGATGGCCTGGCTGATTCCCATTCTGTGGGCTTACATCGTTCCGGCGTTTGGCACTAATGTGTGCAAGGTGTGGGAGTTCGATGTGCGTTGGAAACTGGGTCGATTCCGCCCCCATCACGGATTCGTTTTCGGCAGTGCAACAGCCACACTAGCCTGGCTGATCCACGGGCAGGCTGCCAACAGTCTGGCCGATGTCCTGCGATATGCGCTGGTACTGTGTTCGGTGCTTGGATTCTGGAACATGCTCTATGAGGTCAAGGCGCTGCGGGTAGGCTTGCTCAAGGTTTACAACCAGCCATGGGCAGATGGGCGTGGTGAAGAAGCTATCGCCTTCGATTATAGCCCGTGGTTTTTCGGTGGCTTTGGGGCGGCTTACGGCTTGTCTATCGGTGCATTCGAATATTGGGTACACCAATATGGTATACCGGGTATTACAGGGGCGTTAGCCTGGATGACGGCTGCACTTGTTTTGTGTATCGTGCTTCCTGTACTCGGATATATTCGTTATTCACTCAAGACACACGGACATTCAGGCACACGTCCGCTTGCAAAGGAGTAGCCACCATGCGAAGTGCGTTAAATATCATCATCTTGCTGTTGTCACTGGCCGCTTCGGCATTATGCCTTTGGGCGGCGAGTCATCTGGATGTCGGATACGCCTTGGTCGCCATCTGGCTGTTTAGCCTCATCAGCAACACGCCATTCGCCATGATGCATGAGGCGGTACATGACGTTGCCTGTGCATCACCACGCGGCAACGAATTGCTCGGTATTGTTTCCGGCTGGGCGTTTCCCACCTCTTTTTCCATGCAGAGGCTTGCCCACATCGGCCATCATCAGCGTAATCGTACCGACCAGGAGTTGTACGACTACTATTTGCCGCATCAATCCCGGCTGGTGCGCAATCTCTGGTTGTATACCGGCAACCTGTTTGGCCTCTATTGGTGGTCGGTGGTGCTCGGCAATTTGCTGTATCTGCTTGCGCCGTGGGCCTATCGTTCGCGCTTTTTCGTTGAGCGTTATGCTGCAGCCCTTGGGTTTGGCCCATACATTGCGGATCTGGCGCAATTACCAGTACTGAGGGTATGGTACGAGATTGCTCTGCGTTTCGGTTACCAGCATTGCTGTTCTATTATCTCGACCTAATCTGTGGTGGACGTTTGCCTGTTACTGACAGCTTTCATT
>MOXF01000078.1_pt1 | contig 11483 bp, 18 predicted proteins | sample 1471201 | NCBI WGS metagenome assembly MOXF01 (sample SAMN05358035, study PRJNA327811) | mollusc metagenome | isolation source: Phylotype B (NB1) bacterial symbionts from gill | host: Thyasira cf. gouldii | place: Canada: Bonne Bay, Newfoundland | collected 2010-08
TGACGTGGTCAATGAATTTTGTACACCTCAGTTAAGCTGCTTTTTTCCTTTCCAGCAATGGCTTCTCATAGTCATTCGGCTCATGTATCCCAAATGTGAATGAAGTCGCCAACTGTTATAAAACATGGAAATGTATCCAGAATATCCTGCTGAGCCTCATGGCGTGTCTGGTAATTCCTCCAGTGAACCCGTTCTTGCTTCAGGCTGCCAAAGAAACTTTCCACCACTGCATTGTCCCAGCAGTCCCCTTTGCGACTCATGCTGCCTTGTATGCCATGTGCCTTCAGTAGTCGTCTGAATGCTTTGCTGGCATATTGTGAACCACGGTCTGAGTGATGAATAAGGCCTGCCTTAGGGCTACGTTGCCAAATGGCCATCGTCAGCGCATCACACACCAATTGCGCCTTCATGCGTGAGCTCATGCTCCAACCCACAACTTTTCTCGAACACAGATCGATCACAACGGCCAAGTAGAGCCAGCCCTCCTGGGTCCAGACATAGGTCACATCAGCAACATATGCATGATCTGTTTGAGCAACATCAAATTGCCTCTCCAGCAGGTTTTCGAATACCGGCTGTTTGTGGTTGCTATTAGTGGTTACCTTGTACTTCTTGCGCTGCTTAGCGGATACACCTGCCTCCCGCATCAGCTTTCGTGCCTTGTTCCTACTAACTGGATAGCCCAATGCGTTCAAAGCAGCCTTCATCCTTCGGCTTCCATAAGTGTAATCTGAACTCTCTGCAATGTCCTCGATCCACTCCAGCATCTCCTGATGATTCTTGTCTGGCTTATGGCTTTTCTGGCGAGCTATATATTGGTAATAAGCGCCGCGCTTTACACCCAAAACCTGACACTGCAGGCTGATTGGATAGGTATTCTTATGTTGGGTGATAAACGAATATTTCACTTCGTTTCTGCTGCAAAGAATACCGTCGCTTTTTTTAGGATTTCTTTCTCCATCTCAAGGCGTTTAACCTTGGTTTTGAGCCTTTTGATCTCTTCCTGCTCCGGGGTTTGTTTTCCATTTCCTCTGAAAGCTTGCCCATCATCTGCTTGCCGCTCACGAATCCAGCGCCCGATCAGTTCAGGGCGGATGCCAAGGCTGCTGGCAGCTTCTGTTTTTGCATAGCCCTGTTCTTCCACCAAGCTGATAGCATCCAGCTTGAATTCTTTTGAGTATTTTCTTCGTGTTGCCATTTCCTCTACCTCCAGTTAAGTCAATTGTCCTTAACTGGGGTGTACATGTCTATTGGACCACATCAGTCAAGGAGGAGCCTGGAGCGAAGCGAAAGGACCTCCTTGAGGGCTGTGGAGTGGAAGGTATGCTAGTTTCCAGAGAAAATACTACAGAATCAGCTTTGCCTCACCTCAAATAGGTCGGTACAAAGTAACGTAAATAAGGTGGGACGTAACACTTCTTTTCATTCATGGTAATCGAAAGCTTTGTAGCCGTGTTCTTTTACCAGGGAGTCTCGACGGGCTAGGGTCAAATCATTTTCCATCATTTCGTGAACCATCTGTTTCAGGGTGATTTTTGGTTCCCAGCCCAGCTTTTCTTTCGCTTTGGTAAGATCGCCGAGCAGAGTTTCTACTTCTGTGGGTCGGAAGTATCGGGGGTCTACAGCTACGATGAGCTCTCCTGTCTCCTGATCGTAGCCTTTCTCATCTTGCCCTTCCCCTTCCCAGCGGATTTTTTTATTGAGGTGGTCCCATGCGAAATCAACAAAGTCTCGTACTGAATACTGGATGCCGGTAGCGATACAGAAGTCACCTGGCTGCTCTTGTTGGAGCATGAGCATTGCATCTCAACGTAGTCTTTTGCATGGCCCCAGTCCCGTTTAGCGTCAAGGTTTCCAAGATAAAGGGTTGTTTGCAGCCCAAGGTGGATACGGGAGAGGGCTCGGGTAATTTTCCGGGTAACGAAAGTTTCACCGCGTACAGGACTTTCGTGGTTAAAGAGGATGCCGTTACATGCATACATGCCGTAGGCTTCTCGATAGTTAACGGTAATCCAGTAAGCGTAAAGCTTGGCGGCGGCGTATGGGGATCGTGGGTAAAATGGGGTTGTCTCTTTTTGTGGGATCTCTTGTACTTTCCCGAAGAGCTCTGAGGTAGATCGCTGGTAGTAACGAGTTTTTTTCTCCAAACCAGAGATGCGGATGGCATCGAGGATGCGTAGTGCACCCAAGCCGACTGTGTCTGCAGTATACTCTGGAGTTTCGAATGAGACGGCTACGTGGGACTGGGCACCCAGGTTGTAGATTTCGTCGGGTTCAATCTGTTGGATGATGCGAACCAAGCCCATCGAGTCGGAGAGGTCTCCGTAGTGAAGAACAAACTTTCTATCGGTTTCGTGTGGGTCTTGGTAGAGGTGGTCAATGCGATCGGTATTGAAGGATGAGGCACGGCGTTTTATGCATGAACCTCGTAACCTTTTTCCAGAAGGAACTCGGCAAGGTAGGCTCCGTCTTGACCAGTGACTCCAGTAATAAGAGCAACTTTTCTCTGTGCATTCATCATATTTTTATAATTCCTGCCACGTTCACTGTGAACGCAGTGCTTTTTTGTTATCTCGGAAATCTTTGTAAGCAGCAGCAATGCCCTCCTCCAGTCCCACTTTGGCTTGCCAACCAAGCGAATTGAGGCGGGTACTATCCATCAGCTTGCGCGGTGTACCGTCTGGCTTGCTGGTATCGAATTTGATTTGACCCTGATAACCAATTACCTGACCAATGGCTTCAGCGAGTTCGGCGATGGTTAGATCGTGACCGACACCAACATTGATATGGCTCAGCATTGGTTGAGTGTGTGCATCGTAGATGGATTTATCAAGATTCATCACATATACGCATGCGGAAGCCATATCATCAACATAGAGGAATTCTCGGCGAGGGGTGCCAGTACCCCAGATTGTAACGCTAGGAGTATTGTTGACTTTTGCCTCATGGAAACGGCGGATCAGTGCGGGAATAACATGTGAGTTTTCAGGATGGTAGTTGTCACCCGGGCCGAACAGGTTAGTGGGCATCACGCTACGGTAGTCCACTCCATGGCTTTTCCCATACTGACGATTGTAGCTTTCGCAGAGTTTAATACCTGCAATCTTGGCAATGGCGTAGGGCTCGTTTGTGGGCTCAAGTGCGCCGGTAAGCAGCGTATCCTCTCCCATAGGCTGTTTAGTCTGTTTTGGATAGATACAGCTTGAGCCAAGGAACAGAAGCTTTTTTACTCCGTTTCGAAAAGCTGCATCGATGAGGTTGGCCTCTATCATCAGGTTTTGATAGATGAACTCTGCTGGATAGGTGTTGTTGGCGTAGATTCCGCCGACCTTTGCAGCGGCCAGATAGACCTGATCTGGCCTCTCGGTCTCAAAAAAGGCGCGGACAGCAGCCTGATCGGTAAGATCGAGTTCAGCATGGGTGCGCATGATGAGATGCGTTTGACCTTGCTGTTGCAAGGTGCGGACGATGGCCGATCCGACCATGCCACGATGGCCAGCTATGTAGGTCTTTTTCTTCATGATTTTTCGCCACGGAATCCGCGGAAATACACGGAATTTTTATTTTATGGGGTGGTTTGTTGTTGAGTTTAGGTGGTTGTGGTGAATAATTTCCAGATAGTGCCGCTGAGTACGCTGAACCGTCGCTTCTAATACATCCAGAGCTTATCGCCTACAGTGTCCTGCAATCGACCAAAAGCGCTACAAAAGCATAAACTCACTTGGCGAAATCGTCATCTTCTTGGTGTCTCTTTACTTTTGCTGGCATGAGGAGCGCAAGAAGCAGTTTGTTGTCCGTCTGGAGCAGGTAAGGTATGAATCAGGGGTTCAGTTGGCCGTTTTTTTGTTCCAATGAGCTTCGATGGTGTCTGCAGATAGATCCGCACCACACTCCCATTCAATGAAGTACTCTCCATTATGAATTTTCTTAAATTCCTCTTTGTTCTTTAGTGGCTCAAATACCTCGGAATTTAGGTATGGGCTCACATCAAACTCGCCTGATTCTCCATTTTCTGAAACGATGTCGAGCAGAAAATTATCACGCGGAGTAACTTCAGCAAGTCTCATTGGTCAAGTCCTTTAATTGCATCACGGGCTGGATCAGGCTTTCCTTCACACGGCCTTCCCTTTTGGCGTCAAACGGTATTTCTGTAAGCGGCTGCCGGGTTTCTCGGGTATAGTCATCTCGATCAGCTCAAGCGCCAGCAATCGCTTGATTTGCTTGTGAAGTTCACCCGAGACGGTTTTGTGTCCCAGATTTGATGCGAGACTGGCCTTCCCTGCTTCGCCATGCTGTAGGATCAACATCACTTTAGCCGCCAGCCGTGACTCTAGCCATGACTCTAGCCGTGACTCTAGCCGTGACTCTAGCCGTGACTCAGGCTGTGTGTGGTCTGTTGCATCTTGAACGGTCAGAGACTGGGATAGCGGCACGGTAAACCGCAACCGTGTACCGATCTCGACAATTTCTGGGGCTGGTAGTCCCTGTTCCTCGGCATCCCGGAATATGCGCCGTACGCCGCTGCCCCATTGCTCGATCAGCTTCAGTTCACGAAAGACCCGGGCGATGACGTGGTTCCGAATCTTGGAAATGCCTTGCCGCATATCGTCAATGGTCATACCGGGCAACAGGATGCCGGGGTTTTCGATCTCGATGCGATCATCAAAAATGCGATGCGGGTAGGCGCACCGCGCTGGGAGTAGTCGGCGTGGACCAGGGCATTGATCACTACCTCACGCAGTATCCCCAGTGGGATGCTCCAGACATCCCGGCGCCGGGTTTCGGTGAAGTCAGCGCCACGCATGGCATGTTTCTTGAGAAAGAGCATGATGCTGTCCACGGCTTGGGGCAGGGGTTCATCGAGTTCGATGTGGTCGAATATCTCGGCCTTGTCACGGCCAACGAAACGCCCGCATTGTACCCATGCATCAGGGAAATGCCGCGTCCGTTCTTTGCCAAAGAGCAGTATGGCGCCTTTGGTCGGCACCAGCCGCCCTTGTTCGCGGGTCAGCAGTCGCAGGGTGAGTAGTTCCTTTTCGCCCAGCTCGTGCTGACTGTCGAACAGCGCCTTGACTGCAGGAAGGTCGAGATCCTCGGCGGACAGCGCCGCCATGGGCAATTCGTCAAAAGCAATACCCTCGGCAGAGCGGCGAAGCTCGGCAATCAGTTCCCGGTCAGCTTGCCGATTGCTGGAGCCAAGCCGTACATAGACGCCGTTCTCCGGGCCTTCGGCTTTGAGATAATGGGGCCGCAAACCGCTCAGGAAACCTCTACCACCAGCAATGTCTTGCCCTCGACGGTGATCATCTCAACATCCGGCACCAGACGTGGGCCGATCGAATCGGCAATCAAACTGCATAGCCGCTCTTCTTCGTCCAGAGGCTGCTCGATTCCCAGTGGTTTCCGTGTCGAATCATCTATACCGACAACCACCATGCCGCCTGCGGTATTGGCGAAGGCCACGAGGTTTTCAGCAGGTTTTTCGGTGACGATAAGTCCTGCTTGAACTCGAGTGTTTTTCCTTCCTGACATTCGAGAAGTGCCGTGATATTCATTTCAGTTGGCAATTCCCCGCTTTCAGTGAACGAATTAATCCGACCAGCATTAGATCAATCCTAATATCTCTTCCGTTTTCTCCTGCATCAGTACTACATTACCTCGTGACTCAACATTTAGACGCACTAACGGTTCCGTATTGGAACAACGCAGGTTAAACCGCCAACCATCAAATTCCATACTGATGCCATCGGTCTCATCAATGCCATGAGCCTTATCTTCATAGAATGATCTGACACGGGTAATTGCTGCTTCAGCGTTATCCAGTCGCCTATTGATCTCCCCTGACGATGGATAGGCTTTTATCTGTTCTGCGACAAATCCTGATAACTTTTTGCCGTCCTTAGAGAGGAGGCTGGTCACGAGGAGCCAGGGAATCATACCGCTGTCACAATAGGCAAATCAGCGAAATAGTGGTGGGCACTCATCTCTCCACCATAGATGGCATCCTCAGTCCTCATTCTCTCCTTGATAAAGGCATGCCCCGTCTTGCTTTGGATCGGCTTTCCACCCGCCTTGGTTACAATATCAATCGTGTTCCAGGTCAGGCGTGGGTCATGGATGATTTTACTTCCAGGATTCTTCTCAAGAAGAGTTTCAGCCAGCAATCCTACAATGTAATAACCCTCGATGAACTTCCCTTTCTCATCGAATAGGAAGCAACGATCAAAATCTCCGTCCCAGGCAATGCCATATCCGCTTTATGCCTTAAAACAGCATCAATGGTGTCCTGTCGCCTCTCGGGCAGTAGTGGATTGGGAATGCCATTAGGGAAGTTACCGTCCGGCTCGTGATGCAGCTTGATAAATTCTACTGGCACATTGGCCGCTTCGAATTGTTTTTCGATGGCATCAACCACATGACCAGCGGCGCCATTCCCTGAATTCATAATCAGTTTCATCGGTTTCAGACTGCTTATGTCGATGTAACTGAGCAGGTGATCAACGTAGGCGTCTAGTGTAGATCGCTGCGTGAGCGTGCCTTTGCGCTTTACTTCAGTAAATAGGGCTTCTTCTGCCAATTTTTTGATTTCATCTAGTCCAGAATCACCACTGATGGGCTTAGCTCCCTCGCGCACCAACTTCATTCCGTTGTAATCCATGGGGTTGTGGCTGGCGGTTACTTCAACTCCACCATCCACTTGCAGATGCCAAGTGGCAAAGTAGATCTCCTCAGTACCTGTCATTCCTAGGTCGATGACATCAACACCGGCATCCATCAAGCCCTTCGCCAGGGCCAATTTTAGCGATTCACTGGTCAGGCGGACATCACCACCAACGACAACCGATCGGGCTTAAGATAATCGCCATAGGCACGTCCAATACGATAGGCAATCTCATCATTCAGTTCATCACCGAGATGACCGCGGATGTCATAGGCTTTGAAGCAGGAGAGGGATGACATGCTATTCTCCTGCACGACCGTACTGGTCTTCTAGCCTGACGATATCGTCCTCACCCAGATAGGAGCCCGATTGCACTTCAATCATCTCCAGCGGGATCTTCCCAGGATTTTCCAGAGCATGGACCACACCAACAGGAATATAGGTTGACTCATTCTCGGTCAACAGGAAAACATCCTCTCCTTTGGTGACCTTTGCGGTTCCGGATACCACAATCCAGTGTTCTGAGCGGTGATGATGAACTTGGACAGAGAGTTTGGCACCGGAATTAACCATGATGCGCTTGACTTGGTATCGCCTGCCAATATCAATCGCATCATAATGGCCCCACGGGCGGTAGACCTCGCGGTGGTTCTTTATTTCACAACGGCCATCGGCCTTTAGTCTCTCTACTACCTTCTTAACATCTTGTGCTTTTTCCTTGCTTGCTACCAAAACTGCATCCTTGGTCTCAACGATCACCACATCGTCCAAGCCAATGGCGGCAATCAGCTTGCTCTCCGCATGAACTAAGCTGTTATGAGTATCCTGAAGGATAACGTCTCCTCGGTAGGCATTACCTTGATCATCCTTTTGGTCCTGTTCCCAGAGGGCTGACCAACTCCCAATATCACTCCAACCCGCATTCAGCGTAACAACTGCCGCGTCCTTAGTCTTTTCCATAACGGCATAATCGATGGAGTCAGAGGGACAAGCCTCAAAAGGGCTATAATCGACCCGGAAAAAGTCTGTATCTTGCGTGGCGCCTTTAATCGCTTCCTTGCATGCAGTTACGATATCCGGCCTAAACTTCTCAAGCTCCTCGATATAGCGGCTTGCCCTGAATAGAAACATTCCACTGTTCCAGTAATATTCACCACTCGCCTTATACTTCTCTGCGGCGTCCAGATCAGGCTTTTCCACGAATGCAGCCACTTGAAAACCAGACTGTTTCAGTGTCTCGCCTCTATGAATATAGCCATACCCGGTCTCAGGCGCAGTAGCACAAGTGCCGAATGCAACCAATCGTCCATCTGATGCATGGGCCTTGGCGTCATTAATGGCCCGACTAAATGCCTCAGTGTCACTAATAAGATGGTCAGCTGCCAGTACCAACAGAAGTGGGTCATGACCATCATCCAGCAACTTGAGCGTAGCTAAAGCAATTGCAGGTGCAGTATTTCGACCTACCGGTTCTAAAATAATGGAATCATATTGAGTTCCAATATCACGCAACTGCTCGGCTACTATAAACCGATGATCCTCATTGCATAGGATCATCGGTTTTGCACGGTCAGTACCGGTTAGGCGCTTGATTGTTTCCTGAAACAGTGAACGTTCCCCCATCAGTTTTAAAAACTGCTTGGGGAATAGTTCGCGAGAGAGTGGCCACAGTCTGGTTCCAGATCCCCCAGCCATGATTACAGGTAATAATTCACCATTTTCCATTACATCTTTTCCTTAGGATCCATTCCAGGTCTCGGTATAGTGATCCAGATAGTCAATAACATGATATTTCAATCTGGCACTGCGCCACCTGAGAGTATAACGGGGATCAGCATGGATTGACCTGACCCCTCCCTATTGTTGAATCAGCTTCAAACACCCTTGTCTGAACAACCTCAATATCATCATTATATTCCAGAGAAAGACTCAACCTCAGCAACTGCCCTACATACCTGATTCCGTAGGTACCTTTCATGACCACCTCATAACCTCCACAAAGGAATACCTGCAGCAGAAAAATCCTGCCGATTAAGCACTGACTTCACATCGATTACCAAACCATTACCCACCAGTTTCTCTTTGAAGTTCTCAACCGAAAGGCCACAAAAGGCCTTGTGCGCAACGGCCAGAATAATTGCCTGTGCCTTGGGCAACTGATCCCAAGCCAGCAAATCGACACCGCACTCGTCTCTTGCTGCGTCCTTGTCAGCTTCCGGATCATGAATCTGCACCTCGATGCCGTAGCTGCGCAACTCATCAATCACGTCAATCACCCGCGAGTTGCGCAGATCGGGGCAATCCTCTTTGAAGGTTAGCCCCAACACCGTCACCTTGGCACCTTTGATAGCACCGCCATTGGCGATCATATGCTTGATGGTGCGTTCGGCCACGAAGCGACCCATATCATCATTGATACGACGCCCGGCCAGGATGACCTGTGGATGCAATCCCAGCATCTCAGCTTGAAGGTCAGATAGTAAGGGTCAACGCCAATGCAGTGCCCCCCCACCAAACCGGGGCGAAAAGGTAGAAAGTTCCACTTGCTCCCTGCGGCCTCCAGCACCTCGAGCGTATCAATGTCCATACGGTCGAAAATAATTGCCAGTTCATTCATCAGGGCGATGTTAAGATCGCGTTGCGTGTTTTCAATAACCTTGGCGGCCTCTGCAACCTTGATGCTGGATGCTGGGTGGACACCCGCTTCGACCCACCGACTCATACAGAACGGTAACTTTCTCCAGGGTATCAGCGTCATCGCCTGAAACTACCTTAACTACAGTCTCCAGTCGGTTGACTCTGTCCCCAGGATTGATGCGTTCCGGGGAATAGCCCACATGAAAATCCTGCATCCACTTCATACCCGACTGGGCTTCCAACTCAGGAATACAGACTTCCTCTGTGGCACCAGGGTAAACCGTGGACTCGAATACCACGACAGCACCACGCTTCATATACCTGCCGGCGGTACTGCTGGCGTCGATCAAGGGGCGTAGATCAGGGCGACGAGCACTGTCGATAGGCGTCGGCACCGCCACCACCAGAAAATCGGCCTCCGCAAGAAGGGAGGGATCAGTAGTGAAAGTCAACTGGACAGCAGAACGCAAATCCTGCTCACTTACCTCGCCTGCTGGGTCGTAATAGCTGCGGTAGTGGTCAATTTTTCTCGTGTCCAGATCAAATCCGATGGTTTTGTTTTTCCTACCAAAGGCGACCGCAAGTGGCAAACCCACATAACCCAAACCGATGACGGCTATTGTCACCATCGTAATAATTCCTCGAAATCTACCCTTAACAAATGATCGCCAGGTAAATCCGTACCCGCATTTACCTCTTTTCCCTTAGATGCTTTACCACCAATTGACAAATTACCCACACCCAGCACTCCAAAAGAACAATAACCCGTAACTATTCAGCTCACCCCTGAAATCCGCCATTTCTGCGTTGAAAGATGATCATTTAGCCATGTAAACTCACATTTCTCGCCTTGAACTGACGGATTTCAGGGGCAATCTGAACAGTTACCAGCGATTTCTTTGCAGTGCTAAATAGTTACAATAAGCCACTGTACAGATGAAACTACCCAACACTACCCGGTATCCTTCCTTTGAACTCCACTACTGACCTCTTGCTTGAGCAGTTCAATTTCACTTCTCAGTTGCTCGTACTCCTGCATTTTGCATCGTAAAAAAGTAATTGTCAGTTTGCTCTTCTCATCCACTCCCTTGGGGTCAGTAGATAGGCATACGCCATTTTATTTTTACTGCGGCGAAAATTATTGGCTTTAACCCACCCTTTTTCCATCAACTTCTTCAAACAGTAGTTGAGCTTCCCAAGGCTCATTCCAGTCTCTTTGGCATGCTGCCTTTGGGTGTAGCCTGGGTTCTTCTCCAAGCTACGTAGGAGATTTAAGTCGTCGCCTTTCACAAGGTAGGATATTCAGTTTGTCCTAATTCGGCATATACACATACTTTAACCTGATTACCCTCGAAGCTCAGCCACTGATAGAAGAAAAAGAGTCAATGTTGGCCGCAAATAAACGCGTATGAACGCAAATATTTGAAACTGGCTCTATAAAATAGTCTTGAAGTCGAGTGTAGGAGCGAACTTGTTCGCGAAGAGCGCGTTTCGGAGTCCATCGCGAACAAGTTCGCTCCTACAAATGCAAAGCGTCAGAACATGCTCTTGATTATTAGGGATCAATGCCCAAGCAATATACCAGTAGAGAGCCATATTCGCGTTCATTTCCGGCTGAGTTTTAGGGGTAATCAGGTACTTTAAAAGAGCTTCTGTGAATAAGCCTTGCCAAATTGTGCTGTTTCCGAAACATGCTAAACCGCGAGGTCAATATCAACCAACAGCATTCCTTCTAAACTTGTCGTAGATATCGCCATCGCTTGGAGCATTAAGAAGGGTTGATTAAGTGTAACTATTCAGCACCCCCCGCTAAGAGCGGTCTTTTTACCAGGGGGTCGGAGTCGATTGCCCACATGGATGTGGGTAAGAAGCGTGAGCTGGGAGCGGAAGCATTGCGTTGAAGATGGTAGGGAAATTTACAGTTTTTTGCCGCAATCGACTCCGACCCCGAACTATACATCAGCCAAACTTGCCGTAGATATTGTCATTGCTTGGAGCAAAAGAAGGGCTGATTAAGTTATGCCATGGATTCCATGGGGCTTGATCTGATATTGGGCGTTTTACCAGCCCTGTACCTGTATGGCGGCAACGCTACCGCCCTATCGTGCTGCTTATACGGCACAACATAAAAAAGGGATTTGGTGCAGACGACTGTAACACAAACCACATTCTGTTCACATAATGA
>MOXF01000079.1_pt1 | contig 11482 bp, 17 predicted proteins | sample 1471201 | NCBI WGS metagenome assembly MOXF01 (sample SAMN05358035, study PRJNA327811) | mollusc metagenome | isolation source: Phylotype B (NB1) bacterial symbionts from gill | host: Thyasira cf. gouldii | place: Canada: Bonne Bay, Newfoundland | collected 2010-08
CCGTCTTTCATCAGTGTCACCGCTGCTGGGACCACAAGCGCGAGCGCAACCCAGATAAGATCCGAACCCAGCCTCAGTCGGGAAATAACAATAAATGGCAGCGCTAGGGCTGACACGATTATGACGAGATAATTCCGTTGATCATCCCCTACCAGCGGTGCGAACGCCGTCGCAAACACAAACAGCAGTGTCAAAACTACGCGCCTATACTTTATTTTTAGTAAATCCATAATCGCAACAGAACCTAATTTTCAGTATTATTCCGTACCGTAGCTAACAGAGTTACAAATATGAACCAGATTTGGACATCTAGTTACAAGCCTCCCCTAAGGAGTGAAATAACTTTTTTCATGTGCATTAAGCTGATGACGCAAGCATGAGAAAGGCGCAGAATTCCACGCCTAACCATGCCATAGTTAGCATATCTACTATGATAGTAACGACGGCTTCTACTCCAAGCGACAAACCGTTTCACAGGATCACCTTTAGAAGAAGCTACATGTGCATGTACCACTTCTATCTCAGGCCTATAGGCGATACATTTCCCAGCGTGGCGCACTTGGGCAGCAAGTATTTCCTCTTCACAGTAAAGAAAGACACCTTCGTCAAAAAAACCAATTTGTCCGAGAAAGCTAGTTCTGGCAAGAAAACAGCACCCACTTACTTTTCTTACATGTTGCGTAGACAAATCATGCATAGACGAAGGACGAATACCTAGCCTTGAAAGGAGCATTCTTATTGGCCAGAGAAGCTCATCGGAGAAGCTCAGTTCATTCATCGGGTTTTCATCCATTCCAGACAGATTACGCACTGCCGATGCCGCTATTGCATGATCTGGGTCTGCGAAAAGACATGTCACTAAGCTGCTTATATAATCCCTACATAAAATCCTTATATCCGGGTTAGTAATCAATACGGCATCCGAACCCAGCGCAAGGGCAAGACGAACACCGATATTGTTGCCGGCAGAGTAACCTTGATTCGCATGATTCAGGAGCAAGAATGCGGAGCATAATGGCCACTTTCAGTCATTACTTCAGATATTTCGTCAGGAGTTCCTATTTGTCCTTGAGGAAAGACATGGGTGAATACTTCCCGCAGCCTTTGTACTTCAGCCGACGCCGAGGCATTATCCACTACGACAATCGAATGCTGCACTCCTTCCTGTGCCAAAAGCTGAGGCAACAACACACCCACGTCTTCCGCACTGTTGTAGTTAAGTACCACTGATGCGATATGATGTTGTCGATTCATGCTGGTTTTTCTATTATTTCCGTCATTTTGCATCTAATATTACTGTCTGTTCACCCTCTAAGTTGCATGCAGCATAAATAAAACGGTCCTTTCGCAACCTGAAAACCGAGTGATTCCCGAGGTGGATACATTCATTTGAAGAAGTAAAACATGGCATCACGGATTATGGCATTGAGTATTAATTCCAATTCAGGCCGCATACTCACAACGATGGACAGTCAACCAATGAAGACTAAAGGCAGTATTAGAGTACCCATAAAGCCAGGGGAAAATCACTTGAGCGCTACAGAAACCCACTACTAATCACCGCTTACAATCAAATCTCTTAGTATGCTCCTCCACCCACCAGAGAATAAATCATATCGCCCTGACATTGCTTCACGAATAACTATTTTCCACTTTTGTATACCACGTGCGGTTTCTGACAATGCTCGCGCACGAAGATGATCGATTTTTCCCGACAGTTTATCAACCTCATAAAGAACATACTCACCAATCTGTTCCTCATATAATAGCCTATCATAAATACACTGATATGCATCAGCTAGGATGACCTTCTCAGCGCATTTATTCGAAGTAACACTTTTTACAAATTCTGAAGATGAAATTGCTTTCCCTGCACCAGAAAGCTGCCCTTCGTGCTGGCGATACTGTATGAGAGATTGCGATACCGGAATCCCATACGCCCCCACAGAAGATAGAAACAAGCAAATCCATGTATCATGTGCGCAGCCAAATGATTTTGATAGAATAGGCAATAAAAGCTGAAGAAACTTAGATCGAAACCCCATTGTCGTTCCATAAACAAAATTGCCACCGCTTAGCATCACTTCAAGTTGATAACCATTTGTATATCGATTAATTCGGTTTGAAGAAAAACCAACAGAACTCCATAACTTGAGTTCTAGTGACTCCCTCTCATCATTGACCAACTCAGCATTCGAGAAGACATAACCACAGTCGGGATTTTCATGAAAGACCCGAATTATTTCGCTAATTTTATACGGCTGCCAATAATCATCTTGGTCCGCAAGTAGAATAATATCACCTGAGCAGTTTTTTAATTGCTTTTTCGAAATTTTGTGCGAAACCGATATTCTGTGAATTCTCTATTACCCTAACCGGAAACTCGCTAACATCCTTGTACGCTTCAAGAATCCTCAACGTAGCATCACTTGATGCATCATCACAAATTACTAGCTCATCTGGCAGCATAGTCTGTGCACTAATACTATCCAGCTGTTCTTTCAGGTATTTTTCACCATTGTATGTGCACATAGCAATTGAAATAGCAATTATTTTGTTCATGTGATTATACTCATAAATCAAGCACACTAATTATTTCAGTTATCTCCTCAGATCTATTGCGCCAAGTGTTTGCCAAAACAAACACCTCCGCCCTACATGGATCATATGTCAAAGAACCAATTGAATGGAGCTGAGAAATAATATCCTTTAAATCGTGATAGTTTTTATAAAAATTAACAAACTCCGAATACCTATCCAATTCCGCATAATAAACGGAAGCTATATTATGTTGAAATGCAATATATTCGTATAATTTAACAGGATCAACTGAAAGTGTAATATCATTCAGAATAAAGGGCAGTATAAATAAATCCGTACCTGCCGTGTATAAGGACAATTTATCGTGGGGTACTGGCGCCACACACTCCAAGCGCGGATGTTTCTTCAATTCAATATCAATCGGGCCTATTAACCGAATATGAACATAACCTAAATCCTTGTCATTAAGGATTCTGTAAAGAATCTCAGTATCAATCCATCTGCTAATGGTTCCGAAATATGTGACAATGAACATATTTTCATCTTTCCGTACGACTTCCTTGTCGTTGCCACCTAACAATGATGATATGTTTGTAGCATTATAGATAACACTCATCTTATGCTCATCACACCCTCTGCGTAACATCTTTAACCTAAGGCTCTCGCTCGAAACAAAGACACACGAAGACTTTTCCAGAAGTTGCCTCTCATATAACAACAACATGGACTTGTACTTAGGCATAGCGTGACTTTCAATCATGTCGTCCATACAATCATAGATAATTGATGCTTTCATGCTAATAACATCGACACGCGACAATACTTCAGGAGAACAAACCCATATAATATCGTAATCTTTGGCCCGGATTTTGTATGAATTCATTAATACCTGAATTCTTTTAATTACTGATATTCGACCAGAAAAAGGGAGCTTAATGAGGGGAATAAAATCCAGACGCGGATTATTATTCACGTTTTTATATTCTGCATTCTTGTTTTCTGCATTCGGAAAATAAAAATAATCTACAACATTATTCTCCGCCAAACACTCTGCGAGAAATTGTGGCCTCTGCTTTATCCAACCCCAATCAATATGGGATATATATGCGATCTTTTTTTCAATAGGTTCTTTCATTTTCGTGTCTGGCATTTCAGATGAGTCTCTTATAGACATATATTGACTGCCAAATACTGTGTAAAAGATAAGAGCATAAATACGCAACAGCAAGACCTATGGCACCGTACCCCTGTCGTATGGCGATTAGGCTAAAAAACAAAAGTGTTACACCCCACAATACATTGAAAAACAATCCGATCCACATCTTGTTTTTGCTAGCTAACGATTGCCCTACAACAGCGTTTATTGCCACCAACACGGAACTAATTGATAAAATAACCAAAACAAATACCCCCTCCTCAAAGCCTATACCATAACTTCGCATTATAATCGGAGAGAGCAGCGCTATTGGCAAGGCAAATGCAAGAGCAATCCCTCCATTTATAATGGCATTATACTTAAGAGTATTACGATAACTTACCTGATCTTTTTTCCCATTGAGATTAGACAACAGAGGCAAAACTATCTGACTAAGAATTCCTGGGACAATTAATATGGCCATGTGCCATTGGTTAGCTGCATTAAACAACCCCATCTGCACATAACCTCCCGGTTGATTGACTAACATGGCATTACATACCCAAATGACAGGACTCACCATCATTCCGGCTAATGCTGCTGGCAAACTAAAATGCCAGAGAATCGCCCACTCTTTGAAACATCCCTTATACGTGACTGGGATTTTGTGTTTCGCGACTTCACGACGCAATGCCAAATGATTAAGTAACCAGTTAATCATCATATTGGCACCAAGCGCTAAAACTGCTCCTCGTAATCCACCAAAATACGCTCCACCAAGCAGCAGTGGAAACGAGACCACCCCCACCCCAAGATTCACCTTTGCAATACTTTTAAACGCTTCAAAGCCTGCCAAAGCCCCTGTCTGCGCACCATTGAGCGCATTAAAGAACAAAATCAAAGCTCCGATCTGGAGTTCCACAGCCAAGTGTGGCGCGTTAATAGTATTAGCAGCTAACCATGGTGCGAAAATAAATAATCCTACTGCGATAAGCGCACCTGTGAACGCCGCAAATAGCCCAGCAATAACCATAACCCGACCTGCACGTGCTGGATCGCTAACACGGCACTCTGCCACATATTTTGTCGCAGTTAAGCCAAGGCCAAATCCAGCAAAGACCAGAAACATGTTCACCGTTGTACGTATAATCCCATATTCACCGTATACCTCTATCCCCAGTATGCGAGCAACCAAGACGGACGCCACCAACATCAAACCACGTGACATTGCAGCCCCACTAATTGACCAGAAAGCACCTCGTGCCATACGTGAACCAATCGATGAAGCATCCACCTGATCCCATAAAGACTTAATTGTCGCGGGCATAATCCGTAGAAATAAGTACAAACCGACATTTTTATGACATTAACCGAGTTAAAGCCGCAACAATATTCAGCGACGCACTTCCATCACCATACGGATTATGCGCACGGCTCATTGCAAGATAAGTAGTTTCGTCTCTAAGCAGGGCATTAACCTCACCAATAATTCTATCTGTATCAACCCCTGCCAGCTTCACAGTTCCTGCTGTAATCGCCTCAGGTCTCTCTGTGGTATCACGAAAGACTAAAACAGGCTTCCCCAAGGAAGGTGCTTCCTCCTGCACACCGCCGGAATCAGTCAAAATTAAGTATGAACGGTCCATCAGGTAAACAAAAGGAAGGTAATCTTGCGGATCAATCAGATGTACATTATCGACACTACCAAGAATACGCTTTACAGGTTCCTGAACATTCGGGTTAAGATGCACAGGGTAGACAATCTCAACATCATCTTGGGTCTGTGCTATGTTTTTCAGTGCAAAACAAATTTTCTCAAATCCATCACCAAAATTTTCTCGACGGTGCCCGGTCACGAGAAGCATACGTTTCGTTGAATTTAAAAACGAAAAACGTTCCACCATCTGGTCCTGAAGAGATGAGTTTTTCCGAATTAAGTCAACAATAACAAATAATGCATCAATAACCGTATTTCCGGTAACAAAGATGCTTTCGCTTCGCACTCCTTCACGAATTAAATTATCTTTTGACCTATTAGTTGGTGCAAAATGATATCGTGCAATAGTACCAGTTAAACGACGATTCATTTCCTCCGGCCACGGTGAGTATATATTACCTGTGCGCAGACCGGCCTCGATATGGGCAACCGGTATTTTTTGATAATAAGCAGCCAAGGCTTGCTGCAATAGACGTGGTTGTATCACCGTGCACTAAAACCACATCAGGTCGAAACTCTTCCAGTACAGGACATAACCCCTGAAGCACATCACTAGTGACACCGGTGAGATTCTGCGCTGGTTTCATAATATCAAGGTCATACTCAGGCGTTATATCAAATAGTTCAAGTACCTGATCAAGCATCTTCCGGTGCTGGGCTGTAACACAAACTCGACTTTCAAAGATGCTAGCAGATTTGGCTAGTTCCTTAACAACTGGTGCCATCTTAATAGCTTCCGGGCGTGTGCCAAATACTGACAAAACCTTCTTCATTTATCGTTCCAATATAAGCAGTAGGCATGCACCATAAGAATGAACCTTACGATTTAGCGGGTAACATCTATTAGTGTCTTTTTAACTCAACAATATTCAAGAAGTGTATCAATAAAAACAGCACTGTCTTCCTCGTCATCCCAATTATTGTAGTGTTTCGTACTGTCCGGCATGCGTTCTATCTGGCGCATACTTTGCGTAAGAAAGTAAATAATAATCAGTGCGCTAGCTGTTTGCTGCTGTATGCCAGGCCAAGTTTGCGACAGGCATGCCATGGCGGATTCTATTTTGGCGTTGGCTGGCTGACTACGAGTTCGTGGTTCACTCATAACGAAGTGAATAATGTCGTTGCTGTACGGACGCGCCTGCTCGGCATACTCCCAATCAAACACGTAAAGCCGACCATCCGACATGAAGGTGTTCCAGGGGGTGAAGTCGCCATGGCTGAGGCATGCGGTCAACTGGAGATCTGCCTGCGCCTCCAGTGAGCTGATGGCTGAGTTAAGACGCTTGCCCCACGCCTCAGCCAATCGCGGTCGGATGCGTTTGAACCGAGCACGGAAATCACCCGCTATTTCGCTGACACATACGCTATGCGGCTCGGCGGTTTTTCTGGCGAGTTCCTGCAAAAAATCTCGATGCACGACTGTGAACTGGGTCGTACTGGGTGTTTGGGGTGTTTTCAGGGTATCGGTCACCAGCAGGGTGCAGTCGCCATGTTCGCCGGAAAATAGCACTTTGGGCAGGTATGCGGTTTGCAGTCCCAGTCCATGCACACGCTTGAGAGTCGCGGCTTCGTGCGCAAGCAGAGTACGGACCTGGGCGTTTCGCGTGAGCTTGGCGAAACCCTTGAGATTGCCTCGCCAATCCATGATTTGCACCGCGACTTTGCGGTGAGGGCTGTCCGTACCGGTGAAATAGGCATAACTCAACTTACCGTTACTGAAATGCCTCTTGATGCTTGGAGACCCAGATATGTAGAGTCTGGGTTTTGCCCATCAGCCGGCCAAGGACCGAGCCGTGACAAAGTAGTGACTCCATGTTTCATTAACTTAGCACTGGTTAGGATGGGCTGAAAGAGCGCTAGGCCGCTTATTGTTACCTTTCGGTTAGTTAGTGGTAGTAACCACCACCGCGCATTCGAACGGCCACCCACAATGGCATACGGTATCGAACCCGCAATTGGCTCCGTAGTGACACGAACCCCGAGTGATTCAATATCAGTTATCGCTTCACGGAACACCGGATGTGAGAGCAGTTCTAACATTTGATGTTATTTGAGAAGTTCCCCGACGCTCAATAATTCCTCTCAATCCACTCCCGATACCCCCCATCCATTACATCCCGCCACCACGGTTCATGATCAAGATACCACTGAACAGTCTTGCGAATCCCCGTCTCGAATGTTTCCGCCGGAGTATACCCCATCCCGTCCTTGATTTTTCCCGCATCAATGGCATATCGGCGGTCATGACCAGCGCGGTCTTTGACGTAGGTTAACAACCCTTTGTGCGGCGTTCCTTCCGGATGGTGTTGATCCATAAGCTCACAGATCAGGGTGACGATGTCGATGTTGGTCCATTCGTTGTTGCCGCCGATGTTGTAGGTGTTGTCGATATCACCATTTCTGATGATAAGGTCTATCCTCTGTTGTGGTCGTCGACATAGAGCCAGTCTCTTATCTGCTTGCCATCACCATAGATCGGTAGGGGTTTTCCATCAAGGCAGTTGGCGATGACCAGGGGGATTAGCTTTTCCGGAAACTGGTAGGGGCCGTAATTGTTGGAACAGTTGCTGATGGTGGTATTCAGCCCGTAGGTATGGTGATAACTGCGAACAATGTGATCGGATGATGCCTTACTAGCCGCATAGGGTGAGTTGGGCAAATACTGGTGGCTCTCGGTGAATGCCGCGGCTTCCGGTTCCAGGGTGCCGTAGACCTCATCCGTGGAGACGTGATGGAAACGGTGGTTTTCGATCCTTGTGTGCTGATTGTCCAGCCATACTTTTTTGGCCGCCTTTAGCAGTGAGTGGGTGCCTTCAATGTTGGTCTTCAGAAAAGCATCCGGGCCGTGAATGGATCGATCCACATGGGATTCGGCCGCAAAGTGAACGATGGTGTCGATCTGCTCCTCTTGTAGCAGTTCTTCCACCAGGCCGGTATCAAGGATATCTCCATGGACAAATCGGAACTGGGGATTTGTTTCGACCTTGGAGAGATTGGCTCGATTGCCTGCATAGGTGAGTGCATCCAGCACGACGATGCGCTCATCCGGGTATTGATTCAGCCAGTAGTGAACGAAGTTGCTGCCGATGAATCCGGCGCCGCCGGTGACGAGTAGATTTTTTGGGGTGTGCTTCACTGCTGTTTCCATTCGTTCAATATGTTGTTAAGTCCAATGCGCCAATCGGGTTGGGTGATTCCCAGTTCACGCTCTATCTTCCGGCAATCGAGTAGTGAATTCTTCGGTCGTCTTGCCGGGGTGGGGTATTCTTCGGTGGTAATCGCCTTGATCCTTGGGGCATTGTCCAGTAATCCCGCTGTAACTGCTGATTCGAAGATTGCTGATGCAAAACCGTGCCAAGTAGTCGCGGGTTCGCCGGTATAGTGGTAGGTACCCCAGGGGATGCTATTAGCCGCTTGATACCGTTTCACGATAGCCAGCAGCACTGAGGCTATATCACCCGCCCAGGTTGGGCCGCCCTGTTGGTCGGCCACCACCGTCAGTTCATCTCTCTCACGGCCCAGGCGCAGCATTGTACGCACAAAATTGTGGCCCGTTGCACCAAAGACCCATGCCACCCGGAGGATGATGTGCTGTTCCATCCTTTCCTTGACTGCATTTTCTCCTTCAAGCTTGCTCTTGCCGTAGATGCCTTGGGGATTTGGCTGGTCATCTTCCTGGTAGGGAAGATCTGCCGCGCCATCGAAGATGTAGTCGGTTGAGATGTGCAGCAGTGGGATCTTTCGTTGGGCACACTCCGCGGCCAGGTATGCCGGGCCGTCTTGATTGACGGCGTAGGCGAGCGCCTGTTCTTCTTCCGCCTTGTCCACGGCGGTATAGGCGGCGGCATTGATGACGACATCTGGGGCCTGGTTGGTGATGAAGGCTTTGACCGCTTGTTGCTGGGTGATGTCAAGCACCTTGCGGTCGGCGGCTATCATTTGCAGCCCCTGCCTTTCGCCTTGCTTGATCAGTTCAGTACCGACCTGCCCTTGTGCTCCGGTTACGAGTACTTTCATGGTTGGTTGCGGGGGTATTCCGGCAGACATTCCGGCAGTTGCGCCTTTAGCGGCGGGTTGGCTTGATCCTTGGCGGAGAGCTGTACCTCTTCGATAGGCCACTCTATCCCAATATCCGGATCATTCCAGAGGATTCCCTGCTCGGACTGGGGGTGGTAGTAGTCAGTGCATTTGTAGATGAAGTCGCAATGTCGGTGAGGACGACGAAGCCGTGGGCATAGCCGGGGGGGACATACATCATCCGCATCGACTCTTCATCCAGGGTAGCGCCATACCACTGACCGAAGGTGGGGGAACCCTTGCGGACATCGACGGCGACGTCATAGACTGCACCCCTTGAGACTCGCACCAGCTTGCCTTGGGGCTGGGTTAGTTGGTAGTGGAGCCCTCGTAGTACGCCTTTGGCGGATCGCGAGTGGTTGTCTTGTAGGAATGACTGGGTGATTCCAGCTTCTTTGAGGAGATCCGTGCGAAAGGTTTCTACGAAGAAACCTCTGGCGTCGCCGTGACGAATTGGTTCCAGCAAGACGACGCCTGGGAGTGTGGTTTTGGTGATCTTCATAGGTTAAATGCTAATCCAATAGTTCCAGCAGGTAGTCGCCATACCCGCTTTTCCGTAATGGAAGGGCCAGCTTTTCGAGCTGGATACGGCTGATGAAGCCGCGACGATAGGCTATCTCTTCTGGACAGCAGACCTTGAGGCCCTGGCGCTCTTCAATCACCTGCATGAAGTTAGCGGCAGACAACAAGGAGTCATGGGTGCCGGTATCAAGCCAGGCAAAGCCGCGGCCCATCACCTCTACATTGAGGCTGTCGCGTTGCAGGTAGACCTTGTTGACGTCAGTGATCTCCAGTTCTCCGCGTGCGGAGGGTGCGATCCCCTTGGCGATCTCAACTACATCGTTATCGTAAAAGTAGAGTCCGGTAATGGCGTATTTGCTTTTAGGCTTGTCGGGTTTCTCTTCCAGGTGTTTGGCTTTGCCCTCTTCGTCGAACGGATACTACGCCATAGCGCTCTGGATCTTTAACATAGTAGCCGAATACGGTTGCACCCTGCTCGCGGGATATTGCGCGATCGAGTATCTGCTCCATTCCGTGACCATAGAAGATATTATCCCCCAAGATCAAAGAGACGTTATCACTGCCAATAAATGACTCTCCAATGATGAAGCCTGCGCCAATCCATCGGGGGAGGGTTGTACTGCGTAACTGAGCTCAATCCCCAACTGTGAGCCATCCCCCAGTAGTTGTTGAAATGCCGTTTGATCATGGGGTGTTGAGATGATGAGGATCTCCCTGATCCCGGCCAGCATGAGCACTGAGAGGGGGTAGTAGATCATCGGCTTATCGTAAACCGGCATCAGCTGCTTGCTGACGGTCAGGGTGAGAGGGTGGAGACGGGTGCCGGAACCACCGGCTAGAATGATGCCTTTCATGTTAGTTCCATCTATTTTTCGGGTTATTGGGGGGCTGAGACTCTTGGTAGTGGATTTTCGTGCTTTATAGCCCGATCCAAATCCATCGGAATTCGCGACTATATCAGTTTAAGTCAGGAATTCCTGGTCTTGCGGAAATAGGTAGATTGATGCTGAGGTGAATAATTACCGGAATTATTCGATTGAGAGCGTCATTTGTTTTTAGAGCATTACGCATTTGCTCCCAAAACCCTGAAAACTTTGTAACTATTCAGCAGCCCCCGTTTTGAAGCTATTTTCACCAGGGGTCGGAGTCGATTGCGGTGAAATTGTGGATAAATGCACTATTTTTCGCCGCAATCGACTCCGACCCCAGGCACCACCTGAATAGTTACAAAACTTTTTTGACCTATATTCTTCAAAAACACGATCAAAGGTGCCGTCATACATCGCACAAGGCAATCGCAGCATTCCGTTGCCATTTTCAATGGCCCAGCAAGCAGCGGATCGTTTCAGGCGTATATGACTGATAAGTTCAGGAACCCCGCTCAGAGGGTAAGGTTCAGGAGGATTTTGCGGTTTTCAGGTACGCTACCGCCCTACCGCGCATCCTGCACAGTATGGCTATTCCCTTGCCTTGTGACACTCCCGGGGCCT
>MOXF01000080.1_pt1 | contig 11477 bp, 13 predicted proteins | sample 1471201 | NCBI WGS metagenome assembly MOXF01 (sample SAMN05358035, study PRJNA327811) | mollusc metagenome | isolation source: Phylotype B (NB1) bacterial symbionts from gill | host: Thyasira cf. gouldii | place: Canada: Bonne Bay, Newfoundland | collected 2010-08
TCACCGTCACGCTGCAATGATCCATCTCATCACTAAGTTGAGGCATCACCCCAGGGGCCAGCTCCACCTCCACCGACTTCTCACGTATCAGACGCAGATCCGCAAGCCCCATACCGAAGGCGGAGAGTACCCCTGAATAGGGGTGGAGGTAGACCCGCTTCATGCCAAGAGCATCAGCCACCAGGCAGGCGTGCTGCCCCCCCGCACCGCCAAAACAGCAGAGGGTGTATTCGGAGACATCATAGCCACGCTGTACCGAAATCTTCTTGATCGCATTGGCCATATTCTCAACGGCAATGGCAAGAAAACCCTCCGCCACCTGCTCGGCTGTACGTCGGGTGCCGGTGGCGTGAAAAATCTCATCCGCCAGCTTCTCAAACCGCTGCCGCACCACATCAACATCCAGAGGCTGGTCAGCATTGGGACCAAAAACAGGGGGAAAGTGGTTGGGCTGCAGCTTGCCCAGCATTACATTACAGTCGGTGACGGTAAGAGGGCCGCCATTGCGATAGCAGGCGGGTCCCGGATTGGCACCGGCAGAGTCCGGGCCGACCCGATAACGGGATCCATCAAACTGCAGGATGGATCCACCGCCAGCGGCCACCGTATGAATCTGCATCATCGGCGCCCGCAGCCGCACACCCGCCACTTCGGTCTCAAAGGCACGTTCGTAGTCACCGGCATAGTGGCTTACATCGGTGGAGGTGCCACCCATATCAAAACCGATCAGACGGTCAAAGCCCGCCGCTTCTGCAGTGCTCACCATGCCGACCACGCCTCCGGCGGGGCCGGACAGGATGGCGTCTTTACCCTGAAAAGAGTGTGCATCGGTAAGGCCGCCGTTGGACTGCATAAACATCAGGCGGCCACCGGACTGCTCCATACCGTTCAGCTCCCCCGCCACCTGATCAACGTAGCGGCGCAGAATGGGTGAGAGATAGGCATCCACCACGGTGGTATCGCCACGGCTCACCAGTTTCATCAACGGGCTCACCCGGGAGCTGACGGAGATCTGGGTAAAACCGACCTCCCGGGCGATCTCCGCCACCCTGAGTTCATGGTCTGGGTAGCGATAGCCATGCATAAATAGAATGGCAACAGTGCGCAGGTCGCTGTTATAGGCTTGCTGCAATCCGTTTCTTGCCTGTTCTTCGTTAAGCGGCACAACCAAATCACCATGAGCACCCATGCGCTCATCAATCTCCAGTACCTCTGAGTAGAGCATCTCCGGCAGTTCGATATCGAGGGTAAAGAGATCGGGGCGGGTCTGGTAGCCAATACGCAAGGCATCACCAAACCCTTTGGTGGTAACCAACAGCGTTGGCTCACCCTGGCGCTCCAGCAGTGCATTGGTGGCTACCGTGGTGCCCATCTTCACCACTTCGATCTGTGCTGCTGAGAGCGACTCACCGACCTGCACACTCAACAGATCACGTATCCCCTGAATCGCTGCATCAGGATACTGCCGGGGATTCTCAGATAGCAGCTTATGGGTAACCAACTCCCCATCGGGTCTACGCGCAACCACATCGGTAAAGGTGCCACCCCGGTCTATCCAGAACTGCCAACCTGAAGTGTGCGGTCTCTTACTCTGTTTCGATAAATCTGTCATGTAACTATTTCTGGGTACGGGGTCGGAGTCGATTGCATCAAAAATAGGTGGAAATTACCATCCATCATGGTGCAATCGACTCGACCCTGGTGAAAAGACCTTCTTGGCGGGGGGTACTGAATAGTTACTCTGTCATGTTGATAAAAAACTGATCATAGCTATTCTTAAAAACCGGGAACACAGAGAACACAAAGGAGCACAGAGTTCACAGAGAACCACCTCTTGCTTTCAAAAAAACCGAAGGGTGGGCACTGAACAACGTACCCACCCCACATTCTATCTGTTTTTCTCTGCGTACTCTCGGCTTTGGCTTCCTGCGTCGCTCTACCTCCTGCATCCATGCAGTCGTGCGTACCGCTTTTCAGCTCTAGTCATCTGTGAAGGCAGCCAGGTGGCAATCTCCGGGAAAACGGTCACCAGCACCACCGCCAACACCAACAGCAGGAAGAACGGTAGCGCGTAGACGGCGATTTTCAGGATATTCTTACCAGTCAACCCCTGGAGTACGAAAAGATTAAAACCAACCGGCGGTGTAATCTGTGACATCTCCACCACCAGTACCAGGTAGATACCGAACCAGAGCAGGTCGATGCCCGCCTGCTCCACCATCGGCAGCACCACCGAAGTGGTGAGAACAACCACTGAAATGCCGTCGAGGAAACAGCCGAGCAGGACAAAAAAGAACGTCAGCATGACAATCAACCCCAGAGGGGAAAGACCCATGGCTGATATGCTTTCCGCCAGTGCGCGGGGGATTCCCGTAAAGCCCATAGCAATAGTCAAAAAGGCAGCGCCGGCAAGAATAAAGGCGATCATACAGGAGGTGCGGGTCGCTCCCATCAGGCTGGCCATAAAGGTCTTGCGACTGAGGGTGCCGGTAAGCCAGGAGAGCACCAGCGCCCCGAATACGCCGAACACCGCCGCCTCGGTAGCAGTAGCCAAACCACCGTAGATTGAGCCGAGGACAAACAGGATCAGACCGATGACCGGAAACAAGCGCATGGAGGCACGCATCTTCTCGGCGAAAGGAGTATGAGGATCGGCCGGTGGCATACGGTCACTATTGATGAGAGACCAGATCATGGTATAGCCCATGAACAGGGTAATCAGCATCAGCCCGGCAGCGCCCCGGCAATAAACAATCGGGCAATAGAGATCTCAGCTGAGACGCCGTAGACGATCAATATGATGGAGGGGGGAATCAACAGCCCCAGAGTGCCGGAACCGGCCAGAGTGCCCAGAGACATACGCTCATCATAGCCGCGTTTCTCCAATTCCGGCGCAGTCATTCGACCAATGGTGGCGGCTGTTGCGGCAGATGAACCGGAGACGGCGGCAAAGATACCGCAGCCGAGAATATTGACATGCAGCAATCGACCAGGCAGGTGATTAAGCCAAGGAGCAAGGCCGCTAAAAAGATCTTCAGACAGGCGGGTGCGGAAGAGGATTTCACCCATCCAGATAAACAGCGGCAAGGCTGCCAATGTCCAGGACGAGGTGGCACCCCATGTAGTGGTAGCCATAATCATGCCGATATTGGACGTGTCGTTGAGCAACAGTCCAATAAACGCCACCAGAAAAAGTGTTGCCGCCACCCAGAGTCCGGTGGCAAGAAGCCCAAACAGGGCGACGGTGAGAATCAATGTAATAATAATCGGATCCATGCTAACTCCCCTGCTATTCAGAAAGTGATGCGGACTCATCGTGGCGCAGATACTGTGGCGTACCACCACGTAACAGCGTCACCATTTCATCCATCAGGGCAATTGCAAGAATCACCAGCCCCAGGGCCATGGTACCTGAGGTATCCACAGGGGGACGGGGATATAACCCTGGCTCACCTCTTCAAACTGATAGGATTCAATAGCCAGAAGGCTGGTCGACCAGGCAGCGTAACAGATCAGCAGCAACGCAAGTGTCAATACGGTGCCTTCAATAAAGTTACGAAGGGGGCCGGTAATATGGCTAATGAAAAGGTTAACCCGAATATGCCCACCGCTGCGCAGGGTATAGGCCATAGCAAGAAAGCTGGTAGCTGCAAGGAGAAATCCGGAGAAATCCTCGGTGGAGGGGATAACAACCCCAAACCAGCGGGCAACGATCTGGGTCAGAATCAGCAGTGCCATGGAAGTAAGGCAGATGCCGGCGGCTATACCAGACCAGAGATAGAGAGTATCGAGTAGTTTTCTCATAGTGTTTAGGTAATTAGTGTCCGTCAGGAAATAAAAAGCGGAACGCAAAGGAGGCGCAGAGTACGCAGAGAACAAGAGAAAAGCACAATGAGTGCTGGGCGCACCACAATCAATATATCAAGTTGCTATTACCACCGGGGTAACTACTCAGCACCGCAAATAAATCACCGATAACTGTTCAGATTGCCCCTGAAATTCGTCAGTTCAAGACGAAAAATGTGAGTTTACATGGCTAAATGATCATTTTTTAACGCAGAAATGGCGGATTTCAGGGGTGAGCTGAATAGTTACAGTCCGACTATATCAAAAGTTAAGGTGCAAACGCCTGTATTCCGGTCTGCGCACGGCCGAGAATCAGGGCGTGGACATCATGGGTGCCTTCGTAGGTGTTGACCGCCTCCAGGTTCATGGCGTGGCGGATGACATGGAACTCATCGGAAATTCCGTTACCACCATGCATATCCCGGGCAACCCGGGCGATATCCAGCGCCTTGCCAGCGTTGTTGCGTTTCATCATGGAGATCGCTTCGGGAGCAGCCAACCCCTCATCGAACAGTCGACCTAACTGCAGACAGCCTTGTAGGCCCAGGGTGATCTCGGTCTGCATGTTGGCCAGCTTCAACTGGATCAGCTGATTGGCAGCCAGGGGACGGCCAAACTGTTTTCGATCCATAGTGTAGGTGTGGGCGCGATGCCAGCAATCCTCTGCCGCACCCAGAGCACCCCAGGCGATGCCGTAACGGGCACGATTGAGGCAACCAAACGGTCCTTTCAGCCCCTTCACATTGGGTAGCAGATTCTCTTCCGGGACAAACACCTCATCCATGACGACTTCACCGGTGATGGAGGCACGCAGTGAAAATTTACCTTCGATCTTGGGGGCAGACAGACCCTTCATCCCTTTTTCAAGGATAAAACCGCGAATGACGCCTTCGTCATCCTTGGCCCAGACGATAAAGATATCGGCGATGGGTGAGTTGGTGATCCACATCTTCGAACCGCTCAACAGGTAACCCCCATCCGCCGTCCGGGCGCGACACTTCATGCCACCGGGATCAGAGCCGTGGTCCGGTTCGGTGAGGCCGAAGCAACCCACCAGCTCACCGCTTGCCAGTCGCGGCAGGTATTTCTCACGCTGGGCCTCAGTGCCATAGGCGTGGATTGGATACATCACCAGGCTGGACTGCACACTCATGGCGGAACGGTAACCGGAATCGACGCGCTCCACCTCCCGGGCGATCAGCCCGTAGCTAACGTAGTTGAGACCGGCGCAGTCGTAGCCGTCGATGGTGCAGCCGAGCAGACCCAGCTCCCCCATCTCATTCATAATTTCACGGTCAAAACGTTCATGGCGATTGGCCTCAAGAATTCTCGGCATCAGCTTATCCTGGCAATAGCTGTATGCCGTATCCCGCACCATGCGCTCCTCCTCCTGCAACTCTCTTTCAAGCAGTAGGGGATCTTGCCAATTGAACGAGGGTCGATACGATGTTGGATTAGTCATATTTAATTCTCTTGTTAATAGTGTTCGTCCAGATCCGTAGGGTGGGCATGGGGTGTATAGTTCGGGGTCGAGTCGATTGCGGCAAAAAACTGTAAATTTCCCTACCATCTTCAACACAATCGACTCCGACCCCTGGTGAAAAAACCTCTTAGCGGGGGTTACTGAATAGTTACCAGTCGGTTAGATATATTGGCCGCTATCTACTTTGATCACCTCACCGGTAATCATGCGTGCGGCGTCGGACAAGAGAAAGAGGACGGTGTTGGCAATATCCTCCGGCGTGGCAAGCGCTTTCAGCACGGTCTCATCCAACGCCTTTTGAAGATACTCTTCAGGCAGTTTTTTTGCCATCTCCGTCAGCACCATACCGGGCGCCACAGCATTTACCGTTACCCCTTTAGAACCCAACTCGCGGGCGGCGGTTTTTGTCAGACCGATGAGGCCGGCCTTGGCGGCACTGTAGTTGCCTTGACCAAACTTACCCCGAATACCGTTGATCGAGGTGATATTGACAATGCGCCCATGTTCCAGCGTGCGCATACGCGGCGCCAGTGCCCGTATCAGATAGAAAGCACCACTGAGGTTGATATCGATCACCGACTGCCACTCTTCATCACTCATCTTGGCAAGGGTTCTGTCGCGGTGATGCCGGCATTATTGACCAGCAGGGTCAGGTCATTGGGTAGGGCCTCCACAGCAGATCGCACACTTTCCGGATCACCAATATCCACCGTGTGAAATATGCCGGTAGCGGCTGCCTCTTCATTTTCATGAAGATCAAAAACATGCACCTCGGCCCCGGCATCATGCAACATTTGCGCAATGGTCAGGCCGATGCCGTTGGCACCACCGGTGACCAGGGCTTTTTGATTAGCGAAATTCCACATCAATAAAGTCTCACAATGTACAACTCAGGGATATATAGGTGTCAGGAGATCGCTCCGTTGCCTGCAAACGTTTATGAAAAAAGTCGGCACGGGTCTCCCCCCCAACGTGCTTGTCCAGTACGATGACCCAATCGATGTCGACCCCTTGCAGCGGCCGGATCTGATAATTTTTTTCTGCCATTTCAAACCACCTCTGGGTTAGGTTTCATTATTAAATACAGGTGATTGATGCGGTTCGCAAGCTCACCACATCCTACACGCACACATAGGCAGAGAAAGGATTGTAGGATGTGGTGAGGTACGAACCGCATCATTCGAATTGCAATTAACCTTCCTGTCTATGTGATGAACAGATACCTGAATGGTTACTCCCGGGTTTATTTATGACGCCTTGGCCAACTGCTCCTGCTGCTTCAGCTTCTCATGACGGAATGCACCCCAGATAGCACCACCAATCGCACCGGAATAGATCGAATCCGGATGGCCAACAGCATTGAGCGTGGTCAGTTTCTGCTTCACCAGAACCTCATTAAGGGCCGTCACCAGACCCTCATCCAGTGCCAGCCCACCGGTCATCAACACCACACCCTCTTTTGCCTTGATCACCTTCAGCAACTTGCCGAGACGGTTGGCCATGGAGAGATGAATACCTTTGAGAATATTGGGTGCGGTAATACCCCGTGACACCATATTGATTACATCGGTCTCTGCCAGTACCGCACAGATGCCTGACACCACTTCGGGATCATCCGCCTGTTTCGACAACATGCCTATCTCCTCCTGAGCAATACCCAGGTAACGGGCGATATTCTCCAGAAACTGCCCGGATCCAGAGGCACACTGGCTGGTCATCCGATAGGTGAGCACCTTGCCACGCTCATCGATCTTTATCGCCTTGCCGTTAAGAGCGCCGATATCCAGCACCGCACGCGCCTCAGGGTTGAGATAGATGGCGCCACGGGCATGGGTGGTCATGGAGAAGAAGTGGCCGGTAGAGAACTGGATATTCTCTCCATCACCGGTGGTGGCGATGTAATCCAGCTCCGCCTCCGCAACCCCGGCCTCTTTAAGTATCGACTCAAAACCGTGCCGCGCCAGCACCAGCGGATCACGATTACGGATGCGATCGACACGCCGCCCCAGCCACTCTATATCATCACCTTCAACACGAAACAGCACGCTCTTCACTGCGCCGGTTCCCAGATCAATCGCTGCGGTAAGAGCCATGTTACGCTGCCTCCATCACTGCCCGGCGGGCAAACTCGGACGCACCAAGCGCCCCGGTGTAAATAGAATCGGGATCGATGTTAATCTTCACCTTGCCGTAGTTCTCTTCGATCAGCTTGGCCAGTTCATTGACCGCCGACTCGTTCTTGGCGACACCACCGGTAAAGGTAAACTCATCCTCGACACCGCCGGAGCGGGAGAGTATCGACATAGCACGCATGATGATGGCGCGATGCAGACCGGCCATGATGTCTTCACGCTTCTCACCCAGTGAAAGGCGGTCACGCAACTCGGCCCCGGCAAATACTGTGCAGGTGGAGTTGATGCGCACCTTCTTGGTTGACTTCATCGCCATCGGCCCCAGTTCATGGAGGCCAAGGTTCATCTCATCGGCAATATAACCCAGGTATCTGCCACAGCCAGCGGCACAGCGGTCATTCATCTGAAAGTTGACCACAATGCCCTGTCGTCCACCTGAATGCCTTCAGTGTCCTGGCCACCGATATCAAGCACGGTGCGGGTCTTGGGGTACATCATGTGGGCGCCGAGGCCGTGACAGAGGATCTCCGAGCGGATGTGTTCTTTGGGAAAGGGCAGGCGCACCCGACCGTAGCCGGTACCCACTACAAAGCTCTCTGTCAACTCGACATCGAGCGCTTCACCAATCTTGTCGGCGATGACCGCCTGATCGACGGTTATTTCAGAGAGCTCTTCCAGTTCACGATCCAGGGCACGCAGAAACTTGTTCTTCATATCGCCACTGGGTGGGCGATTCTCCACCTCGATGATCGATTTATCGTATACGTTAAGCAGCGAGTCGTAGGGAATTCCGACCTCATCCGCCACCTCTTCCGATAGTTGCATATACTGAGAACCGGCGATGTCACGAAAAAAGTCTGACTTGCGCTCAGCACCCGAGGCATATAACACCTTGCCGATCTCAGCCAGCTTTACAAAAGTGGCACTGACCGCCGCCTTCAGCTTGTCACGAAAATCGACAAATCTGAGATCTTCTGCATTTTGCAAGCAGGTGGCATGGAGATCTTCCAGCTGCTCAAGATACTGCTCCAGCCGAAAGTTGCGCTCCAGCCCATCAAGCAACAGGTCGACCTTTCCCTCAAGCTCTTTGACCGTTTCCAGCCCCCGGCGAAACAGCGTCAGACGGGTGTCGATAAACGCCTCTTGCTTGGCCACCGCACTCGCCGTGTCATAGTTTGAACGTGAATTGGTGATGCCGTGCCCCAAGCGGGCGCCAGCCTCATCCATCACCACCGCCTTAGTGGTGGTGGAGCCAAGATCAATACCGATAAAACATTTCATAGACTTATCCTTATGCCGCACTACTTTGACTCTGGCGACGCTGTTCAATCATCTGAAAATAGCTCTCCAGTCGATTTTTCACATTCGCCTGAGAGAAGTAGCGAGGATCCACCAGATCCGTTTCGATAAACGCACCCGGTTTGCCGGTGCGCTTCTCAATCTCACGCATCATCAGCAGCTCACCGGCGGCAAAACTGTTGCAGCTTTTGATCGAGTTGGTGAGAAAGCCGTCCGCCTCATACTCGTTCATATACTGCTCGATCAGATCGACTCGCTGAGGCATGTTGTTGTTGGTGTAGCAGGAGAGGCAGTACTCCGCCAGAGACTCCAGCGGTCTATCGGCATCGTGCCTAAAGCCCTGATCGTAGAGCCCACCCACCTTGGAGTAGGTGCTGGCCACCACCACCGCGCCCTCGTCATAGAACATCTTCCAGAAGTCGCGGAAACTGGTCCAGTTGGGCGGTCCCTCCACCACCAGGCGATATTTCTGTTCTGTTTGCTCGCCCTCGGGAGTAATGGGTCCCTGGCCATTTTTAAGTCGCTGTTCGATCTCACCGCGTAACATGGTGTAGTAGTCCACCGCCTCCTGGGTGCCACGAAAGGCAGTGAAGATCGGTCCCATGTAGTAGACCGCGCCGAAGTAGGCATCGATGGGAGTGGGCTTGTTTTTTGCCGATTGCAGCACCCACACCAGGTCATCCTCCGCCTTGGCCGAGAGCTTCATCATCTCGCGCAGGCGGTCGATATCAAACTTCACCCCCGACACCTGCTCCATGGTGGGGATCACCTCCTCCTTGAGCTGCTTGACGATGTACTTGACCATCTCCGGGGTGATCTTGCCGTCTCCCTGATAGGGCACCTGGAGCATCGCCGTCGGACACTTATACTCCTCACGCAGCAGTTCAAACCACTTCATGAAGGTGTAACAGCCGGTGTAGGAGAGCATCAGCATATCGGGGCGCGGCATCGGTTTGCCGTTGGGGGCGATGTTGCCCTGGGACATCATGCCGATATCCGCCTTGACGTAGGTGCAGACATCCTCTGAGTGCCCCATCTTCTCAGCGTCGAGGATCATGCTGCCGCTCTTCTTGCGCATGCCGTTGTTGATGGCGTTGATCTCCGGCAGATTGTTGACCATGTCGAAGCACTTGATCAACTCATTGAGGTTGCCGGGGACGAAGGTGCTGCACACCTTCCGGCCTGTCTCGGGAGCCGAGGTCAGCGCATCGTAGTTGCTCCCGATCAGTGCCTTCTGCATCGCCATCGAGGGCTCTTTGACGACTTCCTGTGGGGTTTTGTCAGCCATAATCAATTAGCTCCAGAGTTTGATCGAATCGGCAAAGGTACCTGCCTGCTCCCGAATGGGGGCCATCTGACCGGAGTTCTCTGCATATTTGAATGAGATGTGAGGTATGTTCTTGTCGGCAACCTTGTTCGCCAGCATCGGCCGCCACAACAGGGCGGGATCGCAGAAGCTGGGGGCGGCGAAGATCACCCCCTCAGCACGGTTCTCACTCACCGACTCCAGCAACTGCTTGCCCACCATCTCCTCTGTCTCCGCATACTTGGCGGCAGTATCACAAGAGTGATGCAGGAAGGCTGAGGCCAATGCTTCAAAGGGGTCACCATCGCTAGGCACCTCCTCCTTGAGCCAGCGGTTGATCTGTACATAGTCATCGTCCACTACATAACAGCCGGCCATTTCGATGGACTTGATCAGGCCCAGTGGTGGCTGCTCGCAGAAAGAGCCGTTGATGACGATGCGGCAGTTGTCTCGACGCGGCCGCTCTTCAGTCACCACAGCCACCAGATACGCCTCAAGCATCTCATTGTGCTCCTCTACCGGCAGCATCATACCGGCGCGGCTCAGTAGATAGAGCTCGGTGGTGGGCACCGTCCACGGCTCATCGGAGCGCAGTTTGTAAACCCGGCGCATCAGGTCACGGTTGATGTTGTAGACCTTGATAGAGTGGCGAATAGCATCGTCGCTCACCTTGCGACCGGAGAGGTCCTCCAGCCCATCCAACAACTCCCGCATCTCATTCTGATAGAACTCACCGCCGATGCTGTCTTTATAATTCTGTGGCATATCCAGATAGCGCACATAGGTGTCGGGAAACATCAGTTTCCACATTCCCGAGAGGTTGCGGATCACGTCGCAGATGCTGGGGAAAATCATGCCATCGACAAAATCGAGGCGCTTGGTGATACCCAACTCGATGGTGGAACGCGGGATACGACAGATATAACTTTGATAGTAGCGTCACCGTGGATCACCTCCATCTGATCACCGCCACCGGTGATGCCAAGGGGCAGCATACCGGCGGCGTGAATAATCTCCTCTGGTATGTAGACCGGCAGGTAGCCGATCACCTTACGTCCGGGTTCAGCCGCCTTCCACTCCCTTGCGGCAGTGAAGTTGATATCTTCGTGAAGCTGCTCGCAGCGTTCGATAATCTCTGCTGTACCCATTTATCGGTCCTCCCACTTGGCGGGGCGCTTTTCAAGAAAAGAGGTCAGACCCTCCACAGCATCGTGGGTGGTCATCAGGCCCTCTGTGTAGAGGGCTTCAACATCAGCCAGTCTGCCTTGACTCGCGGCAACAGATCCCCACGCACCGCCTGCACGGCAAAACGCAGTGACGAGGCGGAGCGGGGGGTCAGGTGTTTATCAAAATAGTCGGAGGGCCGCTGCCTCGGGGTCAGTCGGCGATGCTGTTGATCAGCCCCATGGAG
>MOXF01000081.1_pt1 | contig 11449 bp, 16 predicted proteins | sample 1471201 | NCBI WGS metagenome assembly MOXF01 (sample SAMN05358035, study PRJNA327811) | mollusc metagenome | isolation source: Phylotype B (NB1) bacterial symbionts from gill | host: Thyasira cf. gouldii | place: Canada: Bonne Bay, Newfoundland | collected 2010-08
CACTCCTGATACCGACACACGCCTCCACCAGCAGGGTGAGGGCGGCATCCCCCAATTTGCTGAAAGGCACCATTTCACCTATCCTTCACCCTTTTTCTTTCGGGGCAAACTTTCATGGGCTTCAAGTGCGGTATTGTGGGGCTGCCGAATGTCGGTAAATCCACCCTTTTCAATGCGTTGACACAGGCCACCATTGCGGCCGAAAACTACCCCTTCTGTACAATCGATCCCAATGTGGGGGTGGTGCCGGTGAATGACCCGCGTCAGCAGCGGATCGCCGAGATTGTCAAGCCACAAAACATCATTCCCACCACCATGCAGTTTGTCGATATTGCCGGGCTGGTTGAGGGCGCCTCCAAAGGGGAGGGGCTGGGCAACAAGTTTCTCGCCAACATCCGTGAGACCGATGCCATTTGCCATGTGGTGCGCTGCTTCGAGAATGATGATGTAGTCCATGTGACCGGACGCATTGATCCGCTGGCGGATATTGAGGTGATCAACACCGAGTTGGCACTGGCGGATCTGGAGAGCGTCGAGAAGGCGCTTGATAAAGCGAAGAAGCAGGCAAGAACCGGTGACAAGAAGGTGTTGGCCCTAAAAGAACTGCTGGAGTTGGTCAGTGACCAACTGGATGGCGGCAATCCGGTTCGATCCCTTGATCTCAATGAAGAGCAGCAGTTGGCTCTGCGGGATTTTCATCTGTTGACAGTCAAGCCGACGCTCTATATTGCCAATGTCTCAGAGGATGGGTTTGAAGATAATCCATTGTTGGAGAAGGTGCGTGAATTTGCCGCTGCGGAGGGCTCCGATGTCGTTCCGGTCTGCGCTGCTATTGAAGCTGAGATTGCCGAGCTTGCCGCCGATGAGCGTGGTGAGTTTCTGGCGGAGATTGGGCAGGATGAGTCGGGACTCGATCGAGTTGTCCACGCCGGATACAAACTGCTTGGGCTGGAGACCTATTTTACCGCCGGTGAAAAAGAGGTGCGTGCCTGGACTATTCCTGTTAATGCCACCGCACCCCAGGCTGCAGGGGTAATACATACCGATTTTCAGCGTGGGTTTATCCGTGCCGAGGTGGTCTCATACGATGATTTTATCGCCTTTGATGGTGAATTGGGCGCAAAGGAGGCGGGTAAGTTACGCTCTGAAGGAAAGGAGTACCTAGTCAAGGATGGCGATGTAATTCACTTTCGATTCAATGTTTGATGCCACTAATTTCGCCTCCAATGAGTAAGGCTATTGACACCTCTAAGGCTCATAGGTATATTCTGCGGCCTTCATGGCTAAGTAGCTCAGATGGTTAGAGCGACGGACTCATAACCCGTAGGTCGGCAGTTCAATTCTGCCCTTAGCCACCATACAGACGCCCCATGATCTCCGGTCATGGGGTTTTTTACTTTATTACCGGCAACTTACCATCACAACATCGATTCTGTTACCAGCATCTGAGCCGTCACCAGCGACCTTCTCCGGGTCTCTGTGAAGATTATTTTGCCGGGTCAAAGGTAAATTTTTGTCCGGCCACCGCCGCTTCATACATCAACCCTTTCTTTGGCAGAGTAAATACCCCCACCCCGTTACTAGCCCTTGCTGAGAGCTGCCAATGGCTCTTTCAGTAATGCACCAATGGAGTGCATATATAAATTTGTGGTGTGCTGAAAAGGTGCGTTAGCCTGTTTTTAGTGATGGTGATACTCCCTAATATACTGAAGAGAAAGATAAAGTTCGGGTGGTATGGGTTGTGCATATTTACCCGCCAACTGATTTCCCCAAAACGGGGCGTCCTATTTTTCTGGTTCGGAGACCGCTTCATGAAGAGAGCACTATTTGGTTTGATCCTGTTGGCGATGTCTCCTGCGGCCGCTTTGGCTGAGGAGGTGGTAATGAGTGGCGCAAATACCGCCTGGATCCTCACCTCCACAGCACTGGTGCTGTTTATGACTTTGCCGGGATTGGCCCTCTTCTACGGTGGGTTGGTGCGTTCACGCAACGTACTCTCGATTCTGATGCAGTGTTTCTCCATCGCCGCTATGGCTTCCATTGTTTGGTTGCTCTTTGGCTACAGCCTCGCTTTTGGCGGCGGCAATGACTGGATTGGTGATTTCAGCAAGGTGATGTTGGCCGGTGTTGGCCGAGAGAGTCTTTTCGGGGATATCCCCGAGCCTCTCTTTATGCTGTTTCAGATGACCTTTGCCATCATCACTCCTGCATTGATCATTGGTGCCTATGCAGAGCGCATGAAGTTCTCCTCTATGCTGCTTTTCAGCACCCTTTGGTTGGTGTTGGTCTATGTCCCGGTTACCCACTGGGTCTGGGGCGGCGGATGGCTGAATCAGATGGGGCTGTATGACTTTGCCGGCGGTGTGGTAGTGCACATTACCGCCGGTGTTGCCGCCCTGGTGGCCGCCATCGTCGTGGGGCCGCGTAAGGGTTTCCCCACCACGGCGATGCCGCCCCACAACATGACCATGACAGTGACCGGTGCCGGAATGCTCTGGGTGGGCTGGTTCGGTTTCAATGGCGGAAGCGCCTTGGCGGCCAACGGTGATGCGGCAATGGCGATGCTGGTGACCCATATCTCCGCCGCCGCTGGCGCCATGACCTGGATCGGCATCGAGTGGAAGCGTTTCGGCAAGCCCAGCGCTCTGGGCGCGGTGACCGGTATGGTGGCCGGGCTCGGCACCATCACTCCCGCATCCGGCTATGTTGGCCCCGGCGGCGCCCTGGTGATCGGCCTGATGGCAGGCGTCGTCTGTTTTTTCTCCACCCAGTACATCAAACGAGTACTGAAGATTGATGACTCGTTGGATGTCTTTCCGGTGCATGGGGTCGGCGGCATCCTTGGCACCCTGCTGGTCGGTATCCTCTCCTCAACCCAGCTTGGTGTCTTCAGTGGTTATGGTTTTGCCGAGGGTGTTGAGACCATGGCGGGGCAGTTCTCAGTCCAACTTACAGGGGTGGTGGTTACCGTACTGTTTACGGCGGTGGTTACCTATCTCACTCTCAAGCTGGTGTCTCTGATTACAGGTGGTCTCAGAATCAGTGAAGAGGAGGAGTTCGAGGGGCTCGATCATGTTGAGCATGAGGAGACCGGCTACATTATCTGATGGTGGTTGCGGCAGGGAAGGAGTATATCGGGGGCGGGGCTGCAGTTGCCTAAGCCCAGCTACCCGACGCTGTCTGCCAGCAGTGGTTGGTCGGGATGAGAGGATTCGAACCTCCGACTTCTTCGTCCCGAACGAAGCGCGCTACCAGGCTGCGCCACACCCCGAATACAAGAGCTAGTACTTGCGTTTTACGGCGAAGTCCGCCAGCGCGCTGAGTGCGCTGCGGTAGGGCGTGTCGGGCAAGCCAGCGATTGCCGCTTTTGCCTTGTCTGCTTCCTCCTCCGCAAGTCGCGAAGTGTACTCGATAGCATCAGTGGATTCAATGGCCTTCATGACCTGGTCGATATGCTCCCGGCCCCCTTTTTCTATCGCCTCACGAAGGGCTGCCCGCTGCTCGGGTGCACCTACCGCCATGGCTCGGATCAGCGGTAGGGTGGGTTTGCCTTCGGCCAGATCGTCACCGATATTTTTGCCGATCTCCTCATTGGAGGTGCTGTAGTCGAGAGCGTCATCAATAATCTGAAAAGCGATTCCCAGGTGCATGCCATAGTCAGCCAGGGCCTGTTCCTCGGCCTCACCGGCACCGCAGAGAACGGCGCCGAGTCGGGTGCCCGCCTCAAACAGGGTGGCGGTCTTGCGCAGGATCACCTCGCGGTACTTCTCCTCGCTGGTGTCCGGGTCGTTGCAGTTGAGCAGTTGCAGCACCTCACCCTCGGCGATGCGGTTAGTGGCGTGGGAGAGGATCTCCATCACCCGCATCATATTGACATCCACCATCATCTCAAACGCACGCGAGTAGAGGAAATCCCCCACCAGTACGCTGGCGGCGTTACCCCAGACGGCATTGGCGGTTTCACGGCTGCGGCGCAGCTCCGACTCATCCACCACATCGTCGTGCAGCAGGGTGGCGGTGTGTATAAACTCGATCACCGCCGCCATATCTATCTGTTTCTCTCCCTGATAGTCGAGGGCCCGTGCCGCAAGCAGCACAATCATCGGCCGCAGGCGTTTGCCGCCACTGTTTACGATGTAGTGACCGATCTGATTGATCAGCACGACGTCAGAGTGAAGACGGTTCAGAATAAGGGCATTGACGGCCTCCATGTCGTCAGCAATCAACTCGCGGATAGCAGGTATATCCATACAAAATTCAGGGTTCTGTGGTCGGCAAAAGCCGAGTGAAAGGGAGAAACATGCTAGGAGCGTGGATATGTGCTGTCAAGTCAGGTTGATTGAGATGCCGCTTACTGGTCTGTTTCGTTTGACTTGGGCCTGCTGGGCGGGTAGTATTCCCGCTCTTTCGTGGGCGCGTTTCGATTTCTGCGCTTTAGTGATACAGATTTTTGCGGGGATTTGGGTATGTATGCCGTAATTCAGACCGGGGGTAAACAGTACCGGGTTTCCGAAGGCGATACGTTGAAAGTTGAGAAACTTAACAACGAAGAGGCGCCGCCATCGAGCTCGATAAAGTACTGATGGTTGCCGATGGTGAAGATATTAAAGTGGGTACCCCCTATGTGGATGGCGGTAAGGTTGCGGCCACCGTCAAGTCTCATGGTCGGGGCAAGAAGGTCAAGATCATCAAGTTCAAGCGGCGTAAGCATCACCTGAAACGCCAGGGCCACCGTCAGTGGTACACTGAACTTGAGATTACGGGCATCAGCGCAAGCTGAGGGAAGGACTAGACAATGGCACATAAAAAAGCAGGCGGCAGTACACGTAATGGCCGTGATTCGGAGTCCAAGCGGTTAGGCGTCAAGGTCTTTGGCGGCCAGACCATCTCCGCTGGCGGTATCATCATCCGTCAGCGTGGCACCGCAGTTCACAACGGCGTGAATGTTGGCTGTGGCAAGGATCATACCCTCTTCGCCAAGGCGAACGGTGTGGTTAAGTTTGAGATCAAGGGCCCGCGCAAGCGCAGATACGTGAGCGTGATCCCGGCCTGATAACGCCGCATTCAGTGCAGTAGAAGGCCTCGTCTGGTGACGGGGCTTTTTGCGTTATGCACAACGTAACTATTCAGCTCACCTCTAAAATCCGCCATTTCTGCGTTACAAAATAGTTCGGGGTCGAGTCGATTGCGGCAAGAAACGGTAAATTTCCCTACCATCTTCATCGCAATCGACTCCGACCCCTGGTGAAAAGACTCAATTTAGCCGGGGGTACTGAATAGTTACGGAATATCTTTGGCAGGGATGCCGGGAGCGACTCATGGATGAATTTATGCGATTTCTTGAGCTACTGCCTGGTAATGAGTACGGTGTTAAGTATTGTGCTGAATAGTTATCTTAAAAATGGGTCTTCTCTGTGGCTCTGTGATTCTCAGTCTACTCTGTGTTCCTTATAGAGAGTGTAGACAGGCCAAAAAGTCATGAAATTTGTTGATGAAGCAGTTATTCACGTCGATGCCGGCAACGGCGGCAGTGGTTGTATCAGTTTCCGCCGGGAGAAGTATATCCAGAAGGGCGGGCCTGACGGTGGTGACGGTGGTGACGGCGGTAGCGCCTACCTGATAGCTGATTCCGGCCTCAACACCCTGGTTGATTTCCGCCATCATCGACGCCACCGTGCGGAAAACGGTCGTCCCGGTATGGGACGCAACTGCACCGGCCACAGTGGCGGAGATCTCCATATCAAGGTGCCGGTGGGTACCCTGGTAAAGGATACAGCGACGGAGGAGACTATCGGCGAGCTACTTCGCCATGGTGACGAACTGTTGGTGGCCAAGGGCGGTTTTCACGGTATCGGCAACGCCCGTTTCAAGAGCAGCACCAATCGTGCACCCCGACAATCGACTCCCGGTACCCCCGGCGAGCAGAGAGAGCTGCTGCTTGAGCTGATACTGTTGGCCGATGTCGGGCTGCTCGGCATGCCTAATGCTGGCAAGTCGAGTCTGATCACCCAGGTTTCCAGCGCCCGGCCAAAAGTGGCCAACTACCCTTTTACCACTCTCTACCCCAATCTTGGGTGGTCAGTGTGGGTGAAGGACGCAGTTTTGTTATTGCCGATATTCCCGGCGTTATCGAGGGCGCGGCAGAGGGGGCGGGTCTTGGAATCCGTTTCCTTAAGCACCTCGATCGCACCCGCCTGCTACTTCATCTGGTCGATATCGCGCCGATGGATGAGGCGATCGACCCGGCCGATGAAGTGCGGTGTATTATTGCTGAACTTGGGAAATATAGTGGAGACCTGCTGGCCAGGGAGCGTTGGCTGGTGCTCAATAAGGTGGATCTGCTCACCGATGAGCAGTTTGCAGAGCGCAGTGATGCTCTCCTTGATGAGCTGAAATGGGAGGGCGCCGTCTTTGCCGTTTCAGCCGTTACCGGTGACGGTACCCAGGCGTTGGTCTACGCTCTGATGGAACATCTGACGGCGTTGAAAGAGCAAGAGCGGCAGGCGCTGGGTGATGAGGATGATGATGAACCTGGGATCCGCTGAGATAGGAGTTGTTACGGATGCCCGCGTCAAATGACAAGCTGAAAAACAGACGCCGCTGGGTGGTCAAAATCGGCAGCGCGCTACTAACTGATGGCGGCAAAGGGCTGGCGCGTGAGGAGATCGCTTCCTGGGTGGAGCAAATGGCGCGCCTGACCCGTTCGGGGCATCAGGTGGTGCTGGTCTCTTCAGGCGCCGTGGCTGAGGGTATGAGCCGCATGGGTTGGCGTGTCCGTCCCAAGAGCCTGCATCAACTCCAGGCAGCGGCGGCGATTGGTCAGATGGGTCTTGCGCGCGCCTACGAGGACTGCTTTCAGACTCACGGCCTGCACACCGCCCAGGTGCTGCTGACTCACGATGACCTGACCAACCGCAAACGCTATCTCAATGCCCGCAGCACATTGCGGACACTGATTGAGCTGGGTGTGGTGCCGGTAGTCAATGAGAATGACGCCGTTGCCAATGATGAGCTGCTGTTCGGCGACAACGATACCCTTGCGGCCCTGGTGGCCAACCTGGTTCGTGCCGATCTACTGGTGCTGCTCACCGACCAGGCCGGTCTTTTTGACAGTGACCCCCGATTTAACAAGGATGCACAACTGATAAGTGAAAGTCAGGTGGATGATCCTGCACTCGATCAGTTTGCCGGTGGCAGTGGCAGTGGTCTGGGGCGTGGCGGTATGACCACCAAGATACGGGCGGCGCGCCTGGCGGCCCGTTCCGGCAGCGCCACGGTCATTACCTCCGGTGTGGGGGATGATGTGCTGGGACGGATTGCTGCAGGTGAGCGTCTGGGTACCTGCTGACTCCCGCTCAGGGGGCGGAGGCGGCCCGCAAGCACTGGCTGGCGGGACATCTCCAGGTGCGTGGCCGCCTGATACTGGATGCCGGTGCCGTCAAGGTGCTGCGTGAGTCCGGGCGCAGTCTTCTGGCGGTGGGTGTGACCCAGGTGATGGGGCATTTCTCCCGTGGTGAGGTGGTCTCCTGTGTCGATTCTGAGAACCGTGAAGTGGCCCGTGGACTGGTCAATTACAGCTCGGCAGAGGCCGACCGTATTAAAGGTCGGCCATCAGCCGAGATAAAACAGATTCTCGGTTATGTCGATGATGATGAACTGATCCATCGGGATAATCTGGTGTTGGTTTAGCGTTCCTATCTGAAACCACTCGGGTGGATTCCGGGAGGCGTCATGTATAGAGCGCAACACTTTTCACCTGGGCATAGACTTTGGTACCCACTTCCAGCCCCAGATGATGTTGGGACTTGCGAGTGATTCTCGCCAGCAGGGCTGCCCCGCCGATATCCAGGCGCAGCAGCATGCGCCCCCGCCCGTGAATTTCCATTGCCTCTACTGTTCCGGGCAGGATGTTGAGGATGCTGGTGAGGCCGGGTGGTTCGAGGGTCAGGCTCACATCCTTGGCGTGAATGCGGATACGGATCTGGCTACCTACCGGGAGATCGATCCAGCTGACGGTAATCTCACCACCGCTGAAGGCGAGGCGGGAGAGGTGGTACTTCTCGTCGTGAGAGATGAGGGTGGTGTTGATTACGGCACCAGCATCGGCATCCCGGGCGATGGGTAGATCCATGCGCGCCAGCACCTCATCCAGCGCCCCCTGGGCGAGAATCCGGCCATGCTCCAGCAATACCAAGTGATCCGCGATCCGCACCAGCTCATCCAGGTCATGTGTGACATAGATGATCGGTATCCGGCTTTCACGATGAAGTGACTCCAGATAGGGGAGTATCTCTCTCTTGTGATCCCGGTCGAGAGCCGCCAGCGGCTCATCCATCAGCAGCAGTCGTGGATTGTTGAGCAGTGCGCGGCCTATGGCTACCCGCTGCTTCTCGCCTCCTGACAACTGGGCCGGTAGTCGTTTGAGCAGGCCGGCGAGACCCAGCAGGTCGACTACGCGTTGAAACTTCTCGCTGCGCTCTTGGCGATGGGTGCGCTTGTAGCCGTAGAGCAGGTTGGCCTTCACCTGCAGATGAGGAAACAGCGCCCCCTCCTGGAAGACATAGCCGATACCCCTTCTCTCCGGTGGGACAAACAGTCCCTGTTTGCTCTCCTGCCACTTGTCGCCGTTAACTTCCAGGCGGCCGGTGGCACGGCTCTCAAGACCGGCGATACAGCGCAGCAGGCTGGTCTTGCCGGAACCTGAGCGTCCAAACAGAGCAGTGACGCCGGTGCCGGGAATGGTCGCTTCGGCACTTAGGTCAAAATCCCCCAGGGGGAGCTGAAAGTGAAACCGTATCTCCTTGTTCATCGCAGATCGCCTCCCTGAAGAGTGCGGTTGCGATCCATACGATAGATGAAGAAGAGCAGTACAAAAGAGAACAGCAGCAGGCCACCCGAGAGCCAGTGGGCCTGCCCATACTCCAGTGCCTCGACGTGGTCGTAGATGGCAATGGAGAGCACCTGGGTCTCGCCGGGTATGTTGCCTCCCACCATCAGTACCACACCAAACTCTCCGAGAGTGTGGGCGAAGCCGAGAGTGGCGGCGGTGATCACTCCTTGCCGTGAGAGAGGCAGTACCAGAGTGAAGAAGCGATCCAGTGGGGTGGCCCTGAGGGTGCTTGCCGCCTCCAGGGTGCGTTGATTGATGGCAGAGAAGGCGGTCTGCAGTGGCTGTACCACAAAGGGCAGTGAGTAGATCACCGACCCCACCACCAGGCCGCTGAAGGTGAAGGCGAGTGAGCTGCCCCCCATCGCCTCAAACAGGCCACCGATAGGTCCGTGGGGGCCGAGAGTGACCAGCAGATAGAAGCCGAGCACGGTGGGCGGCAGCACCAGGGGGAGGGCGACCACCGCCTCCACCACCGCCTTGAAGCGAAAGTGGCTGCGGCTGAGCCACCAGGCCAGAGGGGTGCCCAGCAACAGCAGGATCAGGGTGGTGATGCCGGCAAGCTTGAGGGTGATCCAGAGGGCGGCAAGATCTGTTTCATTCAGCATAAGAGGGCTTTCATTCAGGGTGTTGCGTAGCCGTGGGCGTGGATGAGGGTTTGTGCAGCATCACTTTTAACATACTTAAGGAAGTCTCTGGCTGCCGCCGATTCCCGCAGCAGCACCGCTTGCTGGGCGATGGGGGTATGGAGCCTCTGGGGTACTTCCCAGTAGGAGCCGCTGATTGCTTTACCTGGTCGCTTAATCTGTGAGTAGGCGACAAAGCCGAGGTCGGCGTTGCCTGATCTGACGAACTGGAAAGCTTGGCCGATATTTTCGCCTCTTACCATTTTGCTTCTCAACTGCTGCCACAATCGGCGTGACTGCAAAAACTCATGGGCTGCTTTGCCGTAAGGTGCCAGCTTGGGGTTGGCAATGGAGAGGTGGCGAAATTCACCCTGCTCAAGTACTTTGCCACCCTCATCTATGAGACTCTCATTCGGGCTCCATAACACCAGCTTGCCCACTGCATAGGTGAAGCGATGGCCACTTATCGTATCGCCCGCCTCTTCAAGTAGGCGTGGGCGGCGCTCATCGGCTGAGAAAAAGAGGTCGTAGGGGGCGCCGTTATGGATCTGGGCGTAGTGCTTGCCGCTGGATCCCGTTATCAGGGTCACTTTGTGGTCAGTCGCTTGCTCGAATTGCTCTGCCAGTGCTTCAATGGTGCCGATAAAGTTGGAGGCAACAGCCACGCGTATCTCATCCGGGCAGGCGTTGCCGCTGACAAGTAGTAGTAAGAAAACGAGTTGCCGTAACGTTCGGTACATGCCGGTGACCATGCTTCTGGATCAGGGAGTGCATTATTGCACAGCAACTCTGTTTTTGCGTTTCCAAAAAAGTGCCCGAAGAACCCCTCATGTTTGAGGCATGGATTATTTGGGAGGCTGTTTATCGTTCAATCGCCAATCGTAGTCGAGGTGGGTAATCTCCACATCGCCTTTGGTGATGCGATCTTGTGCGACAGGGTCATCCGTCAGTAGGGCGGCATAGCGTGAGAAGAGGTTTTTGAGTGAGGTGAAGTCGCGGTGACCTTGGCTGAAGTCTTTTTCATACCAGTCAAAAATCTTTGAAACCTCCAGCTGATCGCTTTCAGCATTGTAACGGTTGCGGCTACGGTCAGAGAGAAAACGGGTCAGGCTCCTCTCAAGTTGATCGTTCAGCTGTTGTGGGGTGAAAGCCTTATTGGGAAGTGCCGGGCAACCGATGGAGGCACAGACCACCGCTACATGGATGCGTGGCTCATCGAAAGTGCCGGGGGCTCGAATCAGGCGGTGTTCGATATCATCCAGGCTGCGTTTCTCCCCCAGTAGTGAGAAGAATTGTTTTTTTCCATGGAGAGCTGAAGAGTGAGCCGAGATCCTTGATTGAGTTTAGATCGGGATAGCGGGTGAGGATCAGCTCAACGGTGTAGGCGTTGTAGGCATTGATCAGAAATGCCAGCTGCTGCTCTCTGTTCCATCTATCGTAGGTCTGCTTCCCGACGGCGGAAAGCACCTTCAGATAGCTGGTCAGTAACGCCCGCTCTTTTTTCAGCGTGCTGTAGTCAACCTGTGAGGCGTGCCCGTTATCGATCCAGACAACATGCTTCTCCAGCAAGGCATCCCACTGGCTGTGCTGATGCTCAAAGGGTTCTGCAGCCAGCACCGGAGAGGTGCCAGCGTAGAGCAGAATAAGGAGTATCAGGTGGCGCATATGGATCTTTCTATAGATTAAATCAACAGGTCAGCACGCGGTTTTGCATCAGCAGGTTTATGTTCTATCTGCGGCTTGCAGGAGATCAGTCGGTCGGATTTGGTCTTATGCTGACTGATCAGGTGTTTCTCGATGGTATCAGCCCGGCGGCTTGCCAGCTCAAGCAGCTGTTCGTCGGATATGACGGGCGCGGGCGGGGGTGTTTTATCCTCACTCCCGCTCTCTTTTTCATCCTCCTTCTCGCTCTGCTTTGCCGCCACTTTCATTTTTG
>MOXF01000082.1_pt1 | contig 11400 bp, 16 predicted proteins | sample 1471201 | NCBI WGS metagenome assembly MOXF01 (sample SAMN05358035, study PRJNA327811) | mollusc metagenome | isolation source: Phylotype B (NB1) bacterial symbionts from gill | host: Thyasira cf. gouldii | place: Canada: Bonne Bay, Newfoundland | collected 2010-08
CAGAGCGAATCGTAACGCCGGCTGGAGATAGAAGGAATCGTTCGTACCATGCACGATCCACGTAATAATCTCGCCAAACGATGTCTCTGCGCAGCTGATCCAGCCACTTCTCCGATAAAGTCTACCGCACGATTATTCCACGCAACGTTCGCCTCGCCGAGGCACCAAGTCACGGCCTGCCGGTTTTGATGTATGATAAGAGTTCCCGTGGGGCAGTCAGCTATATGGCTCTGGCAAGTGAATTTTTGCGTCGGCAGGAGCAGCGGGCTGCTTTGGCTACCGGGTGACCGGCCGATAATACCCGCCCCGGTACAGGCCCCCATCCCCAGATTATGAATCAGTGCTCCCACCGAGTGGCGCTTAATGTCGGAAAAATAGATGGTAGCAAAAAAACGTGGTCTTGGAAGAGGTCTGGACGCCTGTTGGGTGGTGCCGAGAGCGATAACAGGCCTGCCGATTCGGCGGCAACAGGCGTTGTTTCTGCGCTTGCGCTGGATCTGATTCAACGCGGCAGATTTCAGCCCCGGCGTGACTTCAATCCCGAGCGCCTGCAGGAGTTGGCTGACTCTATCGCAGCTCAGGGAGTGGTACAGCCGATCATCGTGCGCCCCGTTGACAGCGGTGGCTATGAAATCATTGCAGGAGAGCGCCGCTGGCGCGCCGCCCAACAGGCGGGGCTGAGTGATATTCCGGTGGTGATTCGCGATGTCACCGACCAGGCAGCCATGGCCATGGGTCTGATCGAGAATATTCAGCGTGACGATCTCAATCCCCTGGAGGAGGCGGGTGCCCTTCACCGCCTGCTCAACGAGTTTGAACTGACCCATCAGCAGATTGCCAAGGCGGTAGGCAAATCCCGCACCACCGTCACCAACCTACTGCGTCTGCTCGATCTCAATATTGATGTAAAACGCTTCATCGAAGAGCGCCATATTGAGATGGGCCATGCCAGAGCGCTGCTCGGCCTCAAGGGCGAGTTTCAGAGCGATGCCGCCCGTCGTGTGGTCTCCCAGGGGCTCTCCGTTCGGGAGACTGAAAAGCTGGTGCGGCGCCTCCAGGGAGTGGAGCCGGGAACGGCCAAAAGCAAACCGGAGAAAAAGGAGGATCCCGATATCCGCAGCCTGGAGAGCAGCCTGACCGAAAAACTTGGCGCCCGGGTCAAGGTGCAGCAGGGTGCAGGCGGTAAGGGCAAGCTGGTTGTCAACTACAACACGCTGGATGAACTTGAAGGCATTCTTGCCATATCCGCTGAATCAAAAGGGTCAGCACCGAATGGCACTTACTTAAGCTGATACCATCACCCGCACACCTTTTATTTCGCGCAAAGACGCAAAGAGAAACCTGATTACCTCTGAAACTCAGCCACTGAGAGAATGAAATGAGTCAATATTGGCCGGAAATAAACGCGTATGAACGCAAATATTTGAAGCTGGGTCTATAGAGAAGTCGGGTTTAGGAGCGTACTTGTTCGTGAAGAGCGCGTTTCGGAGTCCATCGTGAACAAGTTCGCTCCTACAAATGCAAAGCGTCAGAACATGTTCTTGGTCATCAGGGATCAATGCCCAGACAATATACCAGTGGAGAGCCATATTCGCGTTTATTTGCGTTCATTTCCGGCTGAGTTTCAGGGGTAATCAGGAAGAGAAAAGGTCTGTAGTTGTATATGAGTCATGGGATTAATGAAGCAAATCCGGTATTGCATAGACTGTCTCATTAGTGTCCTTAACGTCTTTGCGCCTTTGCGCGAGAAATTTGTCTTAAAGTTAAGTGCCATTAGGTACCGATCCCTTTAAATTCGCTAGATTGACAGGGGCCATTTCCCCCACTAAGGAGAAAAAATAAATTATTCGCCCATTGTTTGACCTTATACCCACAACCCTTATAATGCGCCCGCTTCACAACTGGAATGGGGCAGTGTTTCGGGGGGTGATCAGTGTGCCGCTGAGGGATAAAAGGCAGGCTGTCCGTGTTGTTGCGATACAGTTTGCTGTTGCCGCTGCCATCTCTACTCTCCTGCTTTTTTTTGCTGGCTGGGAAGATGCCTACTCCGGTTTTGCTGGTGGAGTGATTGCGCTGCTGGGTAACGCCTGGTTTGCATTCAGGGTTTTTGTTAACTACCGAGCCCAGGAACCGGGCAAGCTGGTGGCACGCTTCTATATAGCGGAGCTGCAGAAGCTGGTAGTAACAGCGGTGCTGTTTGCCGCTGCGGTTATCTGGATTACACCGCTCAGCGCTGGCGCGTTATTTGGGGTTTTCCTGCTGGTGCAGTTTGTACCCATGCTGGCAGCACACGCAGTTTTTTGAATGACTATAATACTTGGCTTAGGATCACAATGTCTGGCGAATCGTTAACCTCCAGTGCCTATATCAAGCACCACTTGACCAATCTGACCTATGGTAACCTGCCTGCTGGCAGCTACTGCGAAGGTGAGCAGGTAGTTATCCAGGATGGCTGGACAATCGCCTCCTGTGGTGAAGCGGCCTCCGCCATGGGTTTCAACGCCATCCACCTCGACACCATGTTCTGGTCCATTTTCCTCGGTGTGGTTTTTCTCTACTTCTTCAAGAAGGCGGCGGACATTGCCACTTCTGGAGTGCCGGGTAAACTGCAAAATTTTGCCGAGTGGATCGTCGAGTTTATCGACACCTCGGTGCGCGGCTCCTTTACCGCCAAAAATGACCTGGTGGCACCCCTGGCGCTGACCATTTTCATCTGGATCTTTCTGATGAACTTTATGGATCTGGTGCCGGTCGATGTCATTCCGTTGATTAGCAGTGCTCTCGGTATCCACTTTATGAAGGTGGTGCCCTCTACCGATCCCAATGCCACCTTCGGTATGGCCATCGGCGTCTTCCTGTTGATGCTCTACTACAGCATCAAGATCAAAGGGATCGGTGGCTTTGCCGGCGAATTGACCCTGCAGCCCTTCTCCTCCGACAATCCGCTGGTTAAGGTGCTGTTTATCCCAATTAATCTTCTGCTTGAATTCGTCAGCCTGATCGCTAAGCCGATCTCCCTTGCGCTGCGTCTGTTCGGTAATATGTACGCCGGTGAGATGATCTTTATCCTCATCGCCATTATGTACAATGCCGGCATTGTCCTCGGTCTGTTCGGCGGCGTGTTGCAGCTGGGCTGGGCGATTTTCCATATCCTGATTATTACGCTGCAGGCGTTTATCTTTATGACCCTGACTATCGTTTACATGGATATGGCTCATAGCGAGCACTGATCTACTCTACAATCTGACACTTACCCCAAAACTGAAATAACGGGAGACCAAAATGGAACAAGCACTGCTCTACATCGCTGGCGCAATCATGATGGGACTGGGCGCGTTGGGCGCTGCAGTCGGTATCGGCGTCCTTGGTGGCCGCTTCCTTGAAGGCGCTGCTCGCCAGCCGGAACTGATTCCAATGCTGCGCACCCAGTTCTTCATCGTTATGGGCCTGGTTGACGCCGTGCCCATGATCGCTGTAGGTCTGGCTATGTACGTGCTGTTCGCTGTTGCGTAATTCGTTGAATTACCCCGGCGAATTTAATCTCATCTCGCCTGAAAACGAGGTAAATTCGGGATGAATATCAATCTGACTCTTATAGGTCAGCTGATCTCCTTTGTAATATTCGTGTGGTTCACGATGAAGTTCGTCTGGACCCCGATCATGGGTGCTCTTGACGCCCGCCGCAAAGAGATTGCTGACGGATTGGCTGCCGCCGAGCGCGGACAGCATGAACAGGAACTGGCTCAGGTGCGCGCCAAGGATGTGCTCCATGGTGCCAAGTCCCAGGCGGCGGAGATTGTCTCCCAGGCGCAAAAACGTGCCACCGAGATCGTTGACGAAGCTAAGGAACACGCCAAGGAAGAGGGCGGCCGGCTGATTAGCGGCGCTCAGGCTGAAATCGAGCAGGAGAGCAACCGTGCCCGTGAGCATCTGCGTGAGAGAGTCGCAGAGCTTGCAGTGATCGGTGCAGAGAAAATACTGCGCAAAGAGATCGACGCAGGGGCTCACAAAGAGATCGTCGATGCTCTGGCAGCGGAGATATAGGGTACCGCCATGTCAGGAGAAGCTACCACTATTGCCCGCCCCTACGCAGAAGCGGTGTTTGCACGGGCCGAGGCGGGCGACAAGCTCGAAGCCTGGTCCGATGTGCTGGCGTTTCTGCTGCAGGTCGTGGAAGAGCCGGCAATTGCCAGCATCATTGCCGACCCCATGTTTGAGCGGGAAAAGCTGACCCAGCTGGTGCTGGAGATCGGTGGCGACCGTCTCGATGACGAGGGACAGAATCTGGTCAAGCTGCTGGTGCAGAACGGGCGACTCTCCGTGATGCCTGAGATTATTGCTGTATTCGAATATCTCAAGGCCGAGAGCCGGCGTGAGCTAAAGGCTCATGTGCGTTCTGCATATGCCCTCGATGAAGACGAGAAGAACAAGATTGCCGCCGCCCTGAAAGCCAAATTGGGGCGGGATATCACGATCACCTGTGAGGAGGATGCCGAGCTTATCGGCGGTGTCCATATCCGCGCTGGCGACATGGTGATAGACGGATCCGTCCGCGGGCGGCTCCAGCAACTGGCAAACGAATTGGGAATCTAAGCGAGAAGCCATCATGCAACTCAATCCATCCGAGATCAGCGAACTGATCAAAAGCAAGATCGAAAACTTCGATCTTAAAACCGAAGCCCGTAACGAAGGCACCATCATCAGCCTGACCGACGGTATCACCCGTATCCATGGTCTCGAGGACGCCATGTCCCTGGAGATGCTGGAGATGCCGGGTAACACCTTCGGACTGGTACTCAACCTCGAGCGCGACTCCGTTGGCGCCGTGGTACTGGGTGACTACACCCACCTGACAGAAGGCGATTCGGTCAAGTGTACCGGTCGTGTACTGGAGGTTCCTGTCGGCGAGGGTCTGCTGGGCCGGGTGGTGGATGCCCTGGGTAATCCGCTGGATGGCAAGGGCGCCATTGATGCCGTTGCCACCTCCCCCATTGAGAAGGTGGCGCCCGGTGTGATTGAGCGTCAGTCAGTTGATCAGCCGGTACAGACCGGCTTGAAAGCGATTGATGCCATGGTACCTGTTGGTCGTGGCCAGCGTGAGCTGATCATCGGCGACCGCCAGACCGGTAAATCCGCCGTCGCCATCGATGCCATCATCAACCAGAAGGGCACAGGCGTAAAATGTATCTACGTCGCTATTGGTCAGAAAAACTCGACCATCGCCCAGGTGATGCGCAAGCTTGAAGAGCACGGTGCCATGGAGCACACCATCATCGTCGCCGCTCCCGCCGCTGAATCTGCTGCGATGCAGTACATTGCGCCCTACTCCGGCTGCACCATGGGTGAGTACTTCCGTGATCGCGGTGAAGACGCCATGATCATCTATGATGATCTTACCAAACAGGCGTGGGCCTATCGTCAGGTCTCCCTGCTGCTGCGTCGCCCCCCCGGTCCGTGAGGCCTACCCCGGTGATGTCTTCTACCTGCACTCACGCCTCCTTGAGCGTGCGGCACGGGTTAACATCGCCTATGTGGAAAAGGCGACCAACGGCGAAGTTAAGGGCAAGACCGGTTCACTCACCGCCCTCCCGATCATCGAAACCCAGGCGGGTGACGTTTCGGCTTTCGTACCGACCAACGTGATCTCTATTACTGACGGCCAGATCTTCCTGGAAGCGGATCTCTTCAACGCCGGTATCCGCCCCGCCATCAACGCCGGTCTGTCGGTCTCCCGTGTCGGCGGCGCCGCCCAGACCAAGATCATCAAGAAACTCGGTGGCGGTGTACGTATGGCGCTGGCCCAGTTCCGTGAGCTGGCAGCTTTTTCCCAGTTCGCCTCCGACCTTGATGAAGCGACCCGGGCACAGCTTTCACGCGGTGAACGAGTCACCGAGCTGATGAAGCAGTTGCAGTACTCACCGCTCTCCGTTGCTGAGATGGCGGCCTCACTGTTTGCTGCCAACGAGGGTTACCTGGATGATGTCGATACAAAGAAGGTGGTTGATTTCGAAGCCGCCCTTCACGGCTATCTGAAGAGCAATCGCAAGAGCCTGGTGGATCAGATCAACGAGAGCGCGGACTACAATGACGAGGTTTCCGATGCCTCCATGAGGCGCTCAAGGACTTCAAGGCCAACCACACCTGGTAACAGCAAGAGGCTGGATAGTGGAGCTATTGAGTTGAGAGAGCGAGGTTAAATATGGCAGGCGCAAAAGAGATACGCACCCAGATCGCCAGTATCAAGAACACCCAGAAGATCACTTCTGCGATGGAGATGGTGGCGGCGGCCAAGATGCGCAAGGCCCAGGAACGGATGGCGGCCACCCGTCCCTACTCGGTGAAGATGAAGAAGGTGATTGGTCATCTTTTTCATGCCCATCCCGAGTATAAGCACAGTTTTGTTCAGGAGCGCGAGGTCAAGCGTGTCGGCTACATCGTGATCTCATCCGATCGTGGTCTCTGCGGTGGCCTCAACAGCAACCTTTTCCGAAAGCTCACCAAACAGATTGCCGAGGAACAGGGCAGTGGCCTGGAGATCGAGTTTTGTACTATCGGTACCAAGGCGCTCGGTCACTTCCGCCGTTTTGGTGGCCGCGTGATAGCCCAGGCGGCACACTTGGGGGATGCAGTTCATATAGAAGCATTGATCGGCCCCATCAAGGTGATGCTCGATGCCTACGAAAAGGGTGAGCTGGATCGTATCTACCTGGCCTATAACAATTTCGTCAACACCATGACCCAGGATCCAACCATTGAGCAGCTGGTGCCGATCACTTCCGAGCTTAACGATGATCTGAAGCACCACTGGGACTACATCTATGAGCCCGATTCCAAGGATGTGTGGATGGTCTGATGATCCGCTATATCGAATCTTTGATCTATCAAGCCGTTGTCGACAATGCAGCCTGTGAGCAGTCTGCGCGAATGGTTGCCATGAAGTCGGCTACCGACAACGCCGGTGATTTGATCAATGAACTGCAACTGATCTACAACAAGGCACGGCAGTCAGCTATTACCCAGGAGATCTCAGAGATCGTGGGCGGTGCTGCGGCGGTTGGCGGTTGATCAGTTTGCAACACCGTTTTAATTTTAGAAATATCGGTTTTTAATTTAAGAATATCGATTTTGCTTTTAGAAATACAGATAGAGTCGCTTGGCGACGAGGGGAACCAGAAATGAGTTCGGGTAAAGTGGTAGAAATCATTGGCGCTGTGGTGGACATCCAGTTCCCCATGGGCGACATGCCGAAGGTCTACGAAGCACTGAAGATCGAATCAATCGATTTGACTCTGGAGGTGCAGCAGCAGTTGGGTGACGGCGTGGTGCGAACCATCGCCATGGGTTCCACCGACGGACTGCGGCGTAACACCGAGGTGGTCTCCACCGGCGCACCCATTACCGTCCCGGTAGGTCAAAAGACCCTCGGCCGTATTATGGATGTTCTTGGCAGGCCCATCGACGAGATGGGTCCGATAGGGAACGAAGCGGCGATGCCGATCCATCGTCTTCCGCCCAAATTTGAAGAGCAGGCGGCCACCACCGATGTCCTCGAAACCGGTATCAAGGTGATCGATCTGGTTATGCCCATCGTCAAGGGTGGCAAAGTCGGGCTGTTCGGCGGTGCCGGTGTCGGCAAGACCGTTACCCTGATGGAGCTGATCCGCAACATTGCTGTGGAGCATTCAGGCTTCTCTGTATTCGCCGGTGTCGGCGAGCGTACCCGTGAGGGTAACGACTTCTACCATGAGATGGCCGAAGGTGGTGTACTCGATAAGGTGGCCCTGGTCTACGGTCAGATGAATGAGCCCCCGGGCAACCGCCTGCGCGTGGCCCTTACCGGCCTCACCATCGCCGAGAACTTCCGTGACGAAGGTCGTGACGTACTGCTCTTCGTCGATAACATCTACCGCTACACCCTGGCGGGAACCGAGGTTTCAGCGCTTCTTGGCCGTATGCTTCAGCGGTGGGCTACCAGCCGACCCTGGCGGAGGAGATGGGTACTCTGCAGGAGCGTATCACCTCCACCAAAACCGGCTCGATCACCTCCTTCCAGGCGGTATACGTACCGGCGGATGATCTGACCGATCCCTCTCCCGCCACCACCTTCGCCCACCTCGATGCCACCCTGGTGCTGTCACGTCAGATTGCCGAGCTGGGTATCTACCCGGCGGTTGATCCTCTCGACTCCACCTCCCGAATCCTCGACCCCCATGTGGTGGGCCAGGATCACTATGAAGTGGCCCGTAATGTTCAGGGTACCCTGCAGCGCTACAAGGAGCTGAAGGATATCATCGCCATTTTGGGTATGGATGAGCTCTCGGAAGAGGACAAGCAGACCGTGTCCCGCGCCCGCAAGATGCAGCGCTTCCTCTCCCAGCCCTTCTTTGTGGCGGAGGTGTTCACCGGTTCCCCCGGCAAGTACGTCTCCCTCAAGGATACCATCGCCGGCTTCAAGGCGATTCTTGCTGGCGAGTACGACCACCTGCCGGAGCAGGCCTTCTATATGGTAGGCGGTATCGACGAAGCAGCCGAGAACGCAGCCGCCAGCTGATCAGGGCAGGAGAAAAGATATGGCGATGACAATCCACGTCGATATAGTGAGTGCCGAGGGCGAGATCCACTCCGGCCTGGCCGAGATGGTCTACGCCTCAGCCGTGATGGGTGATGTCGGAATCGCCCCCCGGCACGCGCCGATGGTGACCCGCCTCAAACCCGGTGAAGTGCGGGTTGAGGTCGGTGGCAAGCAGCACCACTTCTTCGTCTCCGGCGGCATTCTCGAAGTACAGCCCCACGTCGTCACGGTGCTGGCCGACACCGCCGTCCGCGCCGCCGACCTCGATGAAGCCGCCGCCCTGGAGGCCAAGCGCCAGGCCGAAGACGCCCTCGCCGGTCAACACGCCGACTACGACTACGCCAAGGCGCAGTCCGAGCTGCTTGAAGCGGTCGCTCAGCTGCGTACTATTGAAAAAATGCGTAAGACCCGTGGTGGTTAAAGCTGCTGTTTTGCCCTGACACAAAGCCCCTTTACTGGGGCTTTTTTATGTAACCGTATGAACTGCAAGCTGTTTTCTCCAGCTAACATGGTGTAATAACAAACAGCTTAAGAAAAAGTTGAACTGGTTCACATTATTGTGGTAAGTTACTAGCCAGCTGACGACGGTTGGCTGGAATAGATGCGGTGAGGCGATGGATCGTGATTGGATATCATTCGCCGTAACAGTATTGATACTAAACTAGAGAATTTTGGAGACAAGCAAATGATTAAAGGAATTGGTAAGTTTTTGGCGGCGGGTGTACTGCTGTTGGCAGCGAGTGGGGTTAATGCGGCCTATGTTCACCCGTCGTTTATTAATTTGGAATTAGCATCTACCAGTAATTTTGTAGAAATGGGCCAAACTTACGATTGGCTAGGTGATCAAGAAGGCACAGTTGATGGTGAGACATTTACCGAGCTTTTCTTTATCGACAGCAATCTGGCCAACGATGTTCGTATAACTGTCACAGTTGAGCCCGGTATCGGTGCCTCTAGCCAAAAAGGCTATGGTGACATGTCATGGTCTCTAGAAGGCGGTGACTCATCTGTGCTAACTTGGGCTGATGGTTCGCTTAATCCGGATGCGGTATTCACCCTCAGCTATATATTACCTGCCTTTGATTTTAGCGACTTCGAAGTAACGGGTACACGCCTTGGTGTGCTAGATGATTATACCGTTATAGTAGAGGTCTCTGCAGTACCTGTTCCTGGTGCTGCCATCCTCTTCGGCTCTGCCGTTATGGCATTCGGCTTCATCAGCCGTCGCAGAAAGAGCATGAGTGCCTGATATACATAGGGTGATTTGAGATAGCCAAGGCTATTAAAGACACTCAGGCAAGCCTGTTTGGTTGCTGAAGAAACCTCGCCATATGGTGAGGTTTTTTTTGACTGGAAAAGGGTCAGTACCTTTAATTAGGAACATATATGGCCAGATTTGTAGAGAGGGTGATCTAATTAAAGGGTACTTGACCCCTTTTCTATGATTGACCGATACTGAAAACCAGCAGAGGCACGGATATGCCGAGAAAACCAAGATTCTTTCTCTCAAATGTACCGGCACATATCATTATTCGCGGCAATAGCAGAAAAGCCATCTTTGCAGAGATAGATGATTATCTAGCCTACCTTGCCTGGCTTGAGGAGGGTGTATCCGCTCATGATTGCCAGATACACGCTTATGTCCTCATGACTAATCATGTTCACTTACTGGTCAGTGCTGATAATCCACAAAATCTTTCGAAACTGCCCCAGTATGTAGGCAGAAAATATGTGCCCTATTTCAACCACAAGTATGGAGGCAGCGGAACGCTCTGGGAGGGGCGATTCAAGGCGAGCAGCATTGACAGTGATCACTATCTTCTTGCTTGCCAACGCTACATCGAACTTAACCCCGTGCGAGCAAACATGGTGGAAAAACCAGCTGAATATCGTTGGTCTAGCTATCATGCCAATGCTTATGGAAAAATCACTCCCCTGTTGACCCCCCATCCTCTTTACTTGGCCTTAGGTAATAATAACGAACAACGTGCCCAATGTTATCGCGCTAGTTTCAAGGAGGTTCTTGATAGTTCTTTGGTAGGAGAGATAGTGTCATCCGTTCAAACGGGCACCCCTCTTGGCAATGATCGTTTTAAGGGTGAGATCGAGCAACTGCTTGGGGTAAAGGTTGGGCAATCCAGGAGAGGCAGGCCAAATAAGAGAGCTGTAAAGGGTACTGACCCTTTTTAAAATGAACAATAAGATTATACCGACTCTGATTGCATTGCTGGTTGTATCAACAGCACTGTGGCAGACGGCCCGCATCAGCAGAGAGAGCGCTCTTGCCGATCTTGAGCAGGAGGGGCGCTATCAGCTGAGCCTCTATATATCGCACCTCCAGGGACGGCTGGAGAAGTTTGAATCTCTCCCTGCACTGCTGGCCACCAACAGGCGCCTGGTCTACCTCCTTCAGCATCCTCAGGATCGTGAGGGCGCGGAAGCGCTAAGCCGTGATCTGGAGAAGATCAACCACATCAGTGGTGCTGCAGATACCTATCTGATGGATAGTCGCGGACTCACTATTGCCGCATCCAACTGGCAGTCAGAGCACCCGTTTGTCGGTAAAAACTTCTCCTACCGCCCCTACTTCAGAGAGGCGATGGAGGGGCGTCTTGGCCGCTATTTTGCCTTGGGATCCACCTCCCACCGGCGCGGTTACTATTTTGCCTACCGGTACGTCATCAGCAGCAGGTTCTGGGGGTGGTTGTGGTTAAGCTTGATATCGCACAGATTGAGCAGGAGTGGAGCTCTCTGACGACCGTTTTTTTGTGACCGATCCCGATGGGGTGATCTTTATCACCACTGAAACTGACCTGGCGATTTCAAGT
>MOXF01000083.1_pt1 | contig 11295 bp, 13 predicted proteins | sample 1471201 | NCBI WGS metagenome assembly MOXF01 (sample SAMN05358035, study PRJNA327811) | mollusc metagenome | isolation source: Phylotype B (NB1) bacterial symbionts from gill | host: Thyasira cf. gouldii | place: Canada: Bonne Bay, Newfoundland | collected 2010-08
CTCATAATTTGTGAACTGTCAGCACAGCCAAAAAAGCAATGTAGTACCCAACAAATTCAAATAATAGTTCTCATTCTAATTCTAGTTACCTTTTTTATGCATAAACGTTACAAATAACCTGTCATTTTGAGAGCGCTAGCGAACAAAATATCAGGTTGATTTGTTTTGTTAGGGCTCATGAATTTCGCTAATACGTAGATGGTTTTCCATTTTTTCTGGCTCAAACTCCCATTCACCATCCCATGCTACCTCTATAACCTTGTAACTACTTGAGCTAAAATTGTCTGCTTCTATAGCTAGTTCATAGCGAATTGCCTCATTTGCTCCCACGAAGCCCATAAAATTATTGGGTGTTGAATATAGAGCAGGGCGAAACGCATTGTCATCTTTACGAATGTTTCCAAGATCCACGATTTGCTCTTTAGTTACAGTCACTAATACTGGAGCAAAACTTGCTGGTGCCCACACCAGTTGAGATGGTACTACCAGTGAAGATGGATGGAATATGTTATCTGGCCTCGCCTACTTATCCCCATTAGGAGAACTCTACAGTTCTTGATTGGCAGCCATGGTCTTTTGTTTACAACTTTTAAATGGTAATACATCCCTTTACTAACCTGCTGCCCTGACTGCGTTGCAAGTACAGTTGGATCGCCTCGAAAATTGTTGTGCACTTCTATTTCAAGTTTTGGAGGTGATAGCAAAGAGCGAACCCGTTCACCCCAGATAGCTAGAATTGCTACTGCTACAGTTCCGAATGCGATAACGCTGTCAATTACAGTGTTAATGATGCAGTTCTCCGTGGTCATAATGATCCCTAACAACCGATTATATTGCTGGCACGTTTTCTGACATAACCCAACGGCACGCCCGCTGACATAAGCCGCCAAATCTCCTGTTTCAGTTTGGCTTTGGAATATATCACTTAGCAGAAATGTAAGGAGCTCAGCATCTCACTAGAGAATGATATTTCTTGTAGTCATCAGATTAACAGAGAACCGGGCATTGAGAAACCTGTTGCTACAAATGACTGCAAGTAACTACAATCACCAGCCTATTGCGGTGCAGCATAATGGCTGATATCGCTGAAATGGTATTGTTCGCGGCTTAAGTCAGAAGTATCCGCATCGTAGAAAAGACGCAGACTAATATTCTGGGTTTAAAGTGGGGTAAGGGATCGCTCGCTACCGGCCAAGAGTAAAAGTTTGTGCGCCTTCGTTAATGCGTTACTTGGTGGCAAGGTGATTAAAATATGCGTACCGGGTTAAGTTCGATTACATCAGGATGATCAGGTGATGGTCAGTTTTGATGATCGACGCGTGCATGTTTTTGACGAAACTGGTAACAGGATTTGATCCTGTAGTTTTCATGGGTTGATAGGTGAGATTTGAAATCTATTTGACATATTCCCACTACTCCGCTTCCCGCATCTCCCGCTGTTTCCGCAACATGGCGCTTTGGCGCTTTACCACATGGCGTATCAGCACATCCATGTCATCTCCACGAATGTGGGAGAAGTTGACCCGCAGTATAAAGCAGGCTATTCGTTTCATCGCCAATCTCGTCACAGGCCATGACCTCGGCATAGGTGAGAATGCCGGTATATGACGGCATCAGGATTATTTTCAGCTCCAGCATCACCCCGGGATCAACCCTCTCTGCTGTATGAAAGGCCATGCCGGTGGCACTGAGATTGACCGCATGTGCAGGGTGATCATCGAAGTCTGCATCCTGCATCAGAAATGCCCGACCCAGTACATCGATCTTTTCGTCCAGTGATTTCAGGTAGCTTGCAATATCGGCCCGGCGTGGCTCGATCCGGTGCATCACCCCGGCCATCTTCTGGGTAATCGCCGCCAACGTACTGACTACGGTGAAATTACTGTCGAGCCCACGCTCCAGCCGCGCCAGACGCTGATTGATGTCCTCGTCAGGAACTTTCTGATAACGCAGGTGAATACTATCGTCAATGCGAAAAAAACGCCGACGATCATCTGCATCATCCAACTGCGGCCCACTGTTCATATCTCTCTCTTCAGTCAAACCCTCACCCCTTGGGCGCTTCCGTATCCAGTGCCTCGCCGCTCTCGATATCGCTGCCCCGTTTGATGATCAGCTCGACCCGCCTGTTTTTTGCCCGACTCTCTCTCGAATCATTGGGAACCAGGGGGCTGGAGTCTGCATGCCCCTCCACCAGCACCCGGGTGGGATCGATGGCCGAGTTGCGCAGCAAAGCGTGAACCACGGTAACCGCCCGTGCCGATGAGAGCTCCCAGTTGGAGCGGAAACGGGCGGTTGAAATCGGTATATTATCGGTGTGACCCGCTACAACCACATTTCCCGGAGATTTTGCCACTGCAACACTTATGCGCGTCATCACACCGTAAAAGGCGGCATTGAGGCTCGCCCTACCGGAGGAGAAGGAGCCTTTCTCCTGAATTCGGATGATCACCCGGCCCTGTTCGGTCTCGATGCTGACCAGACCCTCTTCCACCTCCTCCTTCAACTCCTCCTTGAGCTCTTCCCCCTGCTGCTCCAGCTCTTTCTGGATCTGTTCCGCCAGCGCCGCCTTGGCCTGTTCCACATCCAGGTGCTGCTTCTCCACATCGGTTGTCTGTTGACGAACCTCGTCGATGGGAGATGGGTCGGAAACTGAAGAGGGACTGAACTCCTGCTTGATAACGCTGGTTCCCATTACAATGTCGTATACCGGCACCTCCCGCTGTACACCAAAGGCGTCTTTCATCGACTCAGCCATCTTTTTGAAGCGAGTGGCATCCATTGTTGCAAAGGAGAGCAACAACACGAAAAAGCACATCAGCAGTGACATCAGATCGGCAAAGGTCGCCAGCCAAGCAGGTAGTCCCGCCTCACATTCCGGACATTCGTCTTCGTCCATTGCAGACTCCTACTTGTCACCGCCCGTCGGGCGCTTGCTCGCCGGGAGATAGGTTGCCAACAACTGCTCCAACACTCGCGGATTCATCCCTTCCTGGATGCCAGAGATGGTTTCTAGAATCAACGACTTATTGGTCTTCTCCAGGGCGCTGGCGCGAGCCAGTTTATCCGCCAGCGGTTGGGCGAAAGCGTTAGCGATAATAGCGCCGTAGAGCGTGGTGAGCAGAGCCACCGCCATGGCGGGGCCGATACTGGCGGGATCGGACATATTGGCGAGCATCTGTACCAGACCGACCAGGGTGCCGATCATGCCCATGGCAGGTGCCATGATCGCCATATTCTTGAACATGGTCTGACCCACTTCATGACGCTCGATAGTGAGGCTGATATCCTTGCCCAGCATCTTTTGCACCAGACCTGGATCGTGACCATCGACACAGAGACCGATGCCCTGTTTCAGAAAGTCATTGCTGATCTCCTGCCCTTCAAGGGCCAACAGACCATTCTTGCGCGCAAGATCCGCCAGTTGAACAGCCTCTTCGATAAGCTGCGAGGGGTCGTCCGTTTTGTAGAAAAAGGCCTTCATCCCCATGGCAAAAGAGCCGAGAAAGTCCTTCAGCGAGACCTGCATCAGCGTCACCATGAAGGTACCGCCGACAACAATCAGAATCGACGGCGTGTTGACGAAGAGCATAACATCGCCACCGGTGGCGATGGCACCAATGATAATACCGAATCCGCCAAGCAGACCGATTAACGTTGCAATGTCCACAGATTCTCCTTCTCGTTCCGGGCGCCTGGAGTATCAAGGGATTTAACGGCAAATCCCTCTATTTTTATCGTCTTGCCGTCATTGTATAGGGTAGCGGTCTAAGAGGTAAAATCTTTAACCTGAAAATAGGTGGATAGTGGTCGGCAACTGCTGGAAAATAGCCGCTTACAAGATGACGCCGACAGAGGCATGGATAGTGAACAACAGAAAAAACCGACCCATTCTTATTACAGGCTGTTCCAGCGGCATCGGCCTATGCGTTGCCAGGGGACTGAAAGAGCGCGGCTACCCGCTCTTCGCCAGCGCCAGAAAGAGGGAGGATGTGGCGCGACTGCAAGCTGAAGGTTTTGAATCACTGCATCTGGATCTGGCCGATAGCAGCAGTATCGACAGCGCCGTCGATGCTCTCCTTGAGCGTACTGACGGCAGACTCTACGCTCTCTTCAACAACGGCGCCTACGTCCAACCGGGAGCGGTGGAGGATATCAGCCGCGATGTGCTGCGGGAGCAGTTTGAGACCAATCTGTTCGGCTGGCACCAGCTTACCCGGCGGCTGCTTCCGGTAATGCGTAACCGGGGAGAGGGCCGGATCATCCAGAACAGTTCGGTTTTGGGTTTTGTCGCCCTCTCTCACCGCGGTGCCTACAACGCCAGCAAGTATGCATTGGAAGGGCTCAGCGACACCCTGCGTCTGGAACTTCACGGCAGTAACATCCATATCAGCCTGATCGAACCTGGCCCTATTAAGAGTCGGTTTCGCGCCAACGGCTACGCCATGTACAAAAAAAACATCGATGCCGAGAACAGCCACCACCGCAACGCCTACCTGGCGATGGAAGAGCGGCTGACCAAAGAGGGCCCGGCAGTTCCCCTCACCCAGCCCCCTGAGGCCGTACTGAAACGGGTGATTCACGCTCTCGAAAGCCCCAGACCACAAGCACGCTACTACGTCACCTTCCCCACCTATCTGTTTGGTACACTAAAGCGCCTGCTGCCGACAAGGGCAATGGATTGGGTTTTGAGAAAGGTGTAACCCCCCGCACACAAGGCGGCAGTGATCGCAACCGAAACTGACAACTGATAACTGAAAATATGAAAAGCCTCTGGAAAGACGACGATGCAAACCAACACAAGGATCACCTGGCACAGCGGGTCTACAGCTCACGCCTGTTGGGAGCCGACCCCTCACTGGTACTCCACGGTGGCGGCAATACATCGGTAAAAATCACCGAGACCAATATCCTCGGCGAGGAGGAAGAGATTCTTTATGTCAAAGGCTCCGGCTGGGATCTCGATAGCATTGAAGCCCCCGGCTTCAGCCCCATGCGTATGGCGCACCTGCTGAAACTCGCCGGGCTGAAATCCCTCTCCGATACCCAGATGGTCAACGAGATGAAAACCCACCAAACCCTCGCCTCCGCCCCCACCGGCTCAGTCGAGACGATCCTCCATGCGATGCTGCCCCATAAGTATGTCGATCACACCCACGCCGATGCAGTGGTTACCATTACCAACACCGGCGGCGGTGCAGAGCGCATCAGGGAGATCTATGGTGATGCGATGGTGGTGATCCCCTATGTTATGCCCGGCTTCGACCTGGCACGTATGGTGGCCGAGATCTATCCACAGCAAGCGACGGAGAAGACCATCGGCATGATCCTTATGAACCATGGCGTCTTCTCCTTTGGCGACAGCGCCAAAGTCGCCTATGAGCGCATGATTGCACTGGTGGGTCGCGCCGAAGAGTACCTCAAAAAGAACCATGCCTGGGAACTGCCGAAACCGCCAAAGAGCTCCAACGAGCCGGTGCCTGCCCGGGAGATGGCGGAACTGCGCAGCCGACTATCCGCCGTCGCCGGACGACCGATGGTTTTGTCTGCGGACCGCTCTCCTGAGGCGATGCAATTCTGTCGCCGTGACGATCTGAAAAAGATCTCACAACGGGGGCCTGCCACCCCCGATCACGTGATCCGCACCAAACGCCTGCCCATGCTGGGATCTGATGTGGATGCCTACTGCAACGCCTACAGAAACTACTTCAATGATCACGCAGCTGGCTCCCGCTCACCGGTGCAGATGCTGGATCCGGTGCCACGGGTGATACTCGACAGAAAGCTGGGTCTGCTGAGCGCCGGCATGAGCATCAAGGAGAGCCGTATCAACGCAGATATCTATCGCCACACCCTCAGAATTATTCAGCAGGCGGAACGGTTGGGCGGCTGGCAGGCCTTACCCCCCCGGGATATTTTCGAGGTGGAGTACTGGGATCTGGAACAGGCCAAGCTGGGCAAGGGGGGCGCTGCCCCGGAACTCCAGGGTGAGGTGGCGCTGGTGACAGGAGCCGCCTCGGGTATCGGCAGGGCTTGCGTTGATTCACTGCTGGCCCGTGGTGCCTGCGTGGTGGGCCTCGACCTCAACCCCGACATAATTGATCTCCATGACCACCCTGATTTCCTCGGTGTAGTCTGCGATATCACTGATCGTGAAGCCGTTGCCAGCGCACTGGATCAAACAGTGACACACTTTGGCGGCCTCGACATGCTGCTGCTCAACGCCGGTATGTTCCCCGGCGGCAAACGCATTGAGGCACTGGATGATGATCTGTGGCGGCGGGTAATGGAGGTCAACCTGGATGCCAACATGATGCTCATGCGCGAGTGCCATCCACTGCTGAAGCTGGCTCCATCCCACGGTCGCGTGGTGGTGATCGGCTCCAAAAATGTACCCGCCCCGGGTCCTGGAGCGGCCGCCTACTCCGCTTCCAAAGCGGCGCTCAACCAGCTGGCACGAGTGGCGGCGCTGGAGTGGGGGGTTGATGGCATCCGCATCAACAGCCTGCACCCCGACGCCGTCTTCGACACTGCTCTCTGGAGTGAAGAGGTGCTGCAGGCGCGGGCCGACCACTACGGCTTGACGGTTCAGGAGTACAAAACCAAGAACCTGTTGAAGACCGAAATCACCTCCAGGGATGTGGCAGAACTGGCCGCCGCCATGTGCGGCCGCCTGTTCGCCAAGACCACCGGAGCACAGCTACCGGTGGATGGCGGCAATGACCGCGTAATCTAACCCGTCTTCACGGCATCTACTCAGGACACGACAATGGTGTGGCTACGGTGCTCGCACGAATGGCGAAAAGATCATATGCCGACGGTTTTATTAAGCATGCACACAACTATCTCGACAATGCACAAACCGTTGCAGCGCTCTGTCTGCAAAAATAACAATAACGGCTCTATACAGCCCCCCACAAGCCTCAACCACGCCGACAATAACTTCCTGATAATCCCATTCAACCAATAGCGCTGGTTACATAGAAAGTTATTTCATGCTCTCTGTTAGTTGGTGTGACTTACTGAGCAAAATAGTCCGCCAGGAACTGATCAAAACTGACCTTGTCGACAGCCTCGATAGAGGCTTGCTGTAGCCGTGAGGCCTCCACCTCTTCATGCAGCAGCGTTTCGCGCTCACAGGAGAGATGAAGACCTTGGAAATAGTCCCGGTGTTGTAGGGACATACGTCGGGCAAAGTGGAAAAATCCTTCCCCTTCGCTGCGCATCTCCGCCAGCATCCGTGCCGATGGGGTCAGATCCGGATCCTCTATGCAGGCCAACTGCTGATCCAGCGCCCGGCCATGGGGCCGTTGGCCGTCATCGCCATCCAGCAGTTCACATATCGGCGCCATGGCGTTGCAGATCTGCAAGGCCCAATCACGCAATGTCACCGCCTCACCCTGACGCTGCAGAAGGAGCTTAGGCTCCCTGCCTCGGTGTGCTGCATCGAGGATATTACGGTCGATCTCCACCCGCTCCCGCTGATCTATAGGTGGGCTCTCCTGGAGGAGGGAGAAGATCATAAACGCCCGCAGGAAGGAGAGTTGCTCTTCGCTCAGCCCCAGGGGATGAAAGGCGTTGACATCGAGGGAGCGCAGCTCGATATAGCGCACACCCCTGGCCTTCAGCGCCAGAGTAGGTTTCTCCAACCCGCCAAGCACCTGTTTCGGCCTCACCGTGCTGTAGTACTCATTCTCGATCTGCAGCACATTGGCGTTAAGCTGCTGGTAGCGGCCGTCTACCTTGACACCAATCTCTTTCCAGACCGGGCTGGGGGTCTCAATGGCGCAGGTGAGGCTGTTGATATAGGCCTCAAGGCTGTTGTAGTCAGCCTTGACGCCGACCCCCTCCTCCTTGCTGTTGGTATAGCCGATATCCCCCATCCGCAGGGAGGTGGCGTAGGCTCGTAGTAGGTGTGCTCATCAAAGGAGTCGAGGGAGCTGCTCTTGCCACCAAGAAATGACTTGCAGACGGCGGGGGAGGCACCGAACAAGTAGGGGATCAACCAGCCATACCGCTGCAGATTACGGATCATGCCGAGGTAGGCGTCATCAGTAAAGTGGCGTAGCGACCGCTCATCCCCTTCCGCCTGCTGAAAGAGCGGCCAGAAATCCTCCGCCAGAGAGAAATTGAAATGAACCCCGGCGATCACCTGCATGGTGCGGCCGTATCTGTGACCAAGCCCCTGGCGGTAGACCGTCTTCATGGTAGCGGCGTTTGAGGAGCCGTAGCGGGCGATGGGAATGTTATCGCCACCGTCAAGAACACAGGGCATGCTGGTGGCCCAAAGTATCTCATCCCCCAACCGGTCATAGACATATTTCTGAACATCGCCGAGAAAAGCCAGCGCCTCACCACCATCGGACAGGGGGGGCGTGATCAGCTCGGTGAGGGCTTCAGAGTAATCGGTGGTGATATAGCCGTTGGTCAACGGCGACCCCAGGGATAACGGATGCATTGTCTGGGCGATGCTGCCGTCGGGGGAGACGCGAAGGCACTCTTTTTCCAGTCCTACAGCACCCCCTTTTAGTGCCTGTAGAGCGTCATCTGAGAGCCGCCGGAGTCGGTTTTCGATAGATCTGTGCAAAGCGGATTCCAAATGGCAGGGTTATGCAGCGGCTACAGCACTCAGTATACCGGATTGCTAACCGATAACGGTGGAAACGCCATAAACCCCATGGGTATAGTGGACTGGCAGAAAATGACACTTTGCTTTTCGCCATGAATTGGGCAAAGATACGGGGTAACTATATCAGTACCCCCGCTAAGAGGGTCTTTTTCACCAGGGTCGAGTCGATTGCGTTGAAGATGGTAGGGAAATTTACAGTTTTTTGCCGCAATCGACTCCGACCCCGAACTATATTGGCAGCAGCTGAATAGTTACTTTTTTTATCCATAATAAAATAACGGGTTAAATCATGCTTCAGTCCATCAGAGAACGTGCTCAGGGAGTGGTCGCCTGGGTTATTGTCATTCTGATCAGTGTACCTTTTGCCCTCTGGGGAATTCAGGAATACCTGGGTACAGGTTCCGCGCCTCCGATGGCCACCGTCAATGATCTGGAGATTACCGAGAGAGAGTTTGATAGCGGCTACCGCAATTTCCGGCAAAATATGCGGGAGCGTCTCGGGAAAAATTACCGTCCGGAACTGATTGATGAGACGGTTCTGCGCAAAGAGGTGCTGGATGCATGATCCGTAACAGTCTGCTTATGCAGGCTGCCGATGAGTTGGGTCTCTATGCCGGTGATGATCTGGTACGCAGTGCCATTCGCACCATCCCCTCTTTTCAGGTTGGGGGCGTATTCAGTCAGACCGCCTACGAGCGCGGTGTTAGCTTGCAGGGGCTGAGCCTAGCGGATTTGAAGAGCAGGTCAGAAGTGGCCTGGTGAGCGAACAGCTGCCCAAGGCGATCTCAGTATCGGAGTTTGTGACCCATGCCGAAATCAACCAACTGGTACGTTTGAGTCAACAGAAGCGTGCAGTCGATTATCTGACCGTTCCCAGTGCCACTTTCCTCGATGGCATTGATGTAAGCGAAGCCGACGCAAAGAGCTATTACGATAGTAATCAGGATCAGTTTATGGCACCTGAGCGGGTCAGGGTGCTCTACCTTGAGCTTGATCTGGAAAATATTGCCGGTTCCCTGACGGCGGACGACGATGCACTGCCGGCTATTACGAGCAGCACAAGGGTGACTACATTACACAAGAGCAGCGCAGTGCCCGTCATATTCTTTTCACCGTGGATGGTGTTGATGAGGCTGCAGAGAGCAGCGCCAAAACGCTGGCGGAAGCGGCTCTGGCGCGGGTCAATGGGGGCGAACGAGTTTGCCGTCGTCGCCAAAGAGTTGTCTCGGGATCCGGGCACTTCCGATTTGGGGGGTGATCTCGGGTACTTTGGCAGGGGTGAGATGGATGATGCCTTCGATGCCGTTGTATTTGCTATGAATGAGGGGGAGATTAGTCAGCCCGTACGCTCCGAGTTTGGCTTCCATATCGTCCAGTTGACCAGCATCAGACCGCAGCAGGGAAAGTCATTTGAAGAGGCGCGGGATCTGGTGAGAGGCGCCTACCTGAAAGAGCAGGCGGAGCGACTCTTCTACGAGTATGCGGAACAGATGAATGATTTGGCCTATGAAGATCCAGACAGCCTGGAGCCGGCAGCCGGGGCCCTGAACATCGAGATTAAAGAGAGTGGCTGGTTCACCCGTGATGGGGGTGAGGGCATTGCTGCATCACTGAAAGCGGTAACGGCCGCTTTCAGTGATGACGTACTCTCCGGTGGACACAATAGCGAAGCGATAGAGATGGGTGCCGAGCATATGGTGGTGCTGCGGGTGCTTGACCACGAGGAGTCTGCGGTTAGAGCGTTTGACGATGTTGTGACTGAGATCACCTCCAAACTCAAATCGGATGGTGCGGCCGGGAAAGCCGGGGAGCAGGCGAAGAGTCTTGTTACACGGCTTAAAGAGGGCTCATCCATGGAGACTCTGGCAACAGAAAGCGGACTCTCTCTGGAGCGAAAGGGGCTGGTTGGACGTGACAGCCGCGATCTGCCAGGCGGGATTGGCGACGCAGCTATTTGTTATGCCACGGCCTCAAGAGGGTAATGCAAGTTACGGTCAAACCCAGCTCACTGGTGGTGATTTTGCTGTAATGGCCCTCACCCAGGTGATAGACGGTAACAGCGAAGACCTAAAGGAGATAGGCGGGGAGGCGGCGGCACGTAGCGCCCTGCAACGCTCACTCGGTCGCAACTACTTCCAGAAACTGGTTGAGAATCTTCATGCAGTGGCGGATATTCAAATAGTGAAGCGCGGAGAATAAGGGCCTCTACACTCTACGCAGAAGATAAAAAGCCGCACCGGAACTGATTCCGGTGCGGCTTTTCTTTAGAGTTAATTGTTATTCGAATGATGCGGTTCGTACCTCAACCACATCCTACAATCCTTTCTCCGTCTATGCTTGCATGTAGGATGTGGTGAGCTTGCGAACCGCATCGATCACCTGAATAGCTACGCCTAGGACTATGCCATGGCGAGGATATGGTAACCGGAGTCAACATAGAGCACGTCGCCGGTTATTCCGGAAGCCAGGTCAGAGCAGAGGAAGGCGGCGCTGTTGCCCACCTCTGCGATAGTGACATTGCGGCGAAGCGGTGTTTTTGCCTCAGCTTCCGCCAGCATCCCTTTGAAGCCGCTGATGCCAGCTGAGGCAAGGGTGCGTATGGGGCCAGCTGAAACGGCGTTCACGCGGGTTCCTACAGGGCCCAGGGCATCGGCCATATAACGAAC
>MOXF01000084.1_pt1 | contig 11292 bp, 16 predicted proteins | sample 1471201 | NCBI WGS metagenome assembly MOXF01 (sample SAMN05358035, study PRJNA327811) | mollusc metagenome | isolation source: Phylotype B (NB1) bacterial symbionts from gill | host: Thyasira cf. gouldii | place: Canada: Bonne Bay, Newfoundland | collected 2010-08
CCACCGGTCCGTAGGGGCCGCAGAACTCCGCATCAGGCGAATTTTCTCTCCAGCCCCTGGGTACCTTTTCGTAGCCGTATTGCCAGTTCAGCAGTCCCGCCACCGATTCGATCGAGCGGATCACCGGGGCAAGCCGGTCATGCTTGCCCTCATCAAGCGCTCTTTTAAGATGGGCGGTCACTGGTTTTTCCACCGGGTTATCAAGATGGATCGGTGCGTTTGCTTTCAGCGCCCTGCTGATCGCATCACGCACCTTTCGCTGGTGCCTTCGTATCTGATCGCTGCCGCCGGCTGAGAGAAAACGGTACATCTCGTAATAATCCTGCAGAAGATAGCCCCAGCTCGGCGCGTCGGATAGATGTTGACCGGTCATTTTACCGTCCCTATGCGGAAGGTTTAATCAGAGCAGACACGAATATTTGCTCAAGCTACCGGTTGACATCAACAATGACGCGACCTCGTACCTCTCCATTGAGTAGTTGTCCTGCAGTCTCAACCGCCTCAGCCAACCCGATCTCGTGGGCGATGGTGTTGAGCTTGGGGATATCCAGGTCTTGCTCCAGCCGACGCCAGGCTTCCAGCCTGATCTCCCGGGGGCACATGACACTGTCGATACCGGCGAGGGTGATGCCTCTGAGTATGAATGGCATGACGGTGGTCTTCAGGTCGAAGCCGCCGGCGAGACCGCAGGCGGCCACCACGCCGCGATATTTGGTGGCGGCGCAAGCGTTGGCCAGCACATGGCTGCCGACCACATCCACTACACCCGCCCAGCGCTCCCTCCCAGAGGCCTGCCGGGTTCGGCATATTCGGAACGGGGCATAATCTCAGAAGCACCAAGGGCGGTGACGTACTCCGACTCATCGGGTCTCCCCGTCATGGCAACCACTTGGTAGCCCAGTTTTGCAAGGATGGCGATTGCCACACTGCCCACCCCTCCAGTGGCTCCGGTTACCAGAATCTCCCCGCTCTCCGGTGTTACGCCATGCTGTTCCAGCGCCATGATGCAGAGCATGGCGGTGTAACCCGCCGTACCGATGGAGATCGCCTGCTTCGGAGTTAAGTTCTGTGGTAGAGGAACAAGCCAGTCGCCGTTGAGCCGCGCTTTTTGCGCCAAACCGCCCCAGTGGGTTTCACCAACACCCCAGCCGTTGAGCACCACGGCATCACCGGCGCTGTATTCCGAGTGGCTGCTGCTCTCTACCGTACCGACCAAATCGATGCCGGGTACCATGGGGAATTTGCGTACCACCGGAGATTTTCCGGTGATCGCCAGACCGTCCTTGTAGTTCAGCGTCGAATACTGAACATTGATAGTGACATCCCCCTCGGGTAGTTGTGCCTCGTCGATCTCCTGCAGGGCTGCACGGTAACCGTCATCATCTTTTTCTATCAATATGCCTTTGAACATGGTGATTCCTCGTTAAACAGACTGTTCGTATAGTGTTAAAAACTGACCTAATTACCCCTGAAACTCAGCCGGAAATGAACGCAAATGAACGCGAATATGGCTCTTTACTGGTATATTGTTTGGGCATTGATCCCTAACAACCAAGAGCATGTTCTGACGCTTTGCATTTGTAGGAGCGAACTTGTTCGCGATGGACTCCGAAACATGCTCTTCGCGAACAAGTTCGCTCCTACACCTGACATCAGGGCTGCTTTATGAGTCGGCTTCAAATATTTGCAGCCAACACTCTATGACTTATTCAGTTCCGGCTTGCCACTCGATACCGCGGTGAAATAAAAATCAGCGAAGGCCCTCAGTGGTTCCGGCCCTCTCTCCAGTTTGGCCCGCAGTACCGCCCCTTCCCAGCCGATCCAGAACACTTCGGCCAGTTTTCTGCAATCAGCGCCGGGCGTTAGTTCCCCCGCCTCTTTCGCCGCTTCCAGACAGGACTCAACTCGGCCTTGCCAGGCTGTAAACACCGCTTTCAGCTGTTCACGAAACAACTCCGGAAGACTCCCCATCTCCTGACCCAGGTTGCCCACCAGGCAGCCGCGCTTAAATTGGTAGCGTGACATACCGGCCTCTGCGTCGGCGACAAACGCCTGTATACGCGCCAGGGGAGAGTGGGTTTCATCCTTGAGAAAGTGATCAAGCTTGTGTTCGAAGTAGTCGGCGTAACGTTTTATCAACGCAGCACCAAACGCATTCTTACTACCGAAGTAGTGGTAGAAAGAGCCCTTGGGAATACCCACCCGGCGCAAAATCTCATCGATGCCGGTGGCCGAAAAACCCTTTTCCGTCAGGATCTCCACCCCTGATTGAAGCAGGCGCTCACGGGTTTCACCAGTTGCCCCCCCGGTTTTTTTTGGGCGGCCACGGGGGCGTTTTCGGGGCTCTGCAGAATTCATTGGAAAATAATAGACCGATCGTCTAGTTAAATCAAATGTAACTATTCAGCACCACAAAGAAATCGCTGGTAACTGTTCAGCTGGTGCCCGGGGTCTCAGTCGATTGCGGCAAAAAAAGTGCATTTTTCCACGATCTCAGCGCAATCGACTCCGACCCCTGCCGGTGTTCATGTGGGCATAAACAGCTCTGGAGTTGCAGACAGCACTCATGGAATATTAGAATACGATTAAATATTGATTAAATCTGTCTTACGATATCGCCGCTCGTCACCTATCCTAAGCGGGGATGTTTGAATTTCTAATAGTTGGGGTTTACCAAGTATGCAGGATCCAACAACACAGTCCGATCGCGATATTGGCAATGTAGAGGTCAAGGAGACCACTTGCTATATGTGCGCCTGCCGTTGTGGCATCCGGGTGACCTTGCGTGACGGCGAAATTCGCCATATCGAGGGTAATCCCACTCATCCCCATAACCAGGGGGTGATCTGCGCCAAGGGCTCCTCCGGCATTATGAAGCAGTACTCGCCGGCACGTATCACCAAGCCGCTGCTGCGCAAGCCCGGTGCCGAGCGTGGTACCTCAGAATTCGAAGAGATCTCCTGGGAGAAGGCTTTCGGCATCATGGAGGAGCGTCTGGCTAAAATCCGTGCCGACGATCCCAAGAAGTTTGCCCTCTGTACCGGTCGTGATCAGATGCAGGCGCTCACCGGCATGTTCGCCAAGCAGTTTGGTACACCCAACTACTCAGCCCACGGCGGCTTCTGTTCGGTCAATATGGCCGCCGGTATGATCTACACCATCGGTGGCTCCTTCTGGGAGTTCGGTGGTCCCGATCTGGAACGCGCCAAGCTGTTTGTGATGATCGGCACCGCCGAGGATCACGACTCCAATCCGCTGAAGATCCACCTCTCTAAATTCAAGCGTCGGGGCGGTAAGTTTATCTCCATCAACCCGATCCGCAGCGGCTACTCGGCCATCGCCGATGAGTGGGTGCCGATCAAGCCGGGTACAGACGGCGCCCTGATGATGGCGCTGATTCACCAGTTGATCAAACAGGGGCTTTACGACCGCGAATTTCTCATTCAGTACACCAACTCCGCAGAGCTGGTGATCAATGATGAGAGCCGTGATGACCATGGCCTCTTCAAGCGCTTTGAGATGCATATCGAAGAGGGGTGTTTCGATCCTGAAAACAAGCTCTGGTGGGATCCTGAACTGGATAAGGCGATCTCCACCCATACACCGGGTGTTGACCCACGCCTGTTGGGTGATTTTGAGCTGGAAGACGGCACCCCGGTAAAGCCCGCTTTCCAACTGCTGAAGGAGCGGGTGGAGGAGTATACCCCCGCGTGGGCCGAGGGGATCACCGGCATACCGACAGAGACCATTATCCGCCTTGCCCACGAGATGGGTGTCACCGCCCGTGACCACCAGATCGAGTTGCCCATTCAATGGATCGATTGCTGGGACAATACCCACGAATCGGTGAAGGGCAACCCGGTGGCCTTCCATGCCATGCGCGGTCTGGCCGCTCACTCCAACGGTTTCCAGTCGATCCGTGCCTTGAGCATTCTGATGACCCTGCTCGGTACCATCGATCGGCCGGGCGGTTTTCGTCACAAGGCGCCCTTCCCGCGCCCGATACCCCCCTGTCCCAAGCCGCCCAACAGTCCCGATGGAGTGCAGCCGAATACACCTCTCGATGGTATGCCCTTGGGCTGGCCCGCCAAGCCGGAAGACCTCTTTATTGATGACGAGGGTAAGCCGGTGCGTCTCGACAAGGCGTTCTCCTGGGAGTATCCGCTGTCGGTCCACGGCTGATGCACAACGCCATCACCAACGCCTGGCGGGGCGACCCCTACAAGATCGACACCATGCTGCTGTTTATGGCCAACATGGCGTGGAACTCATCGATGAATACCGCCAGTGTGCGGGAGATGCTGGTTGATAAGGAGGAGAATGGCGAGTACAAGATTCCGTTCCTTATCGTCTGTGACGCCTTTCAGTCGGAGACGGTGGCGTTTGCCGATCTGGTGCTGCCGGATACCACTTATCTGGAGCGCTACGATGCGCTCTCAATGCTCGACCGGCCGATCTCTGAGTACAGTGGACCGGTGGATTCGGTGCGTATTCCGGTGGTGCCACGCACCGGCGAGTGCCGACCGTTCCAGGAGGTGCTGATCGAGCTGGGCAGCCGCCTCGGTCTACCCGCCTTTGTCAAGGAGGATGGCTCGCGCAAGTATCGGGACTATCCGGATTTCATCACCAACTACGAGACCTCCCCCGGTTCCGGTATCGGCTTCCTCGCCGGCTGGCGCGGTAAAGGGGGGAGAAGTTCCTCAAGGGTGAGCCCAATCCCCGGCAGTGGAGATGTACCAGAAGAACGGCTGCGTCTATCACCATGAGTTGCCCAAGTCTTACCAGTACATGCGTAACTGGAATAAAGGTTACCTGCAGTGGGCCCGCGCTCACGGCATGACCCGTTACGCCGAACCGATCACTATCCATCTCTACTCTGAGGTGTTGCAGCAGTTCCGTCTGGCGGCCCAGGGTAAACGTGCGGGGCGGCAGCCGCCGGATCATCTGCGCAAGCGCATCGAGACCCATTTTGATCCGTTGCCGTTCTACAGTGAGACGCTGCTGTCACGGCTGTCGGATACCCACGACTATCCGCTCAACGCACTCACTCAGCGGCCGATGGCGATGTATCACTCGTGGGACTCTCTCAACGCCTGGTTGCGTCAGATTCACACCCACAACTACCTCTTCGTTAACCCGCTGCTGGCCAAGTCCAAGGGGATTGAGGATGGCGACTGGATCTGGGTCGAGTCTCCCACCGACAAGGTGCGCTGTATGTGCCGCTATTCCGAGGCGGTGGAACCGGGCACGGTGTGGACCTGGAACGCCATCGGCAAGGCGCCGGGTGCCTGGGGTCTGTCACCCAAGGCCAATGAGTCCCAGAAGGGGTTTCTGCTCAATCATCTGATTCCGGAAGAGCTGCCCCCTTGCGATGCCGGGGATCACCTCTCCAACTCCGATCCCGTCACCGGCCAGGCGGCCTGGTTTGATGTGCGGGTGAAGATATACAAAGCGGAGTCGGGTGAGCCGAAGCAGACCTCTCCACAGTTTAATTTGCAGAAGTTGGTGCCGGGGCAGAAGGGCCGTCATGGCCGTTGGCAGTCTTACTTTGCCGGCATCTTTCGGCGTAAGGCGGGGATAGAAAAATGACACAACTCGCACTGGTTATCGATCTCAATGTCTGCGTTGGCTGTCACGCCTGTGTCACCAGCTGCAAACAGTGGAATACCTCCGGTTGGGCCGGTCCGCTGCCGGATCAACGCCCCTATGATGAGGATCCCTCAGGGGTCTTCTTCAACCGGGTTCAGACCTACGAAATAGGCTGTTTTCCCAATACCGAAACACTCCATTTTCCCAAGTCGTGTCTGCACTGCGAAGATCCCCCATGCGTGCCGGTCTGTCCCACCGGGGCAAGCTACAAGCGTGAGGACAACGGCGTGGTGCTGGTGGACTACGACAAATGTATAGGTTGTAAATATTGCTCCTGGGCCTGCCCTTACGGTGCCCGTGAGTTTGATGAGTTCAACCGGGTGATGAAGAAGTGCACTCTCTGTATCGATCGTGTTACCGACATGAAGCTGCCTGAGTCGGAGCGTAAACCGGCCTGTGTGTTGGCCTGTCCCACCAGTGCCCGTATCTTCGGTGATGTTCACGATCCCGACTCAGATGCCTCCAAGGCGATCCGCGAAGAGGGCGGCTATCAGCTGCAGCCGGAGTGGGGTACCCAGCCGGCTAACCACTATCTGCCGCGGCGCAAGCAGCGTATCTATATCAGTGAGGATGAATTGGTGCGCTCAGATAATCCCCTGCGCAAAGAAGAGGAACTGCCATACGATCAGGGTGAAACCCTGGACGATGTGGCTTGGTAATTTATGGCTACCCATAAGTTCAGAAAAGCAGGACGCAGAGAAAAACTGTTTTTCTCAACACGCAAACTCTGCGATCTCTGCGTCCCTTTTTTTCGTTTTTGAATGAACACTATTTAGGAATTAGATAGAATGCATCCGGCATTTTCAGTCATTTTTCTTACCACCCTGATCGGTGTTGGCCAGGGTCTGTTTTTGGCGCTTTATACGGGGCAGGTCTATAGCCTCGCCAATCTTTTGCCGGCGCAGGCGAGCCAGGGTTTCTATGCTCTTGGCAGCTTTGTTGCCTGATTTTTCTGGTTGCCGGGCTGCTCGCCTCATTCTTTCATCTGGGACACCCGGAGCGGGCATGGCGGGCCGCCGCCAAATGGCGCACCTCCTGGCTCTCCCGTGAGGTGATTGTACTGCCTGCTTTTGTCGGGCTGGTGCTTCTCTACGCAGGAATTCACTACCTGAAGTGGACCGGGCCGCTGTTCACCGTTTCCGGTACATTACCGGTGGATCTTACCCTGATCGTCGGTTTTCTTGCCGCTGTGGCAGCATTTGCGCTCTATATCTGTACCGCCATGATTTATGCCGGTGTGAGATTTCTCAAGGAGTGGCACTCACCGTTGACGGTGGCTAACTACACTTTTCTTGGTCTCGCCTCCGGCTTTATGTTGGCAGCTGCTTTCTCCGCTTACGGCGGTACCGATCTGGTGGCCTTCTTCGGCACCTGGGCGGTGATCTTCACCTTTGCGGGCGCGCTCTCCCGCAGTGCCTCACTGCTAAGGAACCGAGGTCTGAGCCATAAACTCAACCTGACTTCAGCCATTGGTGTGCGTCACCAGCAGATGGCTCAGTTGACTCAAGGGTTTATGGGTGGCTCTTTTAACACCCGTGAGTTCTTTCATGGTAAGAGACCGGCACAACTGAAAGTGATCAAGTTCACTTTTCTGTTGCTGGTCTTTCCGCTACCCGTGGCGATGATGGCCACCGCCTATTTTCTCGAGTCGGCCTCTCTGCCAATCGGTGCTTTTGTGGTGCAGTACATCGGGCTGATGGCTGAGCGCTGGTACTTCTTTGCCGAGTCGCGTCACCCACAGAATCTCTACTATCAATCCATGGCCTGATAGTGTTACACGGGCCTTAGAGCAGGGGAGTTTGTCATGCGTATTATCAAGCAGTTGTTTGCCGTTCTGTTGATCAGCATGGTGACGCTTTCAGTCAAGGCTGATGTGTTGGTTCTGGTTCACGGTTATCTGGGCAGTGCCCACTCCTGGGAAACCAGCGGTGTCAATGCGGTACTCAATGCCAACGGCTGGCCCCGCACCGGAATGCTGGCCGCAGGCCCTGGGGGCGTTCAGATGCTACCGGCTGCCGTAACGGCGAAAGGGGGCAATGCAGTCTACGCTGTGGAACTCCCCTCTCTGGCACCGATGATGATTCAGGCAGACTATCTGCAGGCGATGCTGCAGCAAGTTTCCGTCCACCATCCTGGTGAGGAGACTCATATCGCTGCCCACTCCGCCGGTGGTGTGGTTGCACGCATCGTTCTTGTTCGAGCACAGCCGTCAATACCCAATCCCTGATTACCATCTCATCCCCTCACCTTGGCACTCAGCGTGCGGTTCAGGCACTTGATGCCAGCGATACGCCGTTCCCTTTCTATCTGGTGGAGGACTTTTTCAGCGGCGGAAAGGTGAGACTTCTGAAAGACTCCAGGGGGGCTCTGGTTGACCTGACGCCCGCCTACCCAGGCAGCCTGCTTCACTGGCTCAACAGTCAGCCTCATCCCGATATCGCTTATTTCTCGGTTATCCGTCCCGGCCCCGTCGGCATGGGTGATGAACTGGTTCCCGCCTTCAGTCAGGATATGAATAATATCCCGGCACTGAAAGGGCGTTCTCAGGTCTCTATTGTCGCCACTCGTCACATGCTTAATCCACAGGATGGGTTGGAGCTGGTGAAGGTGCTTTCACGCCTGTAATTTGCGGGAAGTTCGCTTTGATCCCCACGCAGGTGGTAAGTGCTACCAGCCCCAATGCTGCCCACTGATTGCGTACATTAAGAGGTTTCAGAGCAATACAACCGGCTAACAAACCCATTACGCCACCTTGCAGCTGTGGACTTTTAGCCATTCCTGATTCGAGGTAATTACTTAAGTGCTCGCAGTTATTGCTAAAAAGACGGTAGCTGGGATCGTTCTTGAATAGCTTCAGGCGCTCCCGCAACAGGTCTTCATTGATCACTCCATTCCCCTTGATTTTGATTGCACGCCCATTGGCAAAGTCTTCCAGGGACTCAACAGCGAGACCGTGCTCAGGTGTGGTGTGTGCTATGCGGCCATTGCCATATGGGTGCCACAGTGCTCAATGACAGAGCCCTTCATAACGAGTACCCTGTCACCTGTTAAAAGCTTATACATATACATATTTATACTCCATTATTCATAAATCCTACTTGAAATAGAATAATCGTATATGAATCGAATAATGTCAAGTGGCGAGCGCGTATGACCGAGCAATTAACCACATACTCAGCCCTTCTAGGGCAGATCATTGGATCACTGAGACAACAGAAGGTGCTGGAACAGGTTCAACTGGCCCAAGCGCTTGGAGTGTCGCAGGCGTCATACTCACGCCTGGAAGGTGGAAAGGCTCTGTGGTCAATCGATCAGCTCATGGTGGTCTGCCGACGTTTAGGTGTTGAGGTGAGTGACGTTATCCATATTCTGGAGCAACGTACCGCAGATTTAGCCGATGCAGCGCATGTAGAAGTCATTGCAGCAGGACGGGCAAACAGTCGTGGTGCGGAAGAGAGAAAGGGCACTGGCGGTACTTTACTCGCGGGTGCCGCGCTGGGTGCTTTGCTGGCTACATTGATCATAAAACGATGAATCCTTTGAGCCGTAAAAATCTTTCAGTTAGAGTGACGTCAATGCACCGCCAATACCTAACCTACTGAATAATAAAAAAGTGAATCACTGGAAAGGCACTAAATGACCGAAAATCAGAAAAAGCAGCTACAACAGCAGCTTTGGAACATTGCTAACGAACTCCGCGGCAAGATGAATGCCGATGAATTTCGCGATTACTGCCTTGGCTTTATCTTCTTTAAATACCTCTCCGAGACCCTGCATAAGTACGCCAACTCCATTCTCAGCGAAGACGGTATCGACTTCACTGGGATTGATGAAGAGAGCAACGACGGCAAGGCGATGCTCGACGCGCTCAAAGAGGAGTCGGTGGCAGAGCTGGGTTACTTTCTTAAACCCTCTGAGCTCTTCAGCAGTATCGCCAAGCGTGGTGCCCATAAGGCTGATGACAACGGCGATGAGGATGTTATCGTCGATAACTTTATCCTCGATGACCTCAGCCGCGTGCTCAACAGTATCGAGCGCTCCACCATGGGCACCGAGAGCGAGGACGACTTCGACCACCTGTTCGAAGACCTCGACCTCACCTCCACCAAACTGGGGCGCACGGAAAAAGCCAAAAACGCCCTGATCGCCAAGATCCTGATCCACCTCGACAACATCGACTTCGGCCTGGGCGACTCCGAAAGCGATATCCTCGGCGATGCCTACGAATACCTCATCGGCCAGTTTGCCAGCGGTGCGGGCAAGAAGGCGGGGGAGTTCTACACCCCCCAGGCGGTCTCCACCATCCTCGCACGCATCGCCCACCCAGCGGTAAAACCCGTATCAAATCGGTTTACGATCCCACCTGCGATTCCGGTTCCCTACTGCTGCGTGTTGCCCGTGAGGTTGAGTACGTGGAGGATTTCTACGGTCAGGAGATGAATCGCACCACCTACAACCTGGCGCGCATGAACATGATCCTGCACGGCATCCACTACCGTAACTTCGACTTGCGGCAGGAAGATACCCTGGAAGATCCGCAACACATCGACAAACGCTTCGAGACCGTGATCCTGCCCCACGGCGCACTCTTCCGAGGCGCTGCCGAGGGCCATATCCGTCGCTACCTCATCGAAGGGGGCTAAAAATGATATGAAAATTAGCAATCAACGAGTTCTTATTGATCCTATTTTCTGTCCTTCTTACGAGGAACAAAAAAAGATCGCTACTTTTTTCTCCACAGTAGACAAGAAGATCTAAGCGACCACCAAAAAAATCACCCAAACAGAGACCTTCAAAAAGGGCCTGTTACAGAAAATGTTTGTATAGTGGCGGGATAGACAGGATAAAACAATGACCGAAGATATTCGTTGGATACAACGATTTGACAACTTTCAGCGCTCTTTGCGGCAACTGGAGATGGCCTTCGGGCTGATGGAAGAGCGGGAGTTGAGCGAGCTGGAAACACAGGGGTTGATTCAGGCCTTTGAGTATAACTTTGAGCTGGCGTGGAACGTCATTAAGGACTTCTACGAGTATCAGGGTGTTACCGACATTCAGGGCAGCCGCGATGCCTTTCGCCTCGCCTACGAACGCGGCCTGATTAGTGAGGGTGATATCTGGATGGATATGATCAAGAAACGTCAGCTTACCGTGCATACCTACAACGAAGAGGTGGCCGCCGAGATCGCCCAGGCGATTGTTGACGATTACGGTCGTCTGTTCATGGCCTTGAGAGAGGCGCTGATGGAACAGTTGCCCAAGGGCTAGATAAATGCAGGAAGAATCGTTTGGCTTAAAATCCACCGTTATCGAGAAGATACAAAAAGTCTTCTCACGTTATAACAGTATCGACAAGGTGCTGCTGTACGGCTCTCGGGCCAAGGGCAACTATCGTCCCGGTTCGGATATCGACCTCACGATAAAAACCACGGCCAAGCCCGAAATTAATTTACTGTTTAAGGTGATGGGTGATCTGGATGATCTGGATCTCGCCTATAGCTTCGATATCTCCATCTTCGATCAGATAGACAATAAAGAACCTGATCGATCATATCAAATCGTCGTCGGGCATGGAGTTCTACAACGCCGATCGCTACAGGGAGGAGCAACAGCGTCGGCAACGCAGGCTCGACTACGCCAATG
>MOXF01000085.1_pt1 | contig 11241 bp, 13 predicted proteins | sample 1471201 | NCBI WGS metagenome assembly MOXF01 (sample SAMN05358035, study PRJNA327811) | mollusc metagenome | isolation source: Phylotype B (NB1) bacterial symbionts from gill | host: Thyasira cf. gouldii | place: Canada: Bonne Bay, Newfoundland | collected 2010-08
TCAACTGAATGTGAGAATCTTCCCTAAATAAACTTGTTATTTCATGCTTACACAAAGCCATACTTTACCTACCAATAACTGTCGTGCACTAACACGGTGGTGAAGGTTGGCTGCCTGGGTGGTGCAGCGCACAAAATGACTACTATGACTCCATTTCAGTTCACAAGAAAACTGACTTGAGAAAATGTTGTCTCTGTCAGGAAAATAAACCAAAGGAAGATCTTAAATCCCAGCTTCTTTATAAGATACTGGACAAAACGGTTATCTGAACATTGCAAAAATCGTTCCACTCTTTCATCTCATCAGTGAATAGCCCTTCGTGTTAGACCCATCGACGTTGGATGATGGGAGTGGTATATATGACACTCTTAAAAACTCTTAAAAAACAAAGCCAAATATCACCAGAGCTGTTGGTTAATGTTCAATATCACAAAATTGAATATAGCAACAAAAAGAGCATCAACCGGACAAAGTACCGGTACCACAGATGACACAGAGATCAAAGTGAGAAGAGGCATAGTAGGTGAAACATCGGAGTGATTTCCATATGAGAAGAAAGAACCAGCATCGACATTGCGACAAGCTATGACAATAAAACTAAATGAGAGAGAGAGAGACTGAAAAAATGTACATGCATACTTAATGATGGAAAGCTTCTGGCAATATTGAGTTGTGGGGATGTTGTGGCAGAATAGATGAGATACCACCCATCATATTTGGTGTCACTGTACAATAGAGAGAGAGAGAGAGCAAATTTAACAGCTGCCACTATTAAGACCAGCGATGAAATTCCACAGTAATATCCCCCTAGTGTTTTCTGAGTTACTTGCCTACATATTATCTACAGATGCAAGTTTCCACCGACGAATCAACAGTTACAGTTTTCCGTCTTGTTGGTTGGTCAGTCTGTACAAGCAACGACTTCAGCAGCTGACACTAGATGGTCACGATGTGAACAGTACCAGATTAAAAGACAATATTTTAGCGGATTTTCCGGAGTTAAAAGCTTACAACAAGGGACGAAATGTATTTCTCGCTTGTTGGCAAAGATGTAGGATTTGTATTATCAGAAACTCATGATGGGTAAATCAGGACGTGTTGTGCGCCCGTGACCTTTGCTGCCTTCTTGTTGACCACGAGGCCTGGCGGGCTTTTGATCAGAGGGGGTCGTAATGCTGTCGCTTTTGGCAGTACCCTTTTCACTCTTTTTGCCAAATAGGCGCTGCTTTAGATCACGGATACGTGCGGTTGCTGATTCAAGCTTCTGCTGGAGAGTGTCAAACTTTTTCTTGAGTTGCTCATGCTGAGCCTTCCAGTAGTGGGCTTCCCATTTAAGCTGTACGTGTTCTTCTTGGGTTAGCTGAACGAGATTTTCAGAAAAGGGGGATCGTCTGACCTCATTAGATCCTATTGACGGATTATATTCGGCTGAGGTTTGGTTGGTGCTGTCCATGAGCACCTTTATACAGAATTATCTCCGATGTGTCCCGTACTATATTTTATATCGATTGGATAGGTGGGTTGGTCGAATATTTACATTCTCTTTGTTTGTAGTACCTGCGTAAAATGCTGCCGTGCTGTTGGAAATCTCCCAACATCCTGACGATGCGAAAGACGTTGATGATCGATTGCGTCAGTTTCCCGACTTTCTCTAGCTCAAAAAAGTTGAATTGTTCATCCAGAAAACGCATCCCTGCTTCTTCAGTAAAATGGTCAGTATCCTCTCGCTCCAAAAATGTGGCGATATGCTTCCACATCCTGCGATATTGAATGATCGATGCTTCGGTATAGTGCAGTCGGTATAGCTCTTTTTCGAGCCGTTGGGTGAGTTCTTGAAAAAGTAGGTCTGTCATCAGGTATTCCTCCAAAGGTAGAGTTACACCTGTTATTCTCGTATAATATCTGAGTGTTTTATGTAAAGTGAATCAGCACCGACACCTATTAAACACAGGCCTTTTCGAGGGTTACTTTACATAACGCACCTTGCGGGGTTCCCCGGTCGCTGTAGGTGATCTGATCTCCTTCCATCACTCCAGCATTCAACCACTTGCCGATCAGGCGAAGTAGTCCACCATCATTGATCCGTTGCTGGATAAATGTTCGCAGCCAGCTCCTGTCAATGTTGTCGAAAAATCCACTGATGTCCGCATCGTATATCCATTGGATGCCGTGCTCCATGCACTGCGTTCGGATCTCTCCGATCGCCTGGTGGGCACTATGTGCTTCCCGAAATCCATAAGAGAATGGGTAGAAGTCCTGTTCATACACCGCTCCCATTAGCATCGCTACCGCTTTCTGAACTATCTTGTCTTCTATCTCCAATAGTCCTATCGGTCGTTTCTTTCCTCCCTCCTTTTCGATCCATACGCGCTTGATCGGCGACGCTATATAGCGCTGTTCTCTCAAGCGGGCATGAAGATCGATCAGGGTGGTGAATACCCTCTCCGGATGTACGATCGCTTGCTCTGCAATTTGCCGAAGTTGCGTTGATATGATTTCTGATCTCTTGGTATCTCTCATCTTTCCTTCCGACAAAACGTTATGCCCGGCTTCACCTTCCCTTCAGTGGATCCCTTGGGTCTCGGTTCCCCACCTTATCGGCCTTCCAACTTCTCGGCCATCGGTACTATGATCCGCTAAGACTACCGCTTCTCCTTCTCGGGTCACTTCGCTTTCCGCTCGCTTCCCGATACCTTGCGTTCTTCCTGCTTTGTTCGTGTCCCTTTCGGCTTGCTCTACGGGTGAAAAAGAGTTCCCGCAAGCACCTGGCCTCTTTTGTATTCCGGTTTGCCTCTCCCGGTGCTCTCCGCAAGGAGATGGCGGTTCTCTCGAGTTCCCAGACTACCCCTGTATGTACATGCCCCGCTCGCGGACTCCGGTGGTGTCCTATCAACTCGCCATATCGTCTCCAGGACTCAGTGCCTTCCGGTGCAGCCAGACCGTCAGCTTTACCCGGCCTGTGCCGGGCTATCCTCTCAGACCACAACTATGAATTTTTCGGAGCTCTGTCACTCGGCCTACACACTCGCTACACCTGGCTTCATACACACCCTATTGGGTATGCATGCAGGTTCACTACAGATTCGGTGGCTTTCCTCCTCTGATGGGAATTGCTCGCTGTCACTCGCTCACCCATTGGGTAACACTAACCAGTTTCACAGGCTCCTTCCCGATCCCATGGTTCTGAATTTAACTCGACACGAAACTGCGGTTTCTAGGATCATGGTATCGCTACGCTCAATATCAGTGTGGCGACCAAATACCATGCCTTGCATACTGAGCTGTTCATGGTATTCGTGATTCTGCTTGAATAATGTATTATTCATGTTACATTAACATTATTTAATGTAACATGAATAATACATTATGCCGAAACCACATATACCATCTTCCGCCGTCAGGCGGGTCTTGCGAAAGCTGGGTACCGATCTCCGCGAGGCCCGACAGCGGCGCCGATTGACCATGGCCGTGGTCGCGGAGCGTGCCTTTACCAGCGGGCAACCCTGCAGCGGATTGAAGCGGGCGATCCAGGTGTGGGCATGGGGATTTACGCAGCGGTATTGCAGGCGCTGGGTTTGCTGGAAAGGCTGGATCAGCTCGCCGATCCAGCCCGAGACGAAATCGGACAGGCACTTGCTTCCGCAGAACTGCCAAAGCGCGTTCGTATGCCGGGTAAGCGGAGGAAGATTTCGGATGACTGACGTTGATGTCTATGTTGATCTGGAAGGGCAGGTACAGCCTCTGGGGATACTTCACCGGCAGGTATCGCGCCGGGGACGAGACTGTTACCTTTGAATACGATACGACCTGGCTTGAGGATGCGAACCGGTTTTCGATTGAGCCGGCACTGGCACTGACTGCGGGACAGTTCCCACCGCTGGCGGGGCAGTCCATATTCGGGTCGATTGGCGACTCAGCACCGGATACTTGGGGCAGGCGCCTGATGCAGCGTGCCGAACGGCGTTTGGCGAAACGCGAAGGACGGCAGGTGCGTACGCTGGGTGAATTGCATTATCTGCTTGGTGTGGCAGATGAGACAAGGTTGGGTGCACTCAGATTTCGTTGGCGTGGTGAGGAGGTGTTTCAGGCGCCGGTGCATGAAGGAGTTCCCGCTCTGATCGAACTGGGGCGTCTACTTCAGATCACTGAACGGATAGAGCGTGACGAAGAGACAGATGATGATCTGCAGCTGATTTTTGCACCGGGCTCGTCACTGGGTGGCGCTCGTCCCAAGGCATCCGTGATCGATCAGCACGGCCACCTGTCGATTGCAAAATTCCCCAAAGAGACCGACGACTACAGTATCGAGACCTGGGAAGAAATTACGTTCAGGCTGGCTGAACGGGCAGGTATAAAAACCCCCAAGCATGCATTACTGCAGGTTGCCGGAAAACCTGTGCTATTGTCGCGTCGTTTTGATCGTGACAACGGCTGGCGTATTCCTTTTCTGTCAGCGATGTCGATGACAGGGTCACGAGATGGTGAACGTGGTAGCTACCCGAACTGGTGGATGCTGTGACAGTGCATGGTGCTCAAGCTAAAAAAGATGCGTTACAACTTTATCGCCGCGTGGTTTTCAATGTCCTGGTGTCCAATGTTGATGATCATTTGCGCAACCACGGCTTTCTGTGGTCCGGACAGGGTGGCTGGGTACTTTCGCCCGTCCTAATGATCTCAATCCAACGCCGGTGGATGTAAAGGCACGAATCCTCACCACGAATATTGATCTTGACGAAGGGACCTGTTCGGTGGAGTTGCTGCAGGACACGGCGGAGTTTTTTGGGCTTGGTGCCCGGCAAGCGCGTGCGATTATCCGTGAAGTGGCAGAGGTGTCACGCACATGGCAGGCGGTGGCGGCAGAGGTGAGGGCGAGGCGTGCTGAGATTGCACGCATGGCCAGTGCATTCGAGCACGATGATTTACAGGCAGCATTGAAATTCTAGGGGGCAGGTAATTCAGATTTTTCAAAGAACTTCTGAACATGGTATTTTTCATGGCAAAGCTGGGACACCCATCATTTGATATCTAACAAAGGCATGATATTGTAATAGAACATTAAAAGAACCACCCTATCTCAAGGATCGACATGCCAAAGCCAAGAAAAGCCCTCATCAGCTTCGATAGCACCCCCTACTACCATTGCATAAGCCGCTGTGTACGTCGTGCCTTCCTCTGTGGCGAAGACTCACTCACCGGCAAGAACTATGAGCACCAAAAACAGTGGGTGGTTGATCGCCTGACAGAGCTCTCTTCCCTGTTTGCAATTGATATCACGGCATTTTCTGTGCTCGCGAACCATTATTTATGTGGAGCTCCACATAAATAATGTAATGTGAAGTTCTAAATAATGTGCAGCAAATATGGCATCACCATTGATTATATTGACATTTTCCTGACAATCCATCGTATCGCTGCACATAATTGCACGCCATGACATACCCGCAAACCTCCCGATACCCTCCTTTATATCCGTTGCCACCCCAGCCATGTGACGCTACGCGCAGTTCAACGACTTAATACACCCGACAAGGAGCCAGAATTATGTGGAGTGAATGACCATGCAAGCAGCGAAAACAACCGCAACAGTGCAGATGGAGACCGTCTACTTCACATAATTTTTAACTTCACATTACATGTTCACCTGGCCTTGCGTGTTGACCGGCAAGCTGTTGATAACTGGTCAGAAACTGAGTTGACAGAACCAAGCCTCCCAAGTAGGCGGTCTGTGCCGGGTTGGACTTGATCATCTAATAGGTCACCCATTGATTGAAAGTGTTGCAGTGGTGATTTTTGGGCTGGTGATGACATCATCATTGGTTGGCATTGGCTGAAAGCAGATCCTAACCCTTGGCTTTTCGTCTCTTCCGCCGACTACGTGACATCAGGCCCATTAGCCCCATACCGGACAGCATCAATATCGCCGATGCAGGCAGGGGTACGGGTGCAACCCCGACAAAAACATCGCCATTGACCCGGTCGTAATCGATAAACCAGTTCTGAGCATCAGGGAAAATGACCGAATCAAACGTGCCAAAAAGCAACGCAGCATCAAGTATCATGAACAAATCGCTGTCAGCGGCTAAAAATTGATCAATGTAGCTTAGATCCAATGTACCATCGAGAAAGGCATCGTTGGCCACGTTGATCTGGTCAAATTTTGTGCCGGCAATGTAGCCGCCCAACTCAATGCCCAGCGTCGCATTGGAGCCGAGGGTGAACTGGTCGGTAAAGTTGACAATCCCCGGGCTGTTGCCGGGATCGAAGCGATCGTTGAACTGCAGACTGCCGGTATAGCTGCCTGCAGCGGCAGAGGTCGCCTGATGGAAGACCACATGTGATTTCTTCACAAAATCACTTTCGATGGTAATTGTTCCACGGTGGCTTGCCTCCCCGATGTTCAGATCGCCGGTGGACGCTGCAAAAGCATCGAAGATTGTATCGTCGAGAACCAGGCCGGTGATGGATGGTGCCGGCGCAGCGCCGACAATGATCGGCTGAGAGGTATTATAGGATTCGATCGTAGCCTGCCCGCTGCCGCGATTGATGGTGTCCGGACCGCTGGTGATTGCCAAGCCAGACGCCATCAAGCTGATGTCGCCGTCACCCAGGCCACCTGTGGTATCAATCGCCCCGCCTAGCTGGATAGCTCCTCCCGTCCACAGGGTGATGTTGCCGCCGTTTCCGGCCATTGCCCTGGTATCGATTGTCCCATCGAGCTGGATATCACCGGCAGACGCGCTCATGGTGATGTTGCCGCCGTTTCCAGCCGTCGCTGTGGTATCGACCCCCCCCTTAATATGCAAAAAGAAAAAAGAAAAAAGGGGTCAGGTCTTTACTTTTGCGCATCCCGATGAAGAATTCTACTAATCGTGGAGTAGTGCAGGGAAAAATGATCTCCAATCTGCTGCAAAGTGTAGCCGCCACTACGATACGCCAAAACAATGGCTTCGTTTCTGCTTTTGGAAATCACCTCATACTCTTCCATTGTTTTAGGTACTGGCCGTTGTTGTGCTTTGGGTATTTCTGATGACTTTCTACTGGAGCGTTTGGCCTGAACCTGTTCAACAAAGGTATCCGCTCCAAGGAATATCTGCCCTTTCAGCATTGACCATGGTGAGGGTTGCTGAACCCCATCCGCCACAAACTGCATGTAGTGCTGGATAGCCGCCTCTCGTTTTTTACCAAAATTATTTAACAACCACTCCCTGTCAAACCATAAAGGGCATGGTGCAAGTTCAGTAGTGATCAAGTAGCTGCTCCACAACCATTGCTCGGCGCTTTTGACCATTCCGGCGCGCACCGGATTCAAAACGATATAACGTGCAAGTTCCAATAAATAGGCATCTTTTTCCACGAGGATTGCCTTGAAACGTCCCTGAAACACATGGCCAACACGCAAATGGAGTCTATTAAACCGTTGTGTGTAAACGCCATTTAAATAGCGCATTCCCTTGGATAGATTTGAATCAGGTGTTTCGACCAGCAAGTGATAATGGTTTGTCATCACAACCCACACTAAATACCTTGCCGCCAGCGGCAAGGATATATTACCCATTTCATCCCCATGCGGGCAAAACTTTCAAAGTCCTCCAGCGGGCCAACGGGAAAGCCGGGCAGATTACGGTCGAACTATCTGCAGGCAGAACCCTAACCATACCACTATGGATGCTACAACCTGAAGCAGCCAAGTTTCAGGCTAGTTCCAACGTCAATATCCCACATACGGCTCTTCTAGAGGTCGTTGATTTACTCAGTGTAAGTTGTTCTGCTCTAAGGCATCTATCCGACACCCTGGAGTATATCGATGGATCAACGCAACTTCGACTTTAACAATGATGAGTCTAATCCCTTCTTCCTTCTGCTCGACATAGATCACCAACAAGCACTTAATGATCTGATGGCCGCGCTCATTATTCATATCTTCCATGAACAGGAGAATAAATGCCATGACCAATTTCAACACTCAAACCAAGATCAATCCTGAGCATCTGAGTCGAAAAGCTATCGTCTACCTGCGCCAATCCTCTTTAGGCCAAGTCAAGCACAACATCGAAAGCCAGCGCTTACAATATGCTCTAGCCGACCGAGCCTCCCAGTTGGGTTTTAAACAAGTCGATATCATCGATAAAGATCTCGGTGCCAGCGCCGCATTGGGATCACGTCAAAGAGTGGGATTTCAACAACTATTGACCAGCGTTGCCGTCGGTGACGTAGGTATAGTTTTAACCCGGGAACTTTCTCGCCTATCACGTACCGACAAAGATTGGTGTCATTTGATGGAAATTTGCCAACTCTCTAACACGCTCCTTGGCGATGACGAAACTGTATATGATCCCAGCCAGTTTGATGATCAACTGGTCTTGGGCATTAAAGGAACTATCAGCGTTGCAGAGCTAAACGTGCTAAGAATGCGGTTGATTCAGGGCAAAGAAAATAAGGCCAAGCGCGGTGAACTATTCACTGTAGTGGCGCCAGGTTATATACGTGATGGCAATCAAATTGTAAAAAACCCTAATCGTCGCGTGCAAGAAGCCGTTATGCTTGTATTTAATAAATTTCAAGAGTTCGGCAGTATTCGCCAGACTTATGTCTGGTTTTTAGAGAATAGTATTGAGCTCCCCGTGAACAAGCCTGTTGGCGGCCAATTTCAACTTGTTTGGAAATTACCGGCACAAACTTTTATTCCCAGCATCTTGCATAACCCAATTTATGCTGGTGCATATGTTTATGGACGCCGCTCCGTTGAGACAGTGTTTGAGCACGGAGAGATTCGAAAACGACAAAGCGCTATTCGAATGCCCGAGCAAGCAAAGGTCTTTATCAAAGACCACCATGAAGGGTATATTAGCTGGGAAACCTTCCTTCGGCATCAGCGCATGATTGAAAAGAATGGAACAAACTTCCAGCCAGATGAGGCCATTTTAGCGGTTCGCGAGGGCCATGGCCTATTGACGGGCTTGTTGCGCTGTGCTCGTTGCGGACACAAGCTCCACGTACGTTATTGGGGCAAACAAGGCACAACGCCGAGGTACTTCTGTAATGGCGACTATACAAGTGCAGGGCACTACTGCATCAGCTTTGGTGGTTCAACGGCAGATGAACGCATAGCAGGTGAAGTTCTCCAAGTCATTTCGCCGGAGGGGGTTGCTGCTAGCGTACGAGCCATTGAGGAACTCAGCAACAGCCATAGCGATCATCAACAAGCGCTGCAAAGACAATTGCAGCAAATAGAATACGAAGCCCAGCGTGCATTTTTACAATACGATCAGGCCGATCCTAATAATCGCTTAGTCGTTGATACCCTAGAGCTTCGCTGGAATGAAAAACTAGAGCAAGTCGAACATGTAAAAAGCACACTCTATGCTGTACAAGTAGCTCCACCAATAATCAGCAAAAAAAATAAGCAGTCTATTATCGAACTCGGAAAGCACTTTGCTGACACATGGCAGCAAGCAGAATGCCCGATGGTATTAAAAAAGAAGATTATTCGCTGTCTTATTAAAGAAATTGTTGTCGATGTAGATAAAGAAAAACAACTATTGAACTTTATTATCCATTGGCAAGGAGGCAGTCATTCACCCTTGACCATCCCCAGGCCCTTGCCGGCTAATCAGGCACACAAAACGGCTGAGAAAGATCTTGAGTTGATTCTAAAGATGGCATCCAGATATAGTGATTCTGAAATCGCCATGGTGTTGAGTAAATTGGGCAGAAAAACAGGTAAGGGAAACAGGTGGACTAAATCGAGTGTTAGTATTATCAGAAGGAAGCATGGTATTAAACCTGCATCTAAGATTCAAGATGATGGCATCCTAAACATGACACAGGCCAAACACTATTGTGGTGTCAGTAATTCAACACTCATGCGCTTGATCAACGCTAATATTTTACCTGCGGAGCAAGTCGCTCCTTTCGCACCTTATGAGATCAAACGAGCGGATCTGGACGGTGAGCCGGTATCAACAATACTAAAGGTGCTCAAGAAAACTGGAAAACTCATGCTTAAAGGGGGTGCGCCAGCTAATCAATCAGAACTAATCATTTAAAATCAATCGGTTAACCACCAGGGGTATTTAGCTTATGTCTTCATCAGGCAGTACGCCAAGATTTCCCAGATTTCCATGCCCAGATTTCCCACTGTGTCCCCAGATTTCAGATTTTTACAAGCATCTATAAAATATAATTTATAGTATTGACAAAGGTATAAACAAAGTGCATATTAATAGGTGTGCCATGTGTCAATATTCAATATGGGAGTGTCTAAATGCCTGGTGTAAAAACTGCAATCTCATTAGAGGAAAATTTATTTAATCAAGTCAAACAATTAGCCAGTGACTTGCATGTGTCACGCAGCAAATTGTTTACCCTTGCCGTCAAAGATTATTTGAAGAAACAAGAAAGCAAAAAGCTACTTGCTCAGCTTAATGCAGCTTATAGCGATTCACCGAGTGAAGAAGAAAAGATAATTTCAAAAGCCATGCGTAGCAAACAACGCAAAATTGTGAAGTAGGAATCATGGTAATAAAACAAGGTGAAATTTATTGGGTAGACTTAGGTGAGCCGAGTGGGTCTGAACCTGCCTATAGGCATCCACACATTGTAATTCAAAATAATATTTTTAATTCCAGCAACATAAATACAGTTGTTGTCTGCTCATTAACCACAAATTTAAAAAGAGCAAAAGCCCCAGGGAATGTTTCACTTAACAAGGGTGAAGCAAATTTGCCAAAGAAGAGTGTTGTGAATGTTTCACAAATATACACAGTCAACAAAAGCGATCTTTCTGAAAAAATCGGCCAAATCTCAGAGAAAAAAATGTATGAAATACTTGAGGGGTTAAGCCTTCTCACCGAGCCAAGGGAGCTGGATTTCAGGGGACACGATACTTAATTGTCTTCCCCGTGTTTTTGGGCCTGGCTTTTTTCTTTTTCAACTCCCGCCCCAGAAGTCGCTCAGCCCTCTCGGAGAAAGATCAGGACACCCATCAATTGGCTACAACCAATATAATGCTGACATTTCTAAAATGATCAGGATATCCAACAGTTAGCTCATAAAAGATGATGGGTGTCCTGGTGTTTTGTTAGCTCATAAAAGATGATGGGTGTCCTGGTGTTTTGGTGTTTACTCCCTGGGTGTTGGATGAGGAAGCCCTCGGCTATTGCCCCTCACCGCCGGTGACCCAAGGGCCAGGCACAGTATCCTGACGAAATATTAGAATTGCTTGCCCAAGCCAGCTGTTTG
>MOXF01000086.1_pt1 | contig 11124 bp, 14 predicted proteins | sample 1471201 | NCBI WGS metagenome assembly MOXF01 (sample SAMN05358035, study PRJNA327811) | mollusc metagenome | isolation source: Phylotype B (NB1) bacterial symbionts from gill | host: Thyasira cf. gouldii | place: Canada: Bonne Bay, Newfoundland | collected 2010-08
TGGATGTGGGTAAGAAGCGTGAGCTGGGAGCGGAATACCACCAGGGGTCGGAGTCGATTGCGGCAAAATTGGTTCATTTTCCCAAAATCTCAGCGCAATCGACTCCGACCCCGTACCCATGACCCCGTACCCAACTGAATAGTTACCTTTATTGTTTCATTGACCCTAAATCATAGGCGTCTTACGATGCCGGATCGGTTGAACTAAGTTGCTTTCTGTTTTGCTTTTAACCGCTCAAGAATAGCACTTTTCTTGGTGCTGGCAGCACCACCAATGCCACTCTTCTTTAGACGCGCATCCAGGTCATCACCCTCTTGGGTTTCCATCCATTCACCGGCCTCCATATTGTCGCGCCAATTCTCCTGTTTCGCTTTCACGCGATCCAATGCCTTTGAAACACGGTGCTGACTGGAGCTGGTGGCGGCAACGTTGTCGGAGATGCTCGTTGTTGCCTTTTGAACTTCCTTTATGGTCTTTACCTTTTCAAGCTCACGTTTATTTTTTTGGATGATCTTTTCACGTGTCTTGACCAGCTTATTAATGCTATTCACTTCACTCTCAAGGGTGCTGTGCTCTGCAGCCTTTTCATCACGCTCGCTGGCGATCTCTTCCAGACGTTCGGCAACTTCTTCAGCCAGCGATTCTTTACCCGCATTGAGCGCTTCAATGGCTTTAGATTCATAGTCATCATAGTCCGTGCTCAGACTATTGATTTCACGTTTCAGTTTAATTTCAGAGCCTTTTAAGCGGGTTAAACTCTGTTTTGCCTTGGCAATAGCCGTTTCAGCATCACGAATTTCCTGTTCCAGGATACGTATTGCATTCGCATCAATAATGGCCTCACCAGCTTCACTGGCACCGCCGCGTATAGCCGTAAAAATGTCTTTTAAAATACTCATTTTAAGCCTCTGATTATACGAGTATGGATTGGATGGCCTCTAAAACATCAATGGTGTTTTCAGCCTGAACTTCCAATTCATGAACAATGATTTCAAAACGTGTACCCAACGCTATGGCGCCAAACAGGATGTAGGTATCACCCTGTAGGCCAAAAGCACTCAGCGGTACAGCTGGAGCAAGTTGCAATAGCATTTTGTTGAGATTCACAACTTCATTGGCTACCACCTCATCCACGCTAAACAGTGGGGTTATCGCCAGTAGTTGCGTCTCTGTAAGCGCTAGATGAATCGGGAATTCATCGTTGTTTGAACAGACAACCTCAAGTACACCATTGTCCATCAGCAAGGCATCAAAAGATGTGCCTTCGTCTGTTGTGTGATCGTTTAATCGAAATGCCAGCTCTTCAAGCGAAATGGTCATGCCATGCTCCTGTGTAAAGTGTTAACCGCCATATTATGGCAGCTGCCTAAAAAGATATGCCATATTATGGCACACGTCAAGTCTAGTTTTTTGTCTCCGCAAAAAAGACACCATCCTGCTTCGACCACGCTTCATGATGAAGCCGGTAAACAAGATGGCTCCCCAGGCGATTTATTTCAATGTTTTCAGTGCCTTCAAAATAGGATGGCGCAAAGATAAAAGCCGCCTCTAGTGCCGCCTTTGAGAGCCATGGGTTTTCCACGGGTAATTGATCTACCTGAGCAATACGTTTTGACGACATCAGTCCATGAATTGTGCCGATGGTCCAGCCCCACTCACCAAAAGTGGTACATTGGTGTGGTATTGTTCGATTTGATAGCCTGCGGCCTCCATCGTTTTTCCTATTGAAACAAAGGCTTGTTTCGCATGGTAGGGTGATGTTGACTGTACGGCAATTGCTCCGTCACCTGAGAGTAGCTCTTTAAGTCGGGCATAAAAAAAGTCGGAATAGAGCTTATTCAAGTCGGGATGGCTGGGATCTGGAAGATCAACAATGATGGCATCAAAATGATGCCCTTCCGTGACCAGTCGTTCCACTTCAATAAAGGCATCACCAACAATGATCGAGACCCTGGGGTCATTGAAGGCATTCTGATTAAGATCCAACAGGGTCTGCGTAATATCGGCGGGCGCATCCGGATCATCCCCCTTGAAGAGGGCGATCATGGTCGCGTCCAGGTCGATGAGTGTCACTTGCTTGGGATTCCAGCGCAAAATATCCCGCACGGCCATGCCGTCACCTCCGCCAATCACCAGCACCTGGTCATGCCGTGCAGATGAGAGCAGTGCAGGATAGGTTAAATAGCTGTGATAGATATTCTCATCGCTGCTGGAAAACTGCAGTCGTCCGTTTATATAGAGGCTCAACAGACTCGGCAGCCCCTGTCCTACATGGCGACGGGTCAGTGTTATATGCTGATAGGGTGTCACTTTGCTATAGATGGGCGTGTCCTTGAATAAGGTGTAGTTCATCTGCAGGACCCAGCCACTGCCATTAATGGCCAGCACAAGCAGAATGATAGCAAGGCCAACATGCGCTAACCATAGCTTGGCAGGCCGGACGATTTTTGATTGATAACGCCAGAGAAAAATCAGCCCAATCAGCAGATTGGCTGCTGCAGTGCCCACCGCAGCGGCATGATGGGGATATTGAGGCAGACCCCCACCCAGATTGCCGCCCCGATGCCTGCTCCAATATAGTCGGCACCATAAATCGTGCCTGTGTTATGCGCTAAATGCCTGCCATGAACCTGCTCGCGTACCCGTGCAATAAGCGGGATCTCCATCCCAATCATGGCCCCCAATATAAATCCTGCAACAAAGGGGGTGTAGAAGGCGAGGTTTTGTAACAGCGCGATAAAACCACCATCCGTGGTGACAGAGGGGTGCAGACCATAGATTTGCTGCAGCCACTCCGGCAGGGTGTAAGTGAAGGCAATCATCCCTGCCATCAACAGAATAGAGCAGGCGCCCAATAGACCGATAGCCGCCTCAAGCCAGGCGAAGCCTGTAAACGGACATTTAACCCAGCGCGCGAGGAAGGCGCCGATGCCCATGGCCACGATCATAATGCCGATCATGGCGTAGATGGTGCTTTCTACAGCGCCAAGTATACGACCCGCATAGTGGGCCAATAGATATTCATAGATCAGCCGCATCCAGCCAAGACCAGCATGCCACCAATCAGTAGCAGATCATGGCCCAGCAACCGTCTGGATGATGAGGTTTCCGCAGTAGGCATCCTATTCCCAAGCAGGCTTCTAGCCAAGCAGAGAACTCACTATCAGCCCAACGGCAATAAAGAGCGTAGCCTCGATGCATGCAACGCCAATATTCTGCTGCACATCCACCTCTTCAACCACATCGATCTTAAGCAATACGGCATACCGGGCAAGTGCGGAAAGCGCGCTGATGGCAGCCGTAATCAGCAATGCAACTAACAGCCAGGTGAAGACTAGCGATACCAATGCGAGGGGTTGGTAGGCAACCAGGCCAGAGGCTGCCTTAACGCCTAATGCCGCACTCAACAGGTGCCCCATATAACGAATGGCCAAAGCGCTATTGCCACTCTCCAGCGCACTCTGCAGGGTTTCACCATTGTGTCGTTTTGCATATATCCGCCCACGCAATCGGGTGACGGCCAACAATACGACCTGTGCCAAAAAGAAGACCAGAATCACTACCAATACACCCTGCCATGATTCCGACTCCACCCAATGGGCTGCGGTATTGATGATCAAACCCAATGCGATCAGGTTAGCCGCCTGGACAATACCAGCTGCAATATTATGCTCATGCACTTGCTGCTTGAGCGAAAAATGGTGAAAGATCACCTGGTCATTGATGATCGTCCCCACCTTCAATAGCACAATGCCGATGACCGCATAGAGTGCAACATTCCAGGCTTCACTCAGTAACCCGGCAGAGGCCTCTCCACTGACTGCGCCCGCCAAAACCAACGCGAGTGCCAATGTCCCGCCAGCCACGGAGATGCCAAAGGCATAGTTGTCCCGTGTTGCCAGCTCAGCGGTTGTATCCACACCCGCCAGCAGGCCCTGAAGATAACGCAATGCACAGATAGCACCGATGGCGATGAGCAGGTCTACAAAGAGGATGCCAACCGCCCATAGTGAAAAATCATTATTCATTTTGCTTCTCCGGTACTCATTTATTTTCCGCCACTAAAGCTGCGGCGGGTGCGTGAATACGAACTACGAGCACTTGATTGATTGGAACGGTTCGTTTTTCCTGCGAATTTACTAGGTGTTTTAAAGCTGCCACGCCTACTCTTGCTGGAAAACCTGTTCGCTGATTTAACAGCACTTCGCTTGGCAGAGACTGATGCACCGGCTCTGGTTTTTGCATAGGGACTCTTGAATGACTTACCACTTTTTTGAAACTTCTGCTTTGTTTTTGCCGCCTGAGTCTGTTGACCCTTACGTTGTGATGGCGAGGTGTAGTAGTTGCGTCCATGGTCACTGTAGTAACTGTAACCACGATTGCCCGCCCAGCTTCCATAGTAGATCGGCGGGCGAAATAGATTGCTGAATAGGGAGTACATGCCATACCACTCCCAAAAGGAGCGCCCCTGGCTATTTTGCCGCCAGTTGCCATAATTTGGATTGCCAACCAACTGGCTGCCTGCCCCATAATCACCGCTTTGATTGGTTCGCAGAGTCGCCTCTTTACTCATCGCCTCCACACGTGCCAACTTGCCATTAGACATGTCTGCCAACACATTGATGGGATCGCTGAGCATCATACCAAACAAGGTAGGATCGGTTGCCACCTGGATTGAACTAAACTCCTGTTGCAGCTGAAGCACCTCATTTTCACCACCCTTGATCGCTGGGGTAATGGCCTTGTTTGCGCTCTCGAGCCTTTTTTTAAGCCCTGCGATAATTGGGCCGCTTACTGTTGCATCTGTCGCTAATGCCTCAACAATCACCTTTAAATCCGGCGCTTCTCTCTTTACAACATCAGCATAGGCATTCAGCAACTTAACATTTCGAATGGATTGGCCTTTGACCTGCCCAATTAACCGACTGACATCGGCAGTTGCTGAACTCGACTCCAACTGGAGCGATTTTTGCCACAGCTCTTCATCAGAAGTACATCCACTTAGCCCCAGTTGGACAAGCAAGAGGATGCAAATCATCGAGATAGTTCTCACGTAGATCATCATGAATTTTGTATCTTTCCCTCACCCATACTGAACGAATCAGACTGGGAGTTAGAACTTGAGAGGTGCTCAGTCACATACCCGGTACTAAAAGGTAAACCGCGTTCGATACTTCTTACCGAGGTCACTGCATCCGGGCAGGCGGTAGTGATTATTTCAGCGGCCTGCATCGGTCTGCAACCGCCGCACATAAAAACATCAAAGGCCGCATAATCATGCTCAGGCCAAGTATGCACTGTGATGTGTGATTCAGCTAAAAGTACCACCCCGGTTATGCCCCTGCCCTCCCCAAAGGGGTGAAAGTGAGTCTGCAGTACAGAAGCACCACCTGCCTCTGCAGCGGTCACAAGCAATCGCTCCAACGCCTGCTCACCAAGGTGGGCATGCTGGCCCAGGCATTCAATAATTAGATGGTGGCCAAAACTCAACACTTATCGCACTCCAGTGCAAACTTCATAATATGGTATTAGGTTAGTAACTTCTCAATAAGTTCGTGCTGCGCCTCGTTCCTGAACACACTGTAAATTTGTTCCTGTAAACCCATCAGCAGCACCCTCATGTTGTAAACTTTGCCGCAAAAATTGATCGACCCTTTTAGTAGCCTGAGTTTTGCAAGCTCAACCCAGGCTACAGGCAGCTTTATTCAACATCAGAGGCGAGTAGTTACGGCAGCAGATTATTGAGAAGTTACTATAGTACAGCTAAACCAACTCAGTAGCATGCCACCGACAAACTGCCATTTTCACGACCGTTTCAGCAATAAACTCCTGTTCAAGTCTGCCTTTTTCCAGCTGAAGAAGGTGCCGGTAGAGCGCCCCCTCCTCTTCACTGAGCCGGGAGGGTGGCAGCGAACCCGCAGTGACTGGTTCGGCAACGGCGCACTTTTCGCTACAGACGTCGAAGGTGGCACGATCCATCAACAGCGGCGTCAGGGTCGGTTGGTGTGAGCGGGCAAGGGCGAGCATGGTCAAACCCCAGGTATCTATATCCCCCCAGTAGGCGATACGTTTATCTGCAAGCCAGTGGCCCTGCATCCAGCTCAGGTTGAGGCCTCCACCCAGTATGGCGACCGTATCGGCCAACGGTGGAAGCTGGTAGAGCGAGCGCTCATTCTCCACAATCAGCAGCCGTTCAGCGGACAGGGCGTCCGGGCCAGGTCGCTGCTTCTCACCCGCTGCTGGGGGAATGTGAGCAAGCCGGGGGCCAGAGGAACCACCAGCAGCCAATGTTCACTCTCATCCAGTGCCCCAAGAAAGTGCTCCAGCCCCTGCTCCAGTGGCGCTGTGCCGAAGCGCAATTCCAGCAGTTTAACCAGCAGGGTACGGTTGCGCTCAAAGAACTTGCTGTCACAACCGGCCACCGAGAGCGCCCGTAAGGGTCGGCCATCGGCACATCCCGGAGAGAGTGCCAGTGCCACCTCACACGCCTTGCTGCTCTCCTCTACACCACGGCTGAGAATCTGCTGCCTCTGGCGGATAACCAGGGGCCAAAACAGCGGGTCAACTGTGGCGACCAGGCGCGCCACTATCTGATACTCCCGCCGGACCGCCTCATCTGCCACCGCCTCCACCCACTCCCCGGCGGTGTGGAGCCTCCAGCTCATGGGCAGTTCGACCGCAGCGGCGGTACTGCGATAGCTGACTGGCCGCCACTCCACCTCCCCCACCACCACCCTGCGCCACTGCTGTATGTGGCTTCTTACGGCGGCAATATCCCCGGTCAATAGTGCCGCCGACGGTTTACCGATGGCGAGTTCCAGCGGCCACGCCCGGGGGTCGAGCAGCAGCCGCTCGCGCTCTTCGCCGCGATGCCACAATCGCTTTAGTCGCTGACGCAGTGTATCGGGACTCTTCACTCCCTCTCCAACCGTTTGCGCGCATGCCGGTCCAACTCTTCCCAGCTAAGAGAGGTGGTGGTGGCAAAGGGTCCACGGCGGTGTACCAGCACCGCCGAGCGGGTGTGGCAACGCAGCAATCGCATCTCCTTGTTGGGGGTGATGAAGAGCGGATGAAGTCCGAACTGACGCAGCGCCTCGATGATACGGGCCGCCACCGCCTGGGAGCTTTTGGAGAAGGCCTCATCGAGCACTACGGTACCAAACAGCGGCCTGCCGACACCCTCTGGACAGAGCGCGTAACTCAACGAAGCGGTAAGAATGTAGCTGGCGATAATCTCCTTCTCTCCACCGCTGCCACCCTGGGAGCCGGTGCGCACCTCCACCACCCGTTCACCCTCGCGCTCAATCACCGAGACGGTAAACTGGAGGCGATAGCGTGGATCGAGCAGCGCTCTGGCACCCACCGTTTTTTTGCGCTCCACCGCATCACGCAGCTGTCTCACCAACTCCACCAGCGCACGGAAGTGGGACTCCCCCTGATCCTCTTTCAGTGAGGCGCTACGCAGTTCACGTTGGGCGCGTTGGATGGAGGTGAGGGTCTCATGAATCACCCGTCGCGGCTGTAGATGCAGATAGCGTCCCGACTGGAAGTCAACCTTGACCATGGTTAGGTTGAGTTCCTCAATCCGCTCCTCGATGATCGATACCTGGTTGTCAATATTGGCAAGCAGTTGGGTCACCCCCTCGTCAGAGGATTTATTCAGATAGTCGAGAAAACGCTCCACTTTTTCCGGCAGCGCCTCGCGGGTCAGCTGCTCCAACTGCTGAAGGTAGTTGGGGATATCCTGAATCTCCGTCCCCGCCTCCGCCAGGCGCCGGTATCTTTCTGCTTGGCCCTGCCCCATCAACCTGACCAAGCGCTTCTCCGAGGTGGAGAGGGCGCTTGTGGCGCCACTTGACTGCTGCTGCAAGAGGACGGCTGCCTGTCGTTCCCGCTCTTCAAGCTGTTCGATCTCCTTCATCTGCAGCACCTTGAAACGCTGATCGCCCAACGCCTGCTGCTTGGTCGAAAGCCCGCTCCCCATGCGGCGGAAAAAATCTTTGATCCGGTGCTCTGCACGCTTGACCCCCGCCTCCAGCAGCCCCCTCTTTACCTCACTCTCCTGTAGCTCCCGGCGGCACGCTGCCAACACTGCTTTCGACTCATCCCAGCGCTCCTTGGCACGACCGGCATCGGAGTCGGGATCCTGTAACTGCTTCAACTGTTGACGAAGCGCCGTCAAGCGGGACTCGACAGCGGCCGTGTCGATGCTGTTGAACTCAAGCCCATCGAGCATCGACAGCAGTTGCAGCTGCTGTTCATGGGCCTGGTGCTCTGCCTTGGCCCGCGCAAACTCTCCGCCCTTCTGCTCCACCTCCTGTTTTATCTGCTCCAGCTCCAGCTCCAACTCACGCAGACGGTCAAGGTTGTCGAAACCGGTCATCCAGCCCTCATTGAGTCGCCGCTGATCCTGCTTGTCAAACCGTCCGTGCCCGCCGGACATCAACCCCTCCACGGTCATGGCGTGGGGGGTTCTGTGCAGCACCTCGCTGCTCTCTACACAGTGGCGGTCGATATCGGCAAGAAACGCCTTCACCACCTCTCTCTGTGGGTGTCCCGCATAGTTGAGTTTTCGGGTAAATCCGTTATTCAGAAACTCGCCGCGGCCGTGGTACTCCCCGGCATCGAGCAGCCGTACATGAAGCCGGTTGTCACGGCGATTGATCCAGGCCAGCGCCTCTCTCATCAACTCGCCGGGCACAATCAAGCGCAGACGGTGACCGCCGATGGCGCGCTCAATCGCCCCACGCCAGGGCCGCTCCTCCTCCTTCACCTCCACCAACTCGGCAACATACGCCAGGATCCCGCTGTCGATATCGAGGGCTGCGGCCAGGGCCTGTTTGAAGAGCAGGTAGGGGGTGGGAATATTGCTGCCCTTGTGGGCTTTTGCCTCTTGTAGCGCCTTCCCCAGTGACGCTTCAGATTCCCGCGCGGTGTAGAGCGAGCCGCTCCACTGGTCACGGCGCTGCTCAAGCCCGGCAAGCGCCCCCGCCATCTCCTTGCGAAGCGTCGCCCCCCGCTGACGATTCTCCTCCAGGGCGTCCGCCGATAGGGTGGGGTCAAATTCGAATCGCTTTACCAGCTGCAGATAGTCGTTGGCATCCCGTCTGCAACTGCGCAAAAGCGGCTCCTGTTGACAAATCTGCTCCTCCAGCTGCTCGATGCTGCCGCCACCCTGTTCAATATAGAGCCGGTGCAGGGTCTCCGTGTTCTGTTCCACGCTCTGTCGTTTTTTGTCGAGCCCATCGCTCACCGCTTGACAGCTTTTCAGTGCTTCGGTGGTGACCGCCAGTTGCTGTTTCCACAACCCGTGTCCGTGGGCGGCAAACCAGACCGGCAGTATCCTCTCCAGTCGCATAAGCGACTCAACCGCCTCGCTCTTCTGTTGCCGTGTACGCTCCTCCTCTTCAATCGGCAGCAGTGACTGCTGCTGAGCACGGGCGATCTCCAGTTCGGCGTGTATCCCCTTGAGTACATCAAAACCGGCCACCACATCCGCCGCCCGTTTGAAGGCCGACCGATCCTCCAGCACCAGCTCGCGAAACAGCTCATCGATACTGTTGAGCTGTTTCAGACCGGCGGCGCGATTGAGCAGGGCAAAGGCGTTCTCCCCCACTTCAAAGAAGCGTCTCAGCTGGGCCAGATAGGCGCGCTTGCTGTCATGGAGATGGGTGCCGCTCTGCTCCCGGCCGTACTGCTTCACCGCTCTGGCACCCCCCTCGCGATGGATCTCCAGCCAGTCACCAATACCCAGATCGCCATCACGACTGAAGATCCACAGCCGTTTCAGATCGCTCATGGAGGAGCTGCTGCCGTTGAGCCAGAAGAGCGCAATGAGTGAAACCCGCCGCTCACCGTCGCCAAAGCGGGCGCCCACCGCCGTCACCGTGGCACCGCTTCTGGCGATATGTGAGTTGTCGCCGCTCTGGTTGCCCTCCCCTGAAATGCCGCGAATATAGGAGATCAGGTCACGATCACTCTCATGTCCACCGGTGGAGGCGAGGTTGTAGAGGGGGCGTTCGGCAATCAGCGTCATAAAGGCGTCCACCAGGGTGGTCTTGCCGCTGCCGGTCTGACCGATCACTGCGGTACCCTGGGGATCTATATCCACCCGGTGAATACCTTGAAGGGACCCCAGTTATAGATCTCAAGCTGTTCGATAATATAGGGAGTGCGGGAGAGCAACTCCTCAAACTGCACCCCTTTGGTACCCTGTACTGATCGGCTCACTTCAACACCTCCCGTTGCATCGATCCCTGTTTTCGGAAAGCTTCAAGCAGATTCTGAAGATTCTCCGGGTTGGCGATATGGACAATCAGCGGGCGAATGGTGAGCTGGTCACTCTTATCTATCTCCGAAACCAGACCGTGCCCACGCAGCTGCTCAAGCAGCTGCCGCAGTCGCTTCTCATCACGCTGTCACTACCGCTCTCACCAAGAAACTGGTTCAACTCCGGCATCAACTCATCGAGGTTCACCTGCGCTGCAGACGCGCCGATACCCGCCTCCATCTCATGGGCCACATAGAGACGCCGCAGAATCGCTGTCAGCAACGACTGCTCCAGATTGAGCCGCTGCCTGCGTACCAGTGGATGACTCCACTCATCGCGCTCACTATTGGCATAGTCATCGGTAATAGCGAGGTAGGCGACCCCGCGGATGTCATCGACCTTGAGCACCATATCCAGCGGTTCCAGGGCGGCGTTTAGCGCCTCTGTGGCGGTGAGCGCGGTTCGGTAGAGATTGGGCTTTCGCTCCACCTCCAGCACACCGTATCTCATCAACTCTTGCAGCGCCGCTTTTACCGCCAGGGGGGTTCCCTCACACTCAGCGGCGGGGGTTACCATAGACCCCTCGTCATCTTCACCGAGACTCAGCTCTTCAGGTTGTTCGCTCATTACAGCTCCAGGTCAATAGCGTTCAGTGCGCTGCTACTCAGCTCCACCCGCGGCAGGGAGAAGCGCAAATGTACGCCGTCACTGCTCTCCAGCTCCAGATGTTCCCGGTCGGCGGCAATAGGGAGGTCTGCTTCCAGCGCATGGTAAGCCACAGTGCCAGGGACTCAAGATCATGGGTGGGGGGAAGCTCCCGGCAATCTCACCAATGGTCATGGCACGCCCCTCAG
>MOXF01000087.1_pt1 | contig 11074 bp, 14 predicted proteins | sample 1471201 | NCBI WGS metagenome assembly MOXF01 (sample SAMN05358035, study PRJNA327811) | mollusc metagenome | isolation source: Phylotype B (NB1) bacterial symbionts from gill | host: Thyasira cf. gouldii | place: Canada: Bonne Bay, Newfoundland | collected 2010-08
TCGGCGTCAGGCCGGCCGGCCGGTGAACGAGATGCGGATGGTGGCCACCCCCAACGCCAAAACCAATCAAGGACTTGGTCGAGGGTTTCAATCAGCCAATTGAACGCACAGTCAAAACACTGATCGTGGCAGCAGCAGAGGAGCAGGAGGCCGGGTTTGTTGCCCTGCTGGTGCGTGGTGAGTCACGACCTCAACGAGATCAAAACAGAAAAACTGCCGGAGGTCGCCTCCCCCCTCTGCTTTGCCACGGAAGAGGAGATTCGTGAAACCATTGGCGCTGGCCCCGGCTCTCTGGTCCGCTCAACCTCCCCATCCCTTGCATAATCGACCGCATGGTGGCGAATGCCGCTGACTTCAGCGCTGGCGCCAATGTCGATGGACAGCACTACTTCGGCCTCAACTGGGAACGGGATCTACCCCTGCCGCAGATAGCGGATCTGCGCTCTGTTCAGGAAGGAGACCCCAGCCCGGATGGCAAAGGGGTACTGACCATCGCCCGCGGTATCGAGGTGGGTCACATTTTCCAACTCGGCAAGAAATACACTAAAGCGATGAATGCCACCGTGCTGGATGAATCCGGCCGCGCCCAGGTGATGACCATGGGGTGCTACGGCATCGGCGTTTCACGGGTAGTTGCCGCCGCCATTGAACAGCACCATGACAATAAAGGCATCGTCTGGCCCGGCGCCATCGCACCTTTTCAGGTCGCACTACTGCCGATGAAGATGAGCAAGTCCCAACGGGTGCGCGACACCGTGGAAAAACTGTACCAAGAGATGACCGCAGCAGGGTTTGAGGTGCTACTGGATGACCGGGAGGTACGTCCGGGCTTTATGTTTGCCGACATGGAGCTGATAGGCATACCCCACCGGGTGGTGGTAGGAGAACGCAGCCTGGATGAAGGGAGAGTGGAGTATCGTGGGCGCAGCGAGAGCGACAACACTATGGTTGATATCGACCAGATCATCTCCCTCCTGCAGCAGCGGCTGCAGGAAACCATCCGCCCTGGCGCCCCACTTGACAACTAAACAGCTTAACCGACACCGCACAATAATCCTGATGTCGGCTGTAGGAGCGAACTTGTTCGCGAAGAGGATATACCGGAGCCTATCGCGAACAAGTTCGCTCCTACAATTAATAGAACGAAACGATTTTCATGGTTATTTTTCATCGTCATGATAGTTCAACGAATAGCGAACAGACAGAGAATTTAAACTGATGGCAAAAGAACAGAGCTTTACCCGAGAGGAACTCCTTGATTGCGGCTACGGTAGAATGTTTGGTGAGGGAAACGCCCAACTGCCGGTGGCCAATATGCTGATGATGGACCGGGTTACCCGCATCTGTGATGAGGGCGGCGCCTACGGCAAGGGAGAGATCCAGGCAGAGCTGGATATCACCCCCGATCTCTGGTTTTTTGACTGCCATTTTCCCGGCGACCCGGTGATGCCCGGTTGCCTGGGCCTCGATGCCATGTGGCAGGCGGTGGGCTTCTATCTTGCATGGATCGGCAATCCCGGACACGGCCGCGCACTTGGTGTCGGTGAGGTGAAATTTACCGGGCAGGTGCTGCCAACGGCGAAGAAGGTGACTTACCAGATCGACCTGAAGCGGGTGATCAGCCGCCGCCTGGTGATGGGAGTGGCCGATGCAGTAATGTGCGTGGATGGGCGTGAAATCTACACGGCAAAAGACCTTCGCGTCGGCCTGTTTGTCTCCACAGAGAGCTTCTGACCTCTTAGCGGCAGTGCCAGCCCCCCATGCGCATCCTGCAGATAACCGATAGCCATCTCTATGCCGACCCTGAGCAGTGTCTCGCAGGGGTAAACACGCAGAAGAGCTTTATCGGTGTACTTGACGGCGCCTTAACGCAGTTCAGCAATCCTGATCTCATCCTGGCAACGGGAGATCTGGTGCATGATGCATCGAAAGCAGGTTACCGCAGGCTGGGTAAAGCATTCGAACAGACAGGTGTTCCAACCTACTGTCTTGCTGGAAATCACGATGATCCGACCCTAATGGCGGACTCAATAACAGCCGCCCATATCAGCTTTCCAAAAACAGCGATATGGGGCAACTGGTTGCTGGTACTGCTCAACTCCTCTCACCCCCCCCACCCCGGCGGCCACCTTGGTGGCGATGAGCTTGCCGCTCTGCAGCAAAGCCTGGAGAGCCACCCCAACCATCATGCCCTCATCTGTATGCACCATCATCCGGTACCCATGGGCAGTCGCTGGTTGATAATATTGCTCTCGACAACCCGCTACCATTCTTTGCCATTATCGACCGTCACCCCAGAGTAAAAGGGGTGCTTTGGGGACATGTACATCAGATTTTTGACGACCTGCGCAACGGCGTCAAATTGATGGGCACCCCCTCTACCTGCATCCAGTTCAACCCCAACCAGGATGATTTCGCTATTGAAAAACTTCCCCCGGGCTATCGCTGGCTGGAACTGATGCCGGACGGGCGTATCAATAGTGGGGTAGAACGCCTGGAGAAGTTACCCCAGGGTTTGGATATTGGATTATCTGGATACTAAACAGGCGCTGGGCACCCGCCCGCTATAGCGCTAACTGATTACCCCTAAAGCTCAGCCGGAAATGAACGCAAATGAACGCAAATATGACTCTACATATTACCCTTCGCGGATAAATTTCCAGGGTACTGAGCTTAAAATAATCATCGAGAGTATGTTTAGATGTTTCGCACTATGGGGGTTTTTCAAATATTCGCGTTCATTCGCGTTTATTTGCGGCCAACATTGACTCTTTTTCTTCTATCAGTGGCTGAGGGCAGCTTCATGGGTAATCAGGTAACTCTATCGGCACCACACCATCCCCAGCAATACCGTCAGCTGTGTGGTGAAGACGTAGCGCACAGGCCTCAACACCGCTTCCAACCGCCTCCCGCAGGCGTGCTCCATATTTGGGATCAATAGCATCTGCGGGTGTAAAACACTCACCCTCCGGTCGGTTAATCGCAAACAGGATGACACCGCGCAACCCCTTCTCAACTGCTCCTATCAGCATATCCAGGTGTTTGCGTGCCCGCTCACTTACCGCATCGGGAAACTGCAGACGCCCCTCCACCAGCAGAGTAACATTTTTGATCTCTACCAGGCATCGGCCCTCTCTCCCTCACTGAGCTGCAGGTCAAGGCGTGAGGCGGGGTGTCCAGGCAGTGAAAAACGAACTTCGCGCTGTAATTTTCGATAGCCAACCAATGACGGTACACGTCCCGCAAGGATCGCCTCAGCAACCACACTATTGGTGCGGGCGGTGTTGACGCCGACCCAGCCCATGCCCATATCCACCCGCTCCAGGGTCCATGCCAGTTTGCGCTTGGGATTATTGCTAAAGCTCAGTTGCACCGCAGCACCGGCAACCCAGCAGCCGGTCATCCGCCCGGTATTGGGGCAGTGAGCAGTAACTAATGTGCCATCATCCAACTCCACATCAGCAAGGAAACGCTTATAGCGGCGGAGAATCCGCCCGTTTGTCAACGGTGGCAGCTGCATCACACTATGACGACGGTATCGTGCCGAACGCCTCTCATCGGATAGTAAAACCGGAGAAGTTCTGTAGCTCCATCGATTCGCATGAGACCCCGCTGACTCTGGCGGCTTGAGGCCCTCGGCTCAACCATGAGCGGAACCGTTCGAGGGAACCGGGCTCCCCGCAGGCAATCACCTCTACATGCCCATTGGCAAGATTTTTCGCATAACCCGTAACGCCCAACGCCTCTGCCTCAAAACGGGCGGAGGCACGAAAAAAAACGCCCTGAACTTTTCCTGAAACCAAATAGCGTAAACAGATATTCAAAATAATCCTCCTGAAAATAGCTGCTTAATCGGTGTCGTTGAACGGTTTGTGCCTGTGTTGTAGGAGCGAACTTGTTCGCGATGGACTACCAAACGTGCTCTTCGCGAACAAGTTCGCTCCTACGCCTGAGTTCCAGATTACCGTGCCGAATAGTTACCCAGCTAAAAACGTATTACAGCAGCTTCCCCGGCCCGTAGTTGCAGGGTCTTCGGCCGCTCCATCCGTACAGTCAGTCCGTAGTCTCCTGCGGCTGCCGGCTCTAGTCCAATATACAGAATTTTCCCACTATAGGGGTTACCGCGCACGCTAACCTCCACATCACCACCCACAGCCAGCCCTGCGGCCTGTTCTGAAGTGACTCCCCCATGTACGAGAAAGGCGCTGTCATCCGCCAGCACCACCAGGGACTCCGATTGTAACCGGTTAACCGTGGTGGCTCCGACAACGGCGGCAACCTTGACCACAACGCCACCAAACGGCGCTGTAATGCGGCACTCCTCAAGATCCGCCTGGGCCTCCACCAGGGAGGCATTGGCCTGCCGCCAATCAGCAACAGCACGGGATGCGGCAATCTCAGCCAGTTTGTAGTTATGCTCTGAGAGAACGTCTCTTTCAAACAGGTCAAACGTGCGCTCCAACTCCTTTGCTGCCTCCGCCTTATCATGTAGCGCCGCCTCCAATCCCGCTTTGGCGGCCGTCACCCGGGCAAGGTAGCGACGTTGATCCAGAGCTGCCAACAAGCGGCCACTCCTGACCCGATCACCCGGCTGCACCTCAACCCGGCTGATTTTCCCCGAAACCGTTGTCCCCAGCTCGACTCGATTAAGCCAATCGAGACGACCTTCTACATCATCAGCCGACACCAGGGTGGTGCTTACGGCCATTATCACTGCCACAATCCAGCGTTTAATCATCTCTCTTCTCTCCGTCATTCTCCACGGTCAGCGACTGCAGCAAGTGCCCACCGAGGGCATCCAGCCGTGCCCAGGCAAGCACAAGTTTGAACTCGGCCTCATCTCTTCGCAGCTGATAATCCACTGTTTTTGACGCCGCATCACCCAAATTGGACTTCAGCTCATGCTCATAGAGGGCGCGGCTTCGGTCCAGATAGAGTTCACGATAAGCCCCCAGCGCCTCGACCTCATCCTGCTCCACCTTGAGAGCGCTGATCTCAAACCAGAGATCAAGAACCGTCTGGCGAAGTTCCAGCTCGCTCTGCGCCAAAAGCGCACGACGTTCGTGGAGCAGAGCCGCTGTTTGGCCAGTGCGGCATCGGCCGCCCCGCCGGAGGAGAGAGGCAGCTCCATCACCAGCCCCGCAGAGACAGGGTGGCTGGAGCCGGTGGTCCGGTTATAGGCGGCCAACTCCATCTCACCGCGAATCACCAGGCCATCTGCCGCTTTGGCAGCACCAACCTGTGAACCGGCCGCCAGTATCCGGGAGCGCAGCGCTTTTAATCGGGGGTTATTCGCCAATACCTCCTTTAGCAGCAGATCAACTTCGCCAAGCTCCCTCTCCAGCGCCGGCAGATCGGGCCGCTCCAGTTCCGCCGGCGGTTCATCAGGACGGTTGAGGCTCAATGCCAGGCGCAACCGGGTCGCCTGCTGCTGCTGCAGGGCCACTGTTCGATTGCGCAACTCCCTACTGAAGATGCTCTCTTTCTCCAGGAGGTCGAGTTCCGAAACCCGGCCCAACTCCATCACATCCCGGAGCTTGTTCCAGCGCAAAAAGGCGACCGTCATAACCTCATCATCCCGGAGAAAGCGCATATCGGCGAGCAGAACATCAAAGTAGCGGGCAAGGATATCGAGATAGCGCCGCTGCCTGGCATCGAGGTAGTCCCACTCCCTGCCAGCCTGATCATGGCCTGCCGCTTCCAGAGCCAATTCACTCCGCCCTGCATCATACAAGCGCTTGCTCACTCTGAATTTTACGCTGCTGTTGTTTCTGCTCCGGTTGGTCGAGAGGTAGGAGGCTCAACCGCCAGCAGACGTGCTTCGACACCGGCCTTGATTGCCATATTGGCTGAGAGTTCCAACTGTTGAGCGGCTCCCGCCTCCATGCGGGCGCGTTCAGCCTCCAGTGTGGGATGGGCATCATCCGCAAGGGAGAGGGCATACGTCAGTGTCAGCGGTTGCGGCAGCGGCGGAGTACCTGCTGTCTCCTCTGCCTGAGCACCGCCCCAGCAAAGCACCACAGGCAGCAGCAGACAGCGGGGGATCATTGTCAGACTCATCGTGCTCATTTCCCTTTTGCCGCTTTACGCAGCAGCCGCTTGTAGTCGTGTAGAATTTCATCTTTCTAAAACCCTCCTCGACCACATAACGGCCGAGCAGCATGAACTCCTTCGGACCATTGGCGGCGATGGTCATGCGCGCCGATTTTATCTCCCTGCCCTCCAGGTCATAGAATGCAAAAACCGGGGTCGCACCGACTCTGTTCTTCTTCACCGCAAAATCTTTCTGCAGAATCGCCTCGCCACTGAAGTCGGTGATCTCCACATCACCTTCGATATCCACCAAGAAGATGAGAAAGTACTGCTTGAAATAATCCTGGACATGAATCTGATTGAGTACCGTCTCCTTCATTCGCCGACAATAGGGGCACTCATCCATCTCATACATGATAAGAATGGCGCGCTTACCCTGCTCCCTGGCATTTTCCAGCTCCTCCTGAAAATCACCCCAGGTCTCATCGAAAAAGTGGCTCGCAGGATCGCGTGTGGCGGCCGCCTGAAGCGCGGAGACCGGCAATAGCAAACAGAGTAACAACATAGTTACAAGTTTCATCTTATCCTCCTTACGGCATCCTCTTCGGGACACCCCATCACTGATCCGGCGGTAAAAAGGCTCTGCCGGGTGATCGTTGTCGATCTTATGGTTTATAATTTAAGATTACCCTTTCAGTCCCCTATTGGAAAGCCCTACCAAGTCTGTGATGAGCGGGACAAGTACCCGAGGCGTAGTGTCCAGCCAGAGCTGCTTCGGATACAATTAAGTTGTAATATCCCACTGATGCACCTATAACATTGAGTTATAACTCCGTGGTAACTATTCAGTTGGGTACGGGGTCGGAGTCGATTGCCCACATGGATGTGGGTAAGAAGCATGAGCTGGGAGCGGAAGCATTGCATAGAAAATAGGTGGAAATTACCACCCCTCTTGGTGCAATCGACTCCGACTCCTGGTGAAAAGACCCTCTTGGTGGGGGGTACTGAATAGTTACACTCCGTGCTTCTATACGCTGAGGTGGTCATAACCATTCCGTTTGAACCCTGCCCCCTCATTAAGTGCCCAGGCACATCAGAAAAACGAAAAGCGGACGCCATAAGGCAAAGAGCACTACTGAAGAGCACAATGATGAACCGAACCCAACTGACAGTGCCTACGCCCGATGCAACTGAAAACCCCGGCACCATCACACAGATACAGGCCCTGCAGCAGTGGTGGATGAACTCCCCTATGCCAACCCGCTGCAGATGGCGAAACAATTGCTCAAATCAATCTCACTGCTGAACCGTCACCCCGGCGGGGTCGCTAATCGGGCAGATCTTATGGCGTGCTTCCACACACCTTTCCATCAACTCGTCAATAGCGCCAAACAAAAAAACCGCACCAGCACCCATCGCGATGCCGCCGAACTTTATGCAATGGCCGAAAAGATCGCAATCGAAATGTCCTACGGTTACAAGATCGGGATCAGGGAGCAGCACTACTTCCAGAAGGGACGATTGTCTGCACAACAGCAGGCGGCACTGATCTACCACGCTCTTGACAGCCTGATTCTCAGCTTGCTCTTCTCGTTTGCAGAGCACCGCCAGGAGCCGCTTCATCTGTGGAGTGAGATTATTCAACTCTACCTGCTCGCTGAAGTACAGGGGGTATCAAAAGAGGCGGTGAGTGACCCTCAGCACCAGGCGGAGAGCAGCCCAACCATCCGTGCCCAATTCAAGTCCATCACACTGATTTTTCTGCTTGACCCCTTCAAATTGCAGCAGAATGAAATATGGCAAGTATACAATTACCTCGCCTGGTGGGGAGGGCTTGCGCTGATCACGACCTTTCAGAAGATGGGTAACAGCACTGGAGGACGCTTTGTCATCGGTCTGGAGGGGCACAAAAAACCCCATGCATACACACCGGAGACACCCCCGAAAAACCCTCAGTACTGCTTACTGCTCAACAGCACTCCCCTGTGCGCCCAGATAACCCGTCAGTTGCAATCCATTGGTACCACTAAAACCCCCTCAATATCCGGGCTGAAAAACCTTAACTCCGTCGCCATCCAGCAGTTGTTCCGCAATATGCTGGTGGCCTGGCATCTGCAGCCAAAGCGGCATCATCCGCGACAGGAGCGTTACGACTGGCTGGTAATTGCCAGCGGCGTCACCGATATCGTGCACTTTCTAAAGCATGGCGGCGTCATCAATACATCCACACCGGAGAACGGAGTGGATGAAGAGATGGTCACCATCAGCGATTCCCTAACCCCCAGCCAGACAGTGGCTCACAACACTTTCCGCTGGCGCCAGACCAATATCAGTAAAAGTGGTATCTGTCTGGAGATCGATCCGGGTAATTTCAGAGATTTTCAGGTGGGCCAACTGCTGCTGATGGAGAGCGAACGCGCCGAAGGCAGAGGAAACTGGATCATCGGCGTAATACGCCGTTTTATCTATCGCAACAAGAACACCTTGGAGGTGGGCATCCAGTTTATTCAGGGCGGCTTCACCCCCGCCACCATTAAGCCGGTAGTGTTTGGCACCACCAAGGCAGCCGATTTCCAGCCTGCAATCCTGCTCGACCGCGGTGACAAACACCCCCCGCCATCATCACCCCCCAACTGTCTTATCACCCGGAGCGGGAGTATTTTGTTGATGCGGGAAAACATCTAAAGGCAAGAATCTTTGCCGATAAACTGCTGCAGTCAACCAACAGTTTTGAGCGCTTTGAGTACCATAAGATTCAACTGCACGGATCCTCTAGCGAGTAGGGAGGAGAAGTAGCTTCGACAAAAGCCCATGTGTAGTGGGTGGTTATTTTTTTCCTATCTCCGCCATCCGCCATCTTCAACTGTGTAGAATACCGAGAACGGAAAACGTCTGATCACGCAACCACTAAAGATGAATTAATTGATTCTATACATTTCTGGATTCTCCAGTATTAACCTCACAGCAATCTCTACGCAATCCAAAAATTCAAACCCTAATCCTCTTCGTTGTTTTTCATACCACGCAAAGGCAATATCCACATTATCCTTTGCCCTGTCTGTGTAACCGCTTCTCACATGCCACAGCCTGATGACTCCGGAGGCCCCTCACATCCTTGCCATTAATCGGATGCTTCAGTTTTGGCTTCGGTGTACGTTAAAACCCTCACCGATCTCAAGCAGCTATTTAATTTTATATATAGCTGAATATGTATGATCAATATGAATGACCAGGACGAATGACCAGGACACCCATCATTTAGTGTTTTAATGGGTGTCCTGATCTTCTGTTGTTCTTGGTTTCATCCCACTCAAAATCAGCTTCACTCATTAAGTAAGAATAGCAGAAGTATGGCTATTTCGCCATATTGGCGATAACTGATTAGCATTTATCCGTCGTGCGTAGCGGTGTTTTTTCAAAAAAAGTTGTCCCGTGTTAGTGATGGCTGTCCTTGTTACTCCTCTGTATTATCTATTGGAATAGAATTAACATCTAACGTTAATTGCCCATTCTCACCAAATGACAGATTATGATTAACAATTACATGCCTTATTTCAGGATAAAGATTTTTCTTTCTCTCAACTAATAGATCTATCTGTTTTACAGTGGTAGCTAGAGACACTGCATCAAATTCTTTGGGCAAGAGATCAATAATTTTATCCTCGATGTCCTCCCTATCCTTTCCTGATGACAGCGAGATATTCCATGCTAAAATTGTTAAATCAATTAAAACAATAATATGCTTACGCTTTGGGTGTCTTTTCAATAAAGGTTCTAATATCTTCAAAATAGCTTCAGAAATTTTTATCGGAGGTGCATTATTAGAAGTATAGCTATTTTCACCTTGATTAAAGCAACACTTTTTATATTTTTTTCCACTACCACAAAAACAAGAATCATTTCTGCCAATTTTGTTTTTCACTTACCCTTCACCCATAATGCAAATAATTGATACAAATTATAACTTATTTCCAGCTTTAAATATTGAGTAAACCGTTCACGGGCATGGAAAACAGTAATTGTCTAGCCCCGCCCCCCAACAATATCAATTGAGATGAATAATATGTCTAGATTCAGAAGCGATTTTGCTCCAAATCATATTCTGGTACTTTGCGCCCCGATAGAGGAAACGCAGCTATTTGCTTTGATCTCTTTGTTATTCGATCAACCGTTCGCAATGCGTACGTGGTCGAATTCTGCGCAATATAGCATAGATGGCATCCAACTGAGCCTCAGCCGCATCTGTCCAATGGACTTTCATTCTGGCAGGCTGTATTTTTTCCTGATTTCTGCTACGTCTTTTGTTCTTCCAGCCCTGCTGTCTTCTAAACCTTTTTCTATCGCTTCTCGCACATAGATTTCATGCATTAGATCATCCCATGTTGCATTGGGAGACAACTGATCAATCAACTTATGAGCATCTTCTTTTCTAACTACACCTGACATATCTCACCTCGATGTTTCATGGTATCTTTCGATCTGCCTTTTCAGTCGAACTATGATTATATCTTTCAAAACAACCAAATGATGGTTTTCACGGCAATGAAAAAGACCAGGACACCCATCATTTGACATCTACCCATAACATGTTAATGTAATAAGAACATATAAAGAACTCAAGTAAGTCAAGGAGTGACATGCCAAAGCCAAGAAAAGCCCTCATCAGCCTCGACAGCACACCCTACTACCACTGCATAAGCCGCTGTGTGCGTCGCGCCTTCCTCTGTGGTGAAGACTCGCTAACCGGCAAGAACTTCGAGCACCGAAAACGGTGGGTGGCTGACCGCCTAACAGAGCTCTCTTCCCTGTTTGCTATAGATATCAGCGCCTACAGTATTTCATCTAACCACTACCACGTAGTTTTACGTATTGATCGGCAAGCTGTTGATAACTGGTCAGAAACTGAGTTGATGGAGCGGTGGCAGCAGCTCTTTTCTCTACCCGTATTGGTCAGTCGTTACGCTCTTGGTGAGATACCACACAGGCTGAGATTGATACAGTCCACCAGATATTCTCCGAGTGGCGTGAACGTCTCTGCGAC
>MOXF01000089.1_pt1 | contig 11057 bp, 15 predicted proteins | sample 1471201 | NCBI WGS metagenome assembly MOXF01 (sample SAMN05358035, study PRJNA327811) | mollusc metagenome | isolation source: Phylotype B (NB1) bacterial symbionts from gill | host: Thyasira cf. gouldii | place: Canada: Bonne Bay, Newfoundland | collected 2010-08
AAGACCTCCAACGCATCGCATCATTGATACTCTCGGCATCTTCGGAGCCAGAACATCACGAGCGGTGCCAAGAGAATTGACCACCCAGGTGCCTTCAGGCCAGGTAGCTTCCGTCAAAGCAAGCAGGCCGGTCGTTTGGGGCTGTCCGATTTCACTGAGCTTAACGAGATCGACATCACTGACATCTATTCTGACAGAGGGGGGTGTTTCTTCTGCACCTTTTCAACGGTCAGGTTGCCTTCCGCCGCTGCCAGTAGCGCCTGCTCGGCTTTCATCGCACTGTCGCAGCCGGTGCTGCTGAACTGCTCCCGCTTTTCCCCCCTGATTGACTCAACTCTCTCGTGAAGCGTACCTTCTGTCTTGATAGTTCTTTCTACGTTCTCTATGATTGAGTCAAAATCAATCAACAGGAACGACAAGGATGTCTGCTTGCGCTGCTCAGCGTCACCCAAAGCCAACCCCGGAAACCCGCGTATACCAGCGCCGAAGACCAGAGCGCACAGCAACCTACCAGGTGGTACAGCATCATCTGGAGACATGGCTGAGCAATACACGAGAGTCCAACCCGGATTATGATCCCATCCCCCAGCATGTAGAGCGGGATCTGCGAAAGTTCCTGGAGTGCGGGATACTTGCGTATGGCTGTGCAAGGGCCCGCTGCGACGAGTGCGGTGAAGATTACCTGATCGCCTATTCGTGCAAAGGACGGGGCATCTGCCCCTCCTGCAACACCAAACGGATGGCCGAAACTGCCGCCCACCTGGTCGACCATCTCTTCCCGCAGGTGCCGGTAAGGCAGTGGGTGATTACCCTACCGAAGCGGCTACGCTATTACCTCCTTCAGGATGCAGAACTGACCGGGCGCGTCTTACAAGTTGGATTGCGGGTCATAGAGCGTACCCTGCGTGAGCAGTGCCCCGATGCCCCACCCACCGCCAAATACGGCGGAGTCACCTATATCCACCGTTTTGGTTCATCACTCAATGCACACCTCCATTTCCACAGCTGCATGATCGACGGTCTTTTCGCTCAAACGGAGGATGGACTGCAGTTCTATGAAGTCACCGGACTCAACGATGAGGTGATTCAGCAAGCCCAGATGAAGATAAGAGAGCGGGTGCTGCGCTTGTTCGTTCGGCGTGGACTGCTCTCATCAGACGATGCACAACAGATGCAGACATGGCAGAACGGAGGCGGCTTCTCACTGAATGCAGAGGTAAGAATCGATGCGGCAGACCGCCAAGGACTGGAGCGGCTGTTTCGTTACTGCGCCCGGCCGATATTTGCTGGAGAGAGGCTGAACTGGCAGGAGAAAGAGGAGGTGCTCATTTACCACCTGCGAAAGCCTCAGCATGACGGCCAAACCCTGCTGCGCCTGACCCCGGCGGAGTTTCTTGATCGGATTGCCACCCTGATACCGCCGCCCCGGCGGCACCGGCATCGCTATCATGGGGTACTTGCACCCAATGCGCACTGCGGGAAGAGGTAGCAAACAGGGCAGGGCAGCCGGTTACCGATGAAAGCGTAGTGAGTTCGGATAAGCCAAATGTCGTGGAGAGTGAAGAGCAGGCAGCCGGATGCCTCTTTGCATCGATCTGGGCCATGCTGCTTGCCAGGATTTATGAGATCAATCCGCTGGTCTGCCCAAGGTGCGGCGGGGAAATGAGGATTATTGCCTTTATTACAGAGCGGGAGCCTGTCGGGCGTATCCTGCGTCATATCGGAGAGCCGGACAGTGCGCCGGAGATCTCCCCTGCTCGTGGCCCACCTGATTTTTGTCTGGAGCTGGATCAGAGCCAGGCGTGGTCTGACGATGTAGTCGATCCTGCACCGGAATTCGAGTATGACCAGACGGTGGCTGGTAGGTGATCTTATCAATCGGGAAAAAATTGCAGGCACTCCCTGACCTGTAGTGGATCGTTTGCGCCTCAGATTCAGTTTGACGGGATATTGGGGTGGATTTCCACTGTTATACCGGCAAGGGACGGGAAAAGAAGTGCTTTGCGCTCGCTAAAATCAAAAAACCATGTGGAGGTGAGAGTAATACATTGCTGAATGTAGTGAAATAGGTTGATTTTGTGGGTTGAAATTCCTATCCTTCATTCGACGTTTGGTTTGGGAGTCAGAAGCAGGGTGGACTCAGCGTGAATTCCAGGATGTACTGCGAGTCCGGGTACAAGTGGTCTTGCTCAATACATTCCAGCAAGGCAAGATCGACCGGGAAAAGGTTCATGGGTTCTATGTCTATCTCCACCCGGATCCGGCGTTGCGAGAGGCGCAACTGAACCAGCGTCAGGAGCGTACGTCTTTTGAGGTGCCGGTAAAGGAGGGTGAGCGTCAAGGGCCTGAGATCGGAGACCCGGTGATCATCCTGGTTCTATTGACGCTCCTTCACCATCCCGGAGCAAAAGCAGCAGATGTCGTGCGCTATCTGCGTGGACATTCACCCCCGATTACGATGACCGAGGTGTGTATTGTCTTTACCCTTTATGAACTCGATGGCATCGGCAAAAAAGGGGGCGCTTCGAATTACTGAACGAGCTGCGCTGGCATGCACATCGTGCAGGTTGGTCAGCAGCAGAAATTACTCGAGCCACGGCCGAAGCCGGAGAGGCTCTTCCCTGCATCGAATTTGTCGCACAAGCCGCAGAATGCCCGGTTTGCGCCAGCCCGGTATACATCCAAAAAAGTAAAAGACGCAAGATTTTCACATTCCAGTCAGGGGTGTTTAATGCCAAGGAAGTACGCAAGAGATGTTCACAGGATGCTACCCATCCGATTATGTGCTCGGATGAACTCGCTCGTTTGGTCAAGCCCCATCAGCGTTACGCTTATGATCTGATTGCCCATGTCGGATTGGCTCGGTATTTACGCGGTAAGCAACGCGAAGAGATCCGTGACGAGCTGTACCAGGAGCGAGGGATTACGCTTTCCAACGCCAGCATTTCCAATCTGTGTGACCGATTTCTCACCTATTTCGAGGCACTACACCTGGCACGGGTGCCCGAGTTGCGCCATGCCATGCAGGCGGGTTATCCGCTGCACCTGGATGCTACCTGCGAGCACGGCAAGGGGGGCCTGTTCGTGTGTATGAATGGCTGGCGCGGCTGGGTATTGATGGCAACCCGCATTCCCTCGGAGCATGAGGATTATTTACGTCCGTTAGTGGAAAAGACGACCGCCCTCTTTGGCAAGCCCATTGCCACAGTGCGGGATATGGGAGAGGGCATGGCCAAGGCCGTGGCGCCGTTGCGTGCACAGGGAGTTCCTGATTTTGTCTGTCACTATCACTTTCTGGGCGCCGTAGGCAAAAAGCTTTTCGAGAAGCCCTATCGAGTACTGGGTAATCTCCTGCGCCAACACAAGCTACAGAGTGATCTGCGGGCCTTGCTCAGGGAGTTGCGCCAGTATCGGAGATCGAGCACCTTCTCCGGTCGTTTCGGATCGGGTCCGATCCATGAGGATCTGCTGGCACTGGTGCTTTGGGTCTTGGAAAGCGAGGGTAAGAAGAGTCTGCTCTATCCTTTCAGTTTGCCTCATCTGGAATTTCTGCAACGTTACCAGCAGGCCTTGCGTAAGGCCGAGTGCTGGGTGCCTTTCCCAAGAACGACGGCGACCCGACGGGCCATCTCGTACCTCACTCGCCTCGTCAATCGCATTGAACGTGACACTTGCTTTGCTACAGTGGAGACTCGATTGGAAAAGGGTTGGCAGGCTTTCTGTGAGCTACGCGATGTCCTGCAACTGACGAATGCGGAACTGCCTAACGGGGAGACTAACCCTTATCAGATAGAGTTCCCTACCTTGGAGGCCAAACGGCTGGAAATGATTGAGGAGGCTGCCAAGGAATACCAGGCTGAGCTACACGAGCGGGCTGCCCACAATGACGATTCCATCAATTTTTCACCTGCCCACATCATCCTGACGTATTTTAAACGTTATGGAAAACATCTCTTCGGCCACCCCACACTTCGCGATGAGGACGGGACGGTTTTGGCGGTAGTCGAGCGCACAGATAATGTTCCTGAGCATTTCTTTGGCGCTGAAAAACGAAAACTGCGCCGTCGGCTCGGTCGTGCACACCTGGGAGAGATCTGGAAGACCAACCGGCTCAGGCGGCACTGGTTGCCAATCTCCAACACCCGGACTATGTTCGGGTAGTCTGCGGTTCCCTGGATAATCTGGCCATAGCTTCGCGAAACTCGATGGGCAAGCTCTTGAACAAACGACGCCACTATCGCGCAGCAACCGGGATTCGGCATTGCTGCGCCGAGTACGAATACTGGTGAAAAATGAAGCTGAGGCTCAGCCCAGCGATGATAAAAGCGGTACAATCGACGCTGTTGCAACTGAAATCTGACGCGATACGAAAAACCGGTAGGAGCGGAAATTGAAGCGCTGACTGGCTAATGTCTGCAGTTACCCTAAAGCAGACCATAGGTTTTACGCATCAGAAGCCTGCTATGCGAGATGAATGCGAACCATCTTGACTGAATACGCAATAACGCAAGCCTAACCCTGATACCAGATACCTCCCGCTATTATTTATGCGCCCTATTTACTCCTGATCAAGCTGCTTTTTTTCGCTTGGAGAATCCGATCAAACTCAGCAGGCCGGTACCGAAGAGCCAGACCGCAGCAGGTAACGGAACAGCGGAGACAACCCCCAGACTGACTGAGTCGGAGCCATAGATCAGCTTCCACTCCGTCTGACCAGCCAGGTCAGGCAGGATCAGATAGTCAAATGTATCGCGGATCGTCGCCGCAGTAAGAAAAGTGAACAGATCACCTTCCTTGGGTAGATAATCATCAAGCAAGGTGACCTCCAGCGTACCGCCCAGGTCGGCATAGCCGCTGATGTTCAACAGGTCGAACTTCCCCTCTTCAAAACCTGCCAGTTCGATCTCCAGTATGCCGTCCGCATCTTGGGTATAGTGCCCGGTGATAGTAGTGACGGCGGGAGAGTGGCCGGGGCGGAAGGTGCCGCCCTGGATCCGAAGGTCACCAAGTACATCGGCGGTCTTCAGGGTGCCGCCATCCATATCGAAAAGGCCCTCCCGAATGTCCAGGGTGCCCACTTCGAGGCTGCCACTCATCATATCTACACTGCCGCCACTCCAGAGCTTTAGGGTGCCGTCGACATTTACATTGCCGCCGGTTTCTACAAGGAATACACCAGGACACCCGTCAAAAACATACACCAGAACATACACCAGGACACCCATCAAAAATGACGGGGATCCTGGTGTTTGTCCGAGGGTATGGAGACAATAGGGCAACTCAAATTTCTTCGTGAGCATGGCTGTGACGAGATCCAGGGCAACCTCATGCCAAGTCCCTGCCATCAGCTGAGTTTGAAAGAGCGTTTGTATCAGGCCGCAGGCGACTGACAGGGTAGCCTTATCTCGGTGCCGCCAACGGGACGGGGGTGGCTATAAACAGGTTGAAGCGGACATAGGGCATTGCTGGAGACGGCAGAGACAGAGTTGTCGAGTATAAGAGCATCAATCGGGATTGGAGCTAAGGATAAAATTGAGTTGGTAGCAAAACCTGCATGTCGGGTAGGACTTAAGGGGGATGTTGTCAGTCGCAGGCTTTATCTGTACTACCTGTTCTTGAAGCCGTACTGGGGAAAACCCGACGTACGGAATTTTAGAGAGGGCACAGGAAACGTGGACTATGGTGGAACCAGGATCCCGCTGCACGGCCGAAAGGGTGCAGATCGGAAACTCTTTACTTGTGGTTGCGCACGTCTGGCTCTACTCGACTATTTTTCCAAGGGTGATGGAAGTAAGCCTAAATGTTTTACAAATGGAGTAAAGTCTTTATCTTTAAAAAGAAGCGGCAATTTATTTTCAATGCAAAAAGTTGCAATAATTACATCTGCTGTACCGCGTATGGTAATTCCTTTCTTTCTTAGGTATCTGTAGTTACTCGCACAAAGCTCAACCATATGTGACCCGAACATTTCATATTGATCTAGCGTAGAAAGCTGTGCTTTTGTGTTGCTATAATCCTTATCATTTTTAAACCCCTGAAGAATCTCTAGAAATATTAGATCACCTATGGTGGCAATTCCATTTATTATAGCGAAATCCAATGCTTCGCTATGGGGAGAGTTAATGTTATTAAAGTAATCAATCCAAACGCTTGTATCTACCAAAATCATTTACGGCCTCGCATTTCATCAAGGTCACCTTCCCATTTTACTTTTCCTCTAAGGTTTCGTATTCCTTGTTGTTTATTTCGCATCACAAGCAATTTAAGCCCCTGTTCTACAACATCTTTTTTAGTTGTAAGTCCAGTAGCTTTAAATGCGCTTGCCATTAGTTCGTCATCTATTACAATGTTTGTTCTCATAAAAATACTTCTGTGTATTGATTTTAATTAAATACACATTAGCACGGAGTAAAAAACATAACAAGTTGCTGCACAGGACTTGTAATAGCCGTCACTTTTTTTTGTGGTGCAAAAAAAAATCGCCAGCTACCACAAGCCTGTGAACAAGGTGTTATACGCAAAAATGAATATAGGAAACCTACCAATCTTCTTTGCGGGTCTACTTACCGTACCAGCTACATTTAATGAAACAAGATATGGCAGTATTTTGTTGGCGATCTTCTACATGGAAACACCAGGACACCCATCAAAAGAAAAACAAAAATGATGGGGGTCCTGGTGTTTATGTGTTTTGGTGTTTGGCACCTCTACACACAATAGAGGATGTGGCTCACGGTCGTACAACAACACCAGATAAGCGAACATTTTGCTTCGAAAGACCGGGACACCCATCAACTGGATCACCCAAGATGATGGGGGTTCTGATCATCGGCCCCTTGTTAGCGCAGCCTCACCCTGCTAATGCCTTGAGTACTGCTTGTGGTTGACGCTCTACAACATTGAGTAATACTAATGCAGGACCATGGGGAACACGATCACCTCGCTCCCAGTGCCGCAAAGTACTCACACTAATACCAAATGCGGAAGCAAACTCTGTTTGGCTCATACCCATTTTTGAGCGAATATTTTTCACGTCAATAGATGTATATTCATGAACCACAGCCTTAGGGCATTTACCCTGAGAGAAATCAATTGCCTCATTAAGGCCCTGCTTAATACTTTTAAAAATATCAGACATTGGATGCACCGTAATTCTTCACTAAGTGTTCAGTGAGCCTGGCTAATTCATTTCGCTCTGACTTAGTCAGATTAGCCTTTTCACTCTTGCCAAATAGCGAGAGCAGAAACAGCGGTACCATTTCATTGTGATAGTAGTAAATAACCCTAACACCGCCGCTCTTTCCTTTATTTCCAGACGCCCAGCGAAATTTCCTGATACCCCCAGTACCTTGCATAATGGCACCAGCCTGAGGATGTGCAGCCAGGTAGTTGATAATTCCTTGTTTTTCTTTCTCAGAAATCAAGGATGCTGCCCTACGCTGGAACTCTGGTAACTCGACTATTGTTTCCATACACCAATACTAATCCACTGGATTACCTTGTCAAGGGTATATTATCCTACCTGCCAGGGAAATCAAGATCCAGTGACCCGGTTTTGGTAGATAAGCTCGGTGTCAGATTTTCCCATCGACGCCTCTCTCTTCGTTGCCCTCAGGGTAAAACGGCTTTCCGGGTAATAGGTATACTGTCCCCAGAATTCCTTTAATCAGATTGGCCCGGCTCCTGGTAAGCACTTTCAGGATATTGCTGCTTCAGTGCCTGTTTAATACCGTGAATCGCGGTCATTGCGCTATGAACAAGGATCGCAATCAGCGGCCCTATCGCCACCCAGGTATTGAAGTTGGCCGCAGATAATAGCTCTATATCCAGAGCACCCACCTGATATCCAAGCATATACATCACACCACCGTAGAGCGAAGAGAGCACGATGTAGACAAACAGATTGCCCGCCGAAGCGACCATGTGGTGCTGGATCAAAAGATCCTGATTGCGCATCATCAATAGATAGTAGAGCACTATTGGGGCGAGGCTATAGAGGGAGACATTGATGCCGATAATGCTAAAGTCGTGAAATCCCAGAAAATGCACATTAACAATGAGAACCAGAGTTAACAGGTAGGGAAACGCAGCAAGCCACTCTCTCTTAATAAAATTCATATAGAAATATCTCATATACGGAATTTGGAATTGCCCTATTTTACATCTTTCTTGGTGATAACGTTCCGTTATTCTAGACATCGGTGAGACATCGGGGACAGAGTAAAATTTAATCATCAGAAAAGGATATCTTAATTTTACTCTGTCCCCGGTCTTTTGTGAGGTATTGACAAGGTCAGGGTATTGGTGTGTGATTAGCCCCAGGAATTACAGTGAAAACTAAAAGGAGGAGAACAATGATACGTATTCGGGGGCTGGAGGGGTGTGATGCGACCTCATTCTCTTCGCTTATAAAAAGCAAATCCCTATCCCTTAGCCATATAATATTGCTTTCATTTCTTACCGTTGTTTATGATGTAAGCGCTAGCTCAATAATTTCTGCCAGCTCAATCATCAATGCGCCACCAAATCTGGCAACTGCACCTTTTCAGCGAACTATTGACCAATCAGGCATCCTGGATCCGTATGTTAGCGGTGTCACCGATTTTGACACCTACATGGCTGGCAACCCGGTTCACAATGCACCAGGTTACACACTGACGTACGGCGTTTCCAGCCGTGTTCCAAATCCTAGCCTGAATTTTGATTTTGATTTAGGGGGAACATACCTGATTGAAAAACTCGCATTCTGGAACTATCCGTATCCGGATTCAGGGGCGATAACCCAATTTGATGTTTACACCGCCAATACACCGGACTTTTTCGGTTCATCGTTTGCCGGAGCGTACTCTCCTATTTCCGACGGAAATCGCATTACCAGAGAAAACACCGGCCAAGTTTTTGAGTTGAGTGATACAACTGCAAGATACCTGCGCCTGCAGATCAATGCAGTCGAAAACAGCAACGTTGGAACCGGATTTTCTGAAGTTGCTTTTGGGGTTACAGCCGCTGTCCCCTTGCCCGCCACCTTCTGGCTGTTTGTCTCTGGCCTGGGTGGGTTGCTTGGAACTAGATCCAGGTGGTGGAAATGTAAAACAAGGAGCTGGGGCATATATGGTTCGCCCCGCTATGCAAGGAGTGGATTACCCATAACATAGCTGGGAGTAAATGTACGGAGAGGTAACTGGCTAACTCACACTCCTTGGTTTGCCTGTAAATAAGATAATAGCCAAAGCTATGTTATGAATTACCATATAGGGCAGATAACAGCCCCAGGCAGCCGCACTCATTTCGCTTGATCCACCGGCACCTCCATTGCAAACAAAGGCAATAAAAAAACCGACCACGCCGCCCGTGAAGATGACTACACCACTGATAACCTGGCGATTTGGTGCGCAGTTGGAAAAATATCCCACAATAAGCCACCAAACAGGAAAAAACAGGAGTAGAGAAAACAGCGTCTTGATTGTTTGATAAAATTCTTTAAAAGCTTTTTCACGTTTCCCTTCGTCACTCATGCATAGAGGCTTTTTTGGCGCCTGCATTGCCCTGTTCAGCCGCTTTGCGATACCATTTTTTTGCCTCCTCCAAATCTTTGCCAACCCCCTTGCCGGTTCGATACATCTCACCTAGCTTCTTCAGCCCTGCAGCACTGCCCAGATCTGCCGCTTTGCGATACCACTTCACGGCATCGACATGATCCTGAGCAGTCCTGTTTCCATAGGAAAGCATCTCACCCAACTCATAGGCTCCGGGAGAGTAACCTTGATCCACCGCCATGCGATACCATCTCATCGCCTCTGCGCGATCCTTGGTCACCCCACTCCGGCCATATCGATAGATCGTGCCGATTTTAACCTGCATCCCGGCATCACCCTGCTCTGCTGCTGCGCGATACCTCTTTACATCCTCTGACCGCTTTTGAGCATACCTGGCAGCCTTTAACCACTTTGCTGCATCATCACCCCCGTGCTCCGCTGCTTTGCTAAACCACTTCGTGGCTTTGGCATAATCCAGAACCACACCCTTGCCATGGTAAAACATAACGCCCAGCCCGATTTGCCCTCTGACTTCGCCCTGTTCCGCTGCTTTGCGATACCACTTCACGCTTCACTATGGTTTAGCGACACGCCATTCCCGCTATAGTACATACCACCCAGGTAGGCCTGAGCCTTGGGGTTACCTTGATCTGCATCCCGTAAAACTTGCTCTACGCCCTTTGGGTCTAACGTCTGAGCTGAAACAACGAAAGAAAACAGAAATATCAGAAGTGTCAGTATCGAAGATGATTTCATTATCTGGAATCCGCAGTTGGATGGGACTTACCCCAACGCCGGGCGAGGTCACTCTCAATACCCAGATGGTCAAGCACCCGTGCCACCATAAAGTCGACCAGATCCTCCACCGCTTGCGGACGGTTGTAGAAACCGGGACTGGCCGGCATCACTACCACGCTTAGTCGCGCAAGCTTCAGCATATTCTCCAGATGGATAGCTGAGAAGGGGGTCTCGCGTACCATCAGAATCAGTTTGTGCTGCTCTTTCAGCATCACATCGGCAGCCCGCTCGATCAGGTTGTTGCTTGCACCGGTGGCGATGGCGGCGAGTGTGCCGGTGGTACAGGGGCAGACCACCATGCCTGCCGGGGCGTTGGAGCCGCTGGCCACGGGGGCAGTCCACTGCTCCCGACCGAAAACGTGCAGCTGTCCCGGTGCAGCACCATAACGTTCCGAGAGCAGCACCTCCATCTCTCGCGGCTGGGACGGCAGAGTGAGATCGGTCTCCAGCGGGATCACTACCTGGGCCGCCTTCGAGACCATCAGGTAGACCTGACGCTCAGCACGAATCAGACAGTCGAGCAGACGTAGGCCATAGGCGCTGCCAGAGGCGCCTGTAATGGCCAGTGATATAGGAGAGTCGGTATCTGTCATTATCTATTTTGCCTGTTCCGTCTCGGTTTAAGAGCGCTGAGCCACGCCCTGCGGCCACAATTTTCACAATATAGCCATATTGAAAGGATAAGTGTAGCGGGTCAATTTCACCCAAAGCTTAATAATTGGC
>MOXF01000090.1_pt1 | contig 10957 bp, 14 predicted proteins | sample 1471201 | NCBI WGS metagenome assembly MOXF01 (sample SAMN05358035, study PRJNA327811) | mollusc metagenome | isolation source: Phylotype B (NB1) bacterial symbionts from gill | host: Thyasira cf. gouldii | place: Canada: Bonne Bay, Newfoundland | collected 2010-08
GGCCGACGCACCCAGCTGTCGAGCCATGTGCAGCCTGTCCGTGGCCAGCCACATCAACCCCCGATAGCTATATAGCCAGTCCTAATCTGACATCATCAATAATGGATCACTGAATAGCGGCATCGGTTTACTGATGCCATAACCCTGAGCGTAATCAACATCGATCTCTCTCAACAGTTGTAGAATTTCATCATTCTCAACATATTCGGCGACCGTCTTCTTGCCCATCTCATGAGCGATGGTGTTGATTGACCTCACCATGGCAAGGTCAACCGGATCGCTCTGAATATCTTTTACAAAGGAGCCGTCAATCTTGATAAAGTCCACAGGAAGGTTGCGCAGATAGCCAAAAGAGGACATGCCGGTTCCAAAATCATCGAGGGCAAACAAGCACCCCTTTTTTTTCAGCCCAGCCATAAACAGAACGGCATTCGTCATGTTGGCGACGGCCACCGTCTCGGTCAGCTCAAAACAGATCTTTCCTGGAGGCATGCCTGATTTCTCAATCTCGGCAGAAACAAACTCAAGTGCCCACTTCTGTGATAGAAACTCACCAGACAGATTAATCGCGCAGAGCTGAAGTTGTTCAAGCTGAAGCGGATTTTTCTTGATCCACTCAAAATAGGTGCACATAACCCACTGATCTATTTGTGGCATCATCCCGTATCTCTCAGCGGCGGGAAAGAATGCACCGGGAGGAATCAGCCGGTCATCGTCCAGCATTCTAATAAGGATTTCATAGTGCAATCCCGTCTCGTTGGGCCGGTCAATGCTGACAATAGGTTGGTGGTAGAGAGTGAATTTATTCTCATCGAGTGCTTGCTGAATACGACTGGCCCACCAGGTCTCCCCCGTCCGTTTTGCCAACTCATCATCATCCGGGGTATAGGTGACCACTTGATTCCGACCATTATCCTTGGCTCTGTAGCATGCGTGATCGGCTGCTGTCAGGACAGATTTCACATCGCGACTCTCCTTTGTTAGCGGAATCACGCCTATACTCACACCAACATTGAAACAATGGTCTTGCCAGCAAAAACGAAAATCTTCAATCGTCTTTCTGATCTTTTCCGCGATATGGGCTCCCTTCTTAAGGGGGCAGTTGGTCAATAGTGCGCCAAACTCATCCCCTCCAAGGCGGGCCAGCATATCGTTGCTTCTCACCTGCTCCCGCATCAATGAACTGAGCTGCATAAGCAGAGCATCGCCAGCAATATGTCCACAGGTATCGTTAACTATTTTGAACTGGTCAAGATCCAGATAGAGCAGCACATGCTCGGACATATGGATCATAGCCTCCTCCAGAAGCTCCAACAGATGATCCTCAAAAGCGTTACGGTTGGCAAGGCTGGTGAGAGGATCGTGCCTGGCCTCATAAGTAAGCCTGTCGGTCAATTTACTGGCATGGGTAATATCATGAAAAACCAGCACGGCACCGAGAATCTCACCACTGCATGAGCGGATCGGAGCAGCGGAGTCCTTAATGATAGACTCGTCTCCATTCAGGCTGATCAAGCAGGTGTCACCGCTTAACTCGACAGTCTTGTCCGTCATCAGGCAGTCGTGAATCGGGCTGTCAGTGGGCTGGCGGGAATCTCTATCAACTATGTGAAATACCTTGTCCACCGTCACTCCAACCGCCCGCTGGTTTTCCCACCCAGTCATCTTTTCTGCTACCGGATTGAGAGACCTGACAAGGCCCGCCCGGTCGGTGGTGATAACCGCATCGCCGATGGAGTGTAGCGTCACCTCTGCCAACTCTTTTGCCTCGAAGAGTGCCGCTTGCGCCTTCTCCAGCTCACTCTGCTGCGCCTTCTCCACACGGAGTGCAGCGCCAAGCCGGTTGACGGTGAGCGCAAGAATCTCCAGCTCACGGGCCGTTTTAATCTCTATCCGGGTCTCCAGATCTCCAGAGGTGAGCGCCAAAATCCTGTCACGGATATTGTTGAGTGGTGTCAGCACCAGCCTGTTGATAAACAACAGTATGATACCTGTCAGCAGGCAGAGCGGGATCACTGTAGCGACCCATACTTGTGACATCGCCTCCCCTATAATACGGTTGATCTCCGAGGTGCTGATGGCAACCCCGATTGAGCCAAACTGTTCCCCTTCAAAGCTGATATCGCGGCTGAAGTGGAGCAGTTGTTCAGTACTGAGTTTTTCATGGTGGTGCCAGTCGACAAGAATCTCACCTCTCTCATTGTAGATCTCTATGGAGTACAGATTTTGATCGAGCCGAACCATCTCCGTTACAATACTTTTCAATATCGAGATATCCTCGCTGATCACCGGCTCAAGCACAGAAACCGCAAGGGTGGCGATAGCTTTTCACTCTCTCCTGTCAGTTGGCGGAGGAGATACCTCTCCCCATAGTTCCCCGCTACAAGGCCCGAAAGCCCGGCCACAAGCAGAGTGGAAACCGCCATTACAGCGAACACTTTCACCCAAAGCGGCTTACTTGTTGTCTGCGTCCTTGTCACTACCCAACGTCTCTAATGGTTGTTTGTTTTCCAAAAAACCGGCTGTTGTGCTCGATCGACCTTCGTATCGAAGCAAAATCGCCATCACCCCCGAAGAGAAATCCACCTTTACTGAGCGCCCTGAGGGCTTTGGGATCTTTCAGATTGAGCAGCGCCTGCTGCAGGGCAGCAAAAATCTCCTTGTCAATCCCGACCCACGCGATCCAGGGTTTGGTAGGCATCAAAAAATCCACGAGCACACGCAAAGGTTCGCCTGCGGCAATGAGCTTTTCGTACGCTGCCTCCTTTTCTCACCCCCCCACCACCCGCATATTTCCAGGAGCAGAGGGGATTTTCGGTGGAAACAAACTTCATCGGCCAGACACCCTCACAGAGAGGACACTAACCGGACAGTCAGACCGGGAAGTAGTTGAGCGACAGGCTCCATAGTTATCTGCACGAGAACTACCATAAGTATAGATTTGCCTGATAGAAATACAAACCAGACACCGTGCAGCTGTCACGGATTACCTTCATTATCCTAGAACCCTTAGTTGGGCAGGTGGAGAGTGCACTTGCGGTAGACTCCATGGATGGAGGAGTTAGGGCGACGCATGCCTACAGGGTGAGGTGCGTGAGCAGGATGCGGAAGCATTACCGAGGAAGCCAAAGCCAAGGTTGCAGTACAAGGCACAAGGATTGAGTCCAATTCCCTCGCCATAGTCGAGCGGCTGGGTTAAGCAGCTCAAAAGAAGTCAATACAGCCCCCAAAGACACCTGAGGATTATTAGGATAAAAAAAGGCAAGGCCGCAGCTTCGGCCTTGCCTCTCCAGGTGGGAACAGTGACGCTCAGTCGTCCGACTTGTACATCTCATCATCCTGGGCCTGCTTGCGAGCGATCTCCGCCTCACGGCGCATATCCCACACCTCCTGACGATTCTCAACCCGTTCTTCCCAAGCGTTACTCATCTCTTCGATGGTACGCTCACCAAAGAAGGCCTGCTTCATAAAACGGGTACCAAACTGCATCAGCGCCACGTCCTCTTTTTCGAGGATATCATAGGTGGAATCTTTCATGTCATAGGTGGCACGAAACTGATCACTCATGACAAACCGACGGAAGCGATCCATATCGTAGGAAGCCATAAAGAAGAGCTGCAGAGTCGCCTCGGGAAGGTTACCCACCGCCGCCCCGGAAGAGCGCTTTTTTAGCTGAATATCCAGCCAATCGCGATTATAACCGTCATAGTCGACGATAAACTGGTCTTTGCGGAACTCGGCAATGGTCATCACCTGCTCCTCTTCATGCCCTTTGCAGTGCTCTTCACTGATCATGAAGTAGGCTGCCGCATCTTCTACGGCATCCTTCTCCTTGATCGCCATGTGCCCCAAGGGGTAGTAACGGCAGGCGCTAGGGCGGTCTTGGTAGATGGAGCACCCCTCGTCGGTGACGAACAGGCAGGCGCCTCATCATCGGTACGCATCTTAATGCCAGGCATACCCTGCTGATCCATCTGAAATGGCACGGTGTGAGCCTTGAGGAAGTCTCCACTGGATAGTCCACAGTGATCTTTCATGCGGATCACATCATAGGGGGTAAGTGTGACATCTGCGCGCTTACAGCAGGCGTTGAAACAGGAGACGCCCTTGTGGCATTTGAATTGAATCTTGGTACTCAGATCCAGTTTTTGGGGAGCCAACTGACTCTCATGGGGAAGATCAAACTTATCGCTCATCGATAGCCTCGGTAACTCATTCTGTTTAAAAGGATTTGCCGCGAATAAACGCAAATGAACACGTACAGGAAATTGCTCATCCACCTGATCAGCGAATAGTACATCAATTGATCCGCTTAATCAGTAAGCACTAATACTCCACTTACGACACTTGCGTTTAGTCTTGCTCAAATAGTGTGAAATATCTGATTTCAGAGACGAAAAAGCCCGGACACCTTGCGGTGCCCGGACCCTTCTTAGCCGCTAGGCTGTCAAATAAGACTTATTTGAACAGCTTGGACTTGTCGACCAGATCAACGTGGGCGCGCTTGAAGCAGGTCCACTCCTTGGTCTCTTTGTTGTAGATGGAGTTCACGAAGCAGTGCCAGTTCTCCTCGTCAACAAAGTTCTTGTCGGCGCGGTAGTAGAAGCCTGGGTAACGAGACTCCTGACGGAACTGAATGTGCTTCATGTGAGCTTCAGCAGTGAGGATGCGGTGGTAGTTCTCCCAAGCACGCAGCAGCTCGTGGAGATCTTTAGCACGCATCTTCAGAGCGTCCTCTTTGAGGTCGTTCAGCTTATGCTCAGCAACTTCCAGCATGTGGGCGTTGGTGGTGTAGTAAGTAGCAATACCGGCAACTATACTCATCCATCGCTTTCTGCAGGCGGAACTGCAGCAGTCTTGGGAGTGATGTAGTTAGGGTTAACATCAATCGCGGTGCTGTAGTCCTTGTGCTCCAGGAAGTTACGGACAGGACGGTAGATCTCTTCGATCAGAGAGTCAACGTCGGTATCCAGCTCAGGAGTGTAGTCCTGGTTGTCCATGACGTACTTGACCATGGACTTGGCACACATACGACCCTCGGCGTGAGAACCGGAGGAGAATTTATGACCGGAAGCGCCCACGCCGTCACCAGCGGTGAACAGACCGGAGACAGTGGTCATACCACGGTAGCCCCAGTTCCAACCACGAAGGCAGATGCTCAGGAACTCCAGCTTCAGTCTCTTCGGTAGGTGCACCGACATCATCAGGACCGGAAGCCCAGATACCGCAGCAACCAGAGTGAGAGCCAACAGGTAGGGTTCGGTAGGCATCAACTCAGAGTTTTTCTTCTCAGGCTCGATGTTCCTCACCAGCCCAGATACCACACTGGCCGATACACATATCGAGGAAATCTTCCCAAGCTTCAGCTTCCAGATGCTTAACTTCGCGAGGAGTCAGGGTCTCACGCAGCTTAGCAAGAGCGGTAACGGTGTCCATCCAGATAGGACCACGGCCTTCCTTCATCTCTCTCAGCATGAGGTGGTTACGCAGGCAGGAAGCAGGAACGGCAGCCTGTCCGTAAGGAGGGTAGTCGTTGAGCATCTCTGCGTTGCGGGTCATGTAGGTCTCGCCAAAGGCGTTAGTAGCCTGAGACTTGAACAGCAGGAACCACGCGCCAACAGGACCGTAACCGTCTTTGAAACGGGTAGGTACGAAGCGGTTTTCCATCAGGTCAGCTCTGCACCAGCTTCAGCAGCCATGGTGTAGGTTGAACCGGCATTCCATACGGGGTACCAGGGCACGGACCCTGACCCTCACCAACAGAACGGGGACGGAAGGATGTTTACACAACCACCGGCAGCCAGCAGGATAGCTTTGGCTTTGTAGACATGCAGGGTGTGATTACGAGTGGAGAAACCAACGGCACCGGCGGATACGGTAGGATCGTTTTTGTCGTTGACCAGTTTAACGATGAAGATACGCTCTTCAACATTATCAATACCATTGCTTTCTTGGCAGCTTCAGCGACGATCCACTTGTAGGACTCACCGTTGATCATGATCTGCACTTACCGGAACGTACAGGACGACCGCCGTCTTTCAGAGGGGTCATACCTTTGGAGCCGTCAAAACGCTCACCGTTCTCGTCGAGCTTCCAGATGGGCAGGCCCCACTCTTCGAACAGATGCACAGACTCATCAACATGACGACCGAGGTCGTATGCCAGATCGTCACGGGTGATACCCATCAGATCGTTGGAGACCATACGTGCGTAGTCCGCAGGATCCTGCTCGCTACCGATATAGGTGTTGATAGCGGAGAGACCCTGTGCAACAGCACCGGAGCGATCCATAGCGGCCTTGTCGACCAGCTTAACTTTGATGTCAACGCCTTCTTTCTTGGCAGCATCCATCCACGGGCCCAGCTCGTAAGCGGTACCACAACATGCCATACCACCACCGATCATTAGGATGTCAACCTCTTCCTGGATGACATCAGGATTTCCAAATTCAGCCATATCTAATTCCTCAAATAAAATCTAATTTGATTCGTTTTCGTCGGAAACCCGATTACTTGCAGATCAACTCGCTGGGATCACCATCACGATAGCCGTTCTGCTCGTTATGGTTGAAGAAGCCAGGCTTGGCAATGTTGGCAATATCAGCTTCAGCCTTGCCACCGTAGCAATCGATAGAACCTCAGGGGTGGTACGGATGGGGAATTTGAAACGCTTCATGGTGCCGTTACGGAACTTAATGGTCCACATGATGGAGTCCGTACCACGAAGAGGCTGTACAGAGCCGCCCAACGGAACGATATCGGCATAAGGACGTGCCTCAATTGCCTGCTGAGGGCAGATCTTGATGCAAGAGTAGCACTCCCAGCACTGCTCAGGCTCCTGGTTGTATGACTTCATGGCGTGGCCGGTTTCAGAACCGTCTTTGTCCAGTTTCATCAAGTCATGCGGGCAGATGTACATGCAAGCAGTCCTGTCCTGACCCTTGCAGCCATCGCACTTTTCGGTACGCACAAATGTTGGCATGGTGGTTTTTCTCCTAGTTTCACTGCAGTGAATTACCCGTAATCACATCTGAAAACGGGGTTTTCGATTTACATCCCGCAATCTGCGGGGCGAATTCATGCCCATCTCTCGAAGGGCGCCGGTGGTTTTCCACCGACTAAAACCTGTTCATCAGCCCGCTATTATCGCTTATTGCCGATGCCCTGGGGGATCAATTGTCTATGTGATCCCACTTTAGGGTGGTCAAAGATAATGATTTACCGACCAAAGTGCCAAACAATACTTTTGGTCTCTCCATAAATTTGTCTTATTGTTAAAGTAAGGAAGACGAATCAAGGGGGGGAGCATATCCGGTTGGTGGCCAAATGAAAGCAGGATTTCGCCTCTGACTGAGCGGCGCCAACCGATTATCCGAGTAAACATCGGGTATTTGTCGGTAAACCATGCTGTAAAGTCATACCGAGCCCCCCCACCCCCTCTTTTCCATAAGGGCCGTGGAAAGTGCTTGTGGGAACTCCACACCCAAAAAGCCTGTCTCTGACCCAGCTCCATTCTATATACTCTGTTGACCGACAGCGCGACATGGAGAGTCACTGACTCATGGCGACAGGGTAAAACGTCACATTGTTAATTTGTATCAGGATCTATCCATGGCCCGGTTACCGGACAGGCATCAACAAATCGTCACCATGCACGCCGCTTTTATAACCCAGGTGGTTCAGTTCAGTGGCAATGAAGAACATCGTCCAGAGTACGAAGCGTTACTGAAAGCAGCAGAGGAGAGCGGCTGGAACGGCCTGGTGCGGGCAATCCGGCAGATTGTTGCCGGACAACGGGAGATGAGTGCCATCGGCGGGCTTGATGAGGAGGATCAGATTATCGCCGAAGCCATCATGCGCGGCCTGCAGGATCCCGCCACCCTGCCCGATCCCCATATTAAACCCGACGCCACTCTCGCCGCCCCCGGTCTTGCCGGCATGATCCGGGCGGCGTCTGTGGGTAATATCGAAGCGCTGACCCTGATCTCAAATATGGCCGAGCAGATGAGCAAGGCAGGGGGACCTATGGCAAAACTGGCAGCAGTGATCCGGCCACTGATCAATGGTGAACGCGATGCCAATAAGCTGTGCCGGGGGATGAATGCCCAAACTGAACAGATCGTTCTGGATATCCTTGATGAGCTTGGCAGAAGTGATCTTCACTGAAGATCCTCAACATACGATTGATACACGCCTCAATACGCCACACCCAGACACTGCCCGGGTGGCTGACAATAGCGCTCATGGAAGCGAAAACACAATCACCCTGGCGTGTTTTTTTCATCGATTCTGAATCGAAATGGTAGACACGACCGGACTCTGGCTTCTTTTCAGCAGCAGCTTTCTCTCCTCCACCCTGCTGCCGGGAGGCTCTGAAGCAGCACTGCTCTACGCCGCCCACCAGGCAATGGCTCCTGACATGCTGCTATGGGCCGTCGCCACCCTGGGCAACAGCTTGGTGGCATCACCAACTGGATTCTTGGCTGGTTACTGCGGCAACGGTTCCCTAAAGGCGCCCTCGATAAAGCACACCACCGGAAGGCACTGGAGCGCCTAAATCACTACGGTACGCCTCTGTTACTGCTCTCCTGGCTGCCGGTGATCGGTGACCCCCTCTGTCTCGCTGCCGGCTGGATTGGCATTCGCCTGCTACCTGCGCTACTGTTTATCACGGTCGGGAAGGGGGTTCGTTATGCACTCCTGCTCTACCTGCTGCAGCCGCTGATCAGTTGATCGAGCATCTCAAACCCGAGGTTGACGCCCCAAAACACATCCTAAATCACCTCATTCTTAATAAGAATTCGCTTATCTCTCTGAAATTTCATAATATTTCTGGCAATACTGCCAATATTCTCCTATAGTGTAGGAAGCTACAGATTTTGTAATCGGCAGTTATGGTTAATCCTTTGTGTTATCCCCTGAATTCCCCGTTTCATTACCTGTACGCAGCACGCAATTTTTGTTTAACATTTTTCAGGTAAAAGTTTATGGCAACAGGCACAGTAAAGTGGTTTAACGAAGCCAAAGGTTTTGGTTTTATTTCTCAGGATGACGGCGGCGCGGATGTGTTCGTACATTTCAACGCTATCCAGGCTCCGGTTTCAGAACACTGAATGAAGGCCAGCAGGTCACGTTTGAAATAGAGAGCGGACCCAAGGGCCTGCAGGCGTCTAACGTTAACGTTAGCACCTAAGCAAGACTGTATCGGATAAGCCGATAGGAAAGAACCCCGCATCTGCGGGGTTCTTTTTTGCTTATCCCCATTCACTGTAATAGGGAATCGGAATTGAAAAAACTATTTATTGGCAGCCTCCCCGGCAACACAAGCGAAGAGGATCTTCGTTCCATGTTTTCCGAGTATGGCACCGTTCGTTCAGTCAAACTTGTGGCGGATGTCTTCTCAGGCCAGTGCAAAGGCTTCGGTTTTATTGAGATGGAAGGCCATGAGGCACGTGCCGCCATCGCCGGACTGAACGGTAAAGAGTTTAATGGAAAGAATATAAAAGTTAACTTTGAGACTCCTAAACCAGGTGGTGGTGGTCGGCGTCGTCGCTAGAACTCACCTCAAGGGTGAGCCCACCCTTTTTGAGATACACCGGCACCGGCAAGCTCAAACACCCTTCCCGGTATCCGTCAGGAATTAGTCTCACAAATCCGTAACTATTCAGCTCACCCCTGAAATCCGCCATTTCTGCGTTAAAAAATGATCATTTAGCCATGCAAACTCACATTTCTCGCCTTGAACTGACGAATTTCAGGGGCAATCTGAACAGTTACAGACGATTTCTTTGTGGTGCTGAATAGTTACACAAATCCTTATCCGGTAATTCAACCAGCCCATAGCGGGTTGGACACTACTTCCGCCAATAGGCAGGCGTCAGCAGCACCAGCAAGGTGAAAATTTCCAACCTTCCCAGCAGCATGGCAAAACAGAGAATCCACTTTGCCGGATCGTTGATTTGGGCGTAGTTGGTGCCCACCGCTCCAAGGCCGGGCCCCAGGTTGTTGATTGAAGCCGCAACGGCGGAAAACGATGTCATCAGATCCAGGCCGGTGAAGGCAAGCGCCAGATACATGAAGGTAAAGCTGGCGACATAGAGGGCGAAAAAGCCCCATACCGCCTCCACCACCCGATGGGGAATCATCTTGTCGCCCACCCGGATGGGTATCTGGGCATTGGGGTGAATCAGGCGGGTGATCTCCCGCAGCCCCTGTTTGATCAAGAGCAGGAAGCGAATCACCTTGATACCGCCGCCGGTGGAGCCGGCACAGCCGCCGACAAAGCTGGCGAACAATAGTGTAATGGCGACCACGCCGGGCCAGACCGAATAGTCGGCGGTGGTAAAACCGGCGGTGGTGCCGATGGAGACCGTCTGAAACACGCCTTTGGTCACCGCTTCATGCCACTCGTATGTGCCTGTGGTATAGAGGACGAGGGTGACCACCAAGCCTACCATTATCAGCACCCCCACATAAAAGCGAAACTCGCTGTCGAGCAGATAGATCAGTGGATTACGCTGTCGCCAGGCAACAAAGTGAAGTGCATAGTTGGCGCCGGAAAAGAGCAGAAAGAAGACGGCGATCATCTCTATCAGGGTGCTGTCAAAGAAACCCATACTGGCATCGTGAGTTGAGAAGCCGCCGATGGCGATGGTGGAGAAGGCGTGTCCGATAGCGTCGAACAGGCTCATACCGGCTCCCCAATAGGCCAGCGTGCAGGTGATTGTCAACCCAAGATAGATGTACACAGCGCCTTTGCGGTCTCGGTGATACGGGGCGTCAGCTTGGAGTCCTTCATCGGCCCCGGCGTCGCCGCCCGATAGAGCTGCATGCCACCGATACCAAGCATTGGCAGCACGGCCACCGCCAGTACGATAATCCCCTGCACGCTGGCCTATTGGGGAGCCGGTATGAGCCTGTTCGACGCTATCGGACCACGCCTTCTCCACCGCATCGCC
>MOXF01000091.1_pt1 | contig 10861 bp, 16 predicted proteins | sample 1471201 | NCBI WGS metagenome assembly MOXF01 (sample SAMN05358035, study PRJNA327811) | mollusc metagenome | isolation source: Phylotype B (NB1) bacterial symbionts from gill | host: Thyasira cf. gouldii | place: Canada: Bonne Bay, Newfoundland | collected 2010-08
AATTAAAAGAATTAAAGAATGAACAAAAAAAAGCAAAGTATCCCAAAATGGAATGAAGATAGAGAAATACGCTAATAAATTTAGTGGGAGAAGTTGAACCTGTAACAGTTGAAACAGTAGAAGGAGCGGCAGTACAATTGGAAACATCTACACGTTCGGTAGCTTCTAAACTACGTAAAATGGGATATACTGTAGAGTCTAGCATAGTTGCTCGTACTAAAACCTTTACAGATGCGGAAGAAGTACAACTAGAAGCTTTTGTTACTAACCATAAGGGTATGTTTACATATGCAGAAATAGCACTTAAAGTATTTGAAGATGTTGATAGGGCACGAGAAGTACAGGGTAAATTACTTTCTATGGACCTAACTAGCTTTGTTAAGAAAACACCACCTAAGGAAACTGTTAAACAGTATAGTCAAGAACAAGAAGACATAATTATCCAAATGATAAGTGATAATGCTTATATTGAAGAAATATCAGAAGCTTTAAATAAATCTATTCCATCTGTACGTGGTAAGATTTTATCTATGATACGTTCTCACGATATTAGTATGCCTAAGCAAAGAGAATCTCACGCTAAAGATAGCGTAGACGCATTAGAAAGTTTAGGTGATGTTTCTGCTAAAACTGTAGAAGAAATTGCAGAACTATTAGGAAAAACTATGCGTGGTGTTAAAACTATGCTAACACATCGTGGTATTACATGTGTTGACTATGATGGTGCTGCTCGTGCTGAAAAAATAGCTGAAAAGGAAAAAGAAGAAGAGGTAGCATAAAATGAAAAATTGTATGGAATCGTATAACGCAGCCATGTTCAACCGGCATTAATTTTAAGGATATAATATGACTAAAAAAGATATGGATGATGCTCGCTATCTTGCTAGTGTAGCTGTTCGTCGTGTTTATGATGTTCTTTATGATGCTTTTGATATTGGAAATACCTATCGAGTTGGACGTCACCATACAGTTAGTAGTAATACTGCTCGTGCTGTTGCTAAGGATTCTTTTAATCGTGCTAATTTAGCTGTTGCACTTTATGCTGCTATTGATAAGGCTGTTGATAACGTTATTGATAGTGTTAACGCTATTTGCGATACTTCTTTTAATCCTGATAGCGCTGCTTTTAAAGGGGCTATTAGTGCTAACAGAACTGCCGATTTCCAGCTTCGTGTTGCTACTTTTAATGCAGCTTTAGAATATAATAAGGCTCTCAAATTAGCCAAAACAATAAGTAATTAATAGAAAATTTTGTTATACAATAATATAGGGTACCTAATAGTACCCTATATTACTTTGTAAGTAGGAATAATATGATAAATATTAAAGTAATTACTAGGAAATATAAATAATGAATATTGGGGGATTAGTATTAAATAAAATTATGTATGATCCTACCAATGATAGTTCTTTAGAGGCTTGGGCTAAATTAAAAATTGCTTTCTTTAATTCAGAGTATATACCTATTTATTCCGCCATAGTTAATCATTATGATAAAGTAGGAACTTTACCTAGCTTTAATGATTTGGATGTCTCTATAAGAGACGGATTGCTGAAAAGAAACATACAAGCATTATCTAAATTAAAGGTACCTGAAGACGTAGATATAAGTCTAGCTGTAGATTCTTTAATAGATGAATATACACAGGAAGAAACATTAAAACAATTAGAATCTTTTATAGACAATATAACATTACTAGACACAGAAGAGATAAAACAAGAATTATCTAATATACATATGTACTTAGAAGAAAAAACACATACTTCTGAGAAAATATGTTTAATGAGCGATATTACAATAATAGAAGATAAGGAGCTTCAATCCTCACAAATAGCACTAGGTATTAATAATACTTTTGATTCTGAAATTATTGCATTCGCAGAAGATTTAATAATGATTGGAGGTATGAGAGGTTCTGGTAAATCGATAGTCAGTGCTAATATTTTCGCAAATCAATATAACCAAGGGAAGTCTAGCTTATACTTTACTATAGAAATGACTAAGCGAGAAACATTTAATAGAACTATATCAATATTAGCTGGAGTTAAACAACAAAGAATTAGAACCGGAGAACTATTACAAGAAGACTACGACAAAATAGCCGTAGTTAGAAAAAATATGTTTCTAGACACAGATGTAGTTTATTCTAAATATTTAGAAACTAAAAACTATTCTGCATTTGAAACAGATTTAATAACAAATTATAAACTAAAGCCAGATAATCAATTAGTAATTATTGATAACCAAAGACTTACACTAGCTGATATAGATGTTAATATTCAAAAATTTAAATCACAATTTGGTAATTCACTACAAACTGTTATTGTAGACTATGTTAATCAAATAGAAATAGATGATATATATAATTGGTCTCAACAAATAACTTTATCAAAACAATTAAAAAATATAGCTAGAAAACATGGTATTTGTATGATCACACCTTATCAAATAGATACTAAGGGAGAGGCCAGATTTGCAAAAGGTATTTTAGATGCAGCTGATATTGCATTTAATCTACAAACAGAAAATGATCATATTAAATTTAATTCTGTTAAAACCCGTGGCACTAAAAAGTTTGAAGTAGCATCTGGAATTGAATGGGAAACATTACAAATAGATCCTGCTGATTATATTTGCATAGATACAAGTGAGAAAGAAGAAACTGAAGAGGAATTACCTTTCTAATGAATACTGAAGAACTTTTAAACCAAAAAAATATAGTATTTAGATATTCAGGAGGAGATCTATTAATACACTGCTTAAGTCCTGAACATATTGATAATAATCCTTCCTTGCGTATTGACAAAATAACCGGAAAATTCAATTGTTTTTCATGTGGATTTTCTGGTAATATCTTTAAACATTTTAATATAGAACAAAATCTACTAGATATTCGTGTACAAGGAATTAAAGACAAAATACATAAATTGAATAAAGTAGTATTAAATAAACCTCTAAGTGCCTTACCCTTCAGAGAAAATTATAGAAATATAAAGCCAGAAACATTTAAAAGATTTGATGCTTTTACAGACCAAAATGACGAAGATTTTAAAGGAAGAGTCGTATTCCCTCTATTTGATATTTATGGAGAAACGGTATTATTCCATTCTAGATATATACACTCAGAACTAAAACCTAAATACTTTAATAAGCCATCTCATACAGAATTGCCATTATTTCCTTCTATACCAGATGAAATAATAAATGGAAGTATTATATTAGTAGAAGGGTTTTTTGATATGCTAAATCTATGGGATAAAGGATTAAAAAATGTAGTCTGTATTTTTGGTTCTAATATAGTATCCAAGAGAGATAGAGGATATGCAAAAATAATAAGTAGATTTGCACAATATAGACTACAAGGTGTTAATAAATTAGTACTATTATTAGATGGAGATGATGCAGGAATAAGAGGTATGGATAAATTAGAGAAAGCTTTAAGTAGCAATTATATAATCCAAAAAGTCAATCTAGCAGACGGGTTAGATCCTGGAGATATGACACAAAAAGACATTACTGCATTGAGGAAATACTTATATGATACATAATGTAGCAGTTATAGACAAATACAAAAGTAGAATAAACTATAAAAATTATTTTGACTTTGATTTTGATGAATTCCATTTGTGTGAAAATAATAAAAAAAGAGTATTAAAAAAAGATATAACCTTAAACACTACCAATGATGAATTGAAAGACTACTTCGATATAGATAGCTACGCTATAATAATTCTCGTAGGCGCCGAACCTTGTAAACATATAGGTAAAATAACAAGTGTTGTAAGCTATCAAGGATATTTAACATATGATAAATTTATTCCTTTAACTAATCCATCTATGTTAGTATTTAAGCCAGAAGGTAAAAGTGCTTTTAATAAAGCGTGCGCTAATATACATGATTATGTTTATGAAGAATTAAAGCCAAAAAATAATCTAAATTTAGAATTAATAGATAAAGAAGAAGACGCATTAGATTATTTAACAGACGTATTAAATAGCGAAGTAAAAATTATAGGAGTAGATACTGAAACTACCTCTTTATACCAAGAAATGGGTATATTTTAGGGATTGGTATAGCTACTTCGGAAACTGATGCTGCTTATATTTCTACTGATATAATAACGGAAGAATTAGTATCATTATTACAAAGAATATTTAATAATAAAGTATGTATATTTCATAATGCTAAATTTGATATAAAATTTTTACGATATCACTTTAATTTTAGCTTCCCTAATTGGAAGATACTATGTTATTACACTATTGTTTAAATGAACAAACAGGTACACATAAATTAAAACCTTTAGCTATTAAATATACCGATCTTGGTGATTATGATAGAGAATTAGATATATTTAAAAGAGAGTACTGCCATAAAACATAAAATAAAAATTAGGGGATTTCACTTATGATTTAATACCTTTTGATATTTTGGGAGAATATGGTGCTATTGATCCTATAGCTACACTTATATTATTTAATATATTTTACGATAAGGTTTATAATTCTAAAAATTTAAATAATGTATATCAACAACTTTTAAAGAAAGGAACAACCTTTCTCATAGACGTAGAAGAAAATGGTGTACCTTTTGATATAGAAAGACTTAAATCATCACAAATTGAACTAACTGAAATAATTAATAAAGCAGGAAAAAGAATTATATACATATAAAGAGGTGAAAGAGTATGAAACCGACACAAATAAAATTTTCAATGTTAATTCGCCAAATATGGTTAGAGATTTACTATTTGGGAAACTTAAATTGGTTGGAGAAGGAAAGCTTACGGATACAGGTGCTTTGTCTACTGATGCCGAAGTTTTAGAATATTTAGCCTCACAACATTCAATAGCTAACACTATATTAAAGATTAAAAAAGCAAAAAAGATTAAAGCAACATATATTGATAAAGTGTTGATAAATTTAGATATGGATTCTAGATTAAGAACTGGCTTTAATTTGACAACTACTACTTCTGGCAGATTAAGTAGTTCTGGTAAACTTAATATGCAGCAACTGCCTAGAGACGATAAAACAGTTAAATGGTGCATTAAAGCTAGAAAAGGCTTTAAGATAATTAGTCAAGATTTAAAAAACTGCCGAAGTGTATATAGTAGCAGCACTATCTGGCGATAAAGTATTACAACAAATATTTATTGATGGTGGTGATTATCATAGCCAAATGGCTAAACTTAAATATAACTTATCCTATACTTGGCAAGAAATTAAGGAATTTCATCCAGATTTGCGACAAAAAGCAAAAACTGTTTCATTTGAAATTCTCTATAAGCTAAATTTAAAAGAGGAAATACTGCAAAGATTTCCTAAGCTTAAAAAATGGTTAACAACTCAAAGTAACTATATAAGAGCTAACGGTTATGTGTATCAATATTTTGGCAGAAAAAGAAGACTACCTAATGTATTCTCAAGTGATAAAGGGGTAATTGATCATGAAATTCGCTCTGGAGTAAATGCACTTGTACAAGGTCCAGCTAGTGATGTAAATTTATTAGCAGGTATTGAAATGCAAGAATATATTATAGAAAACAATATGAAAACTATAATATTTGGGTTAGTACATGATTCTATTTTAGCTGAAGTTCCTGATGACGAGCAAGAAATATATTTAACAAAATTAGCTGAAATTACGCAAAAGGATAGAGGATTGTCTATAAAAAATTGCCCTATTGGATTAGATACGGAAATAGGAGATGATTATAGTTTTAAAGAGGAAGAATAATGAATATAGAGGATATAAGAAAGTATTACAGTAGTGCTGGAGTAGAAGCTATTGTAGTAATAGAAAATCTAAATATGAATTTTAGCGAAGGTAATGCATTTAAATATTTATATAGGTGCAATTCTCTACTTCCTAAAGGTGAAATAATTGGCGATCTTAAAAAAGCTAGATATTATTTAAATAGATTAATTAATAAACCATCTAATACAACAGGAATATGGTGTAACAAATATGTAAGCATGATCAGGGAAGATATATTTAGTCCCAATATATATAGTGCATTATGTGAAATAATGGCTGCTGTTGGAGTACCTAATGCAAATTATATGATATCTATAAATAATGCCATAGAGCATGTAGAACATGAAATTACAAGACATTAATTTCCCTATTTTTCCTTTGCGCGCTTATAATAAACTGTATTATGAAGATAATATATTATATATAGAAACATATTACAATAACTATATTATTGATAATAAAAATTTAACTGGTGATACTTTAGCAAAAAGAAGACTAAGATTACCTGCAAAAAATAGATACCCTTTAAACTTAGCTCTATTTACTATAGCTCAACTTGTTAAAAGTAAAACAAAAGTATTTTTAGATAACTATGGAAATCTTATTGAATATAAACGTACTAAGATGGTTAAAATATGTTATAAAAAAATAATAAGGTACAAAGAATCCGATAAAGGAGAAGTAGCAATATGGATGAGTAATATACCTTATCCTATTTATGTGTCTAAGTATTATATGGAACAATTTAGATATAAAGATTTATATGCTGGAATATTAAATTATGGGGGCGGTTATATATTATTTGAGCTTTCTCAGGAAAAAAAGAAGGATATACGGAGAAAAATATGAAGAAAGCTGTCTTATCTAATAGAATATTATTAAGTAAAACTGAAGAGTTAATGAGTAAACTAATATCGGAATTAACGTACAAATTTCCTCCTATGCAACCAACAGCTAAACCAGAAGTTTTATGCTTAGTTACTGGAATAAACGATAATATTATTAGTATACCTATAGGTAGAACTGATTTAATACCTGAAGATTACACTATAGTAGATAGAAGAATTTTAGCCCCTGTTACCTTCCCAAAAAGCAATATCATTTTAAGGGAATCACAGAAAGAAATATACGATAAACTAAATGATAATTGTATAATAAATGCAAAACCAGGATGGGGTAAAACGTTTACAGCGTTAGCAATAGCAGCAAAATTAGGACAAAAAACTTTAGTAATAGTACATACTGTTAAACTAAGAAAGCAATGGGAAAAAGAAATACATAAAATATTTGGTATAAAACCCTCTATAATAGGTTCTGGAAACTTTAATACTAAAGGTCCAATAGTAGTAGCTAATATTCAAACGCTTATAAAACATGTACCTAAAATATCAAATATATTTGGAACAGTAATACAGGATGAAGCACATCATATACCAGCAATTACCTTTAGAAATATATTAGACAAACTAAGGGCTAGATATAAAATAGGACTGAGTGGGACATTGGGTAGAAAAGATCACAAACATATAATACTCCCAGATTATTTTGGAAAAAAGGTATATAAACCAATTAAAGAAAATGTAATGGACCCTACAATACTACTATACCAAAGTGCATTTAAAATACCTGGTGGTTTTATGGAACCATGGGCAAATAGAATTAATAAATTAGCGTATAATCCAAATTATCAAGCAGAAATAGTTAATTTAGCGCATGCTCAAGCTGATAGAGGACATAAAGTATTAGTAGTATCAGATAGAATAGCCTTTGCAGAAGCGTGTGATGCTGTATCTATTGATTCAATTTGTATAACTTCTAAGACTAAAAATCAGGGACAATTAGAGAAAAGTATAAAGGATGGTAGTAATAAAATATTATATGGATCTATCTCGTTATATAAAGAGGGTGTTTCTATTAATGAATTAAGTTGTATAATATTAGCTTCTCCAATTAATAATGTATTCTTATTAGAGCAATTAATAGGTAGAATTATAAGATTATGTAATAATAAAATGATACCAGAAGTAATAGATGTAATATTTAAAGGTGATACTGGTAAAAGACAATTTCAAACTAGAAGTTCTTTATACATTTCTGAGGGGTATAAAATTGTTGCGTTATAATTATGAAGCTATATATAGAGTGTCAAAAGGAAAGTGTAATATAATAATAATACTACTAAAGCATTTATGTGGAATAAGTAAAAAAAGTCCCACTGCAAGAGAACTTACAATGTTGGGCAAATTAAAGGGTAAACCTACAAACAGTTATATTATTAATCCAGAAGAATTATTAAATTCAAATTACGCTATTACTGATATATGTGTGTATATAAGTTTAGCTAGTAAAAGAAATTATGCTGACTACATAATAAGCAATAACAGTAGTTTACCTACATTTATAATAGATGATATATTTAACATAGAAAAATTAAAACGTAACAAATTATTAGATATTGATGATAGTATGATACATTTTAAATATTAAGAGGAGATTAAAAAATGGCGATTACATTTAATGACGTTAATGGTGAAGCTAAAAAAACTAAAGTAGATTATTTTAAATTTGAAAATGGTAGCAATGCATTCCGTATGGTAGGAGATATTTTACCTAGATACGTATATTGGAAAAAAACTCCAGATGGTAGTAAAAATATGTCTATTGAATGTTTAGGATTTAATAGAGAAATTGAACAATTTACAAACAGTACAAAAGATTGGTTTGCTCACTATTTTCCGAACGATAAGTGTAGTTGGTCGTATCTAGTAAAAGTATTTGATCCAAAAGATGGAAAGATAAAAGTATTAGGATTGAAAAAGAAATTATTTGCACAAATATTAGACATGGCTAAGAATCATTTAGGAGACCCTACTGATATTGACTCTGGTTGGACATGTATAGTAAACCGTAAGAAAACTGGCCCTCTCGCTTATAATGTTGAATATACCCTAGATCAAATGGCCTGTAAAAAATCACCTCTAACTGACGAGCAAAAAACAAACATTAGCAGATGATAGAAGTATTGAAGATACCTTCCCGCTACAAACAGAACAAGAGCAAAAAGTATTTATTGAAAAAGTTTGGTTTTCTAAACCTGAAGAAAAAGTAGAAAAAGAAGATTATGTAGATGATGAAGACACAAAAGAGTTTGATGAAAGGGGACCTATAGAAGATGATGACATTCCTTATTAAGTAATAAAATAAAATAAAGGAAGCCTAGGCTTCCTTTATTTTTGGAGATTTTGTATGATATTAAATAATGATACTTTATGGTTACCAAATAGTTTACAAAAGGATATAAAAAAACCAATAGTTATATATGAAGAATATGTTAATCAAAACTATGGTGGCTATTATACGTTAAAAACTAATAAATTAACTGTAGTAGTTAGAGAAAGCCGTACAAGTAATGAAATAGCAGCAACTATAGCGCACGAATATTGTCATTATTTGCAGTATGTTAATAATGGAAATACTTTAGAATCTATATGGAAAATTATTGATACTTATGAAGAAAGTATAAAAAGATATTTCTCTACATATACACATGAAATGGAAGCTTTATTATTTGAATATAAATATTCTAAATGTGAGCTTAATGATTGGTGGCTAAATAAATTGGTGATAGAATGAAAATATTATTTACTGCAGATTGGCATATAAAATTAGGGCAAAGAAATGTGCCAAAAGAATGGCAAAAAAATAGGTATATAAAGTTATTTTCTAAAATAACTGAAATGAGTAAAGATGTTGATTTAATAATTATAGGTGGGGATATATTTGATAGAATGCCAACACTTGAAGAATTAGAATTATACTTTATATTTTTAAGTCATATAGATAAGGAAACTATAATATTTGATGGAAATCATGAAGCAACTAAAAGAGGTCAAACTTTCCTGTCAAATATACATAGAGTAACTAAAGCTATTAATAAGAAAGTAACAATAATATCGGGTTGCACCACATTTAATGGAATAGATTTTATACCTTATACACATTTAAAAACCTTTATTCCTACAGATTTTAGTAATGATATATTATGTACACATGTTAGAGGGGAAATACAACCGCATGTACAAGCAGAAATTGACCTAACATTGTTAGATAGATGGGACATTGTATTAGCTGGTGATCTACACGCGTATTCTAATTCACAACGTAATATATTATATCCAGGCAGCCCATTAAGCACATCTTTTCATAGAAGCAGTATAAGTAATGGAATTATTATTTTTGATACTATAACTAAAAAACATGAATGGATAGCTTTAAATTTACCGCAATTAATAAGAAAAACTATATATAATCCTATAGAAGCCATACAAACTGAATATGATCATACTGTATATGAAATAGCAGGTGATATAAAAACTATAGCTAATATAGATACTTCTAACGGAATAATAGATAAAAAAATAACGACTAAGCGTACAGATTCTGTATTGGATTTAAAAAGTAAAAAGGTATCTGAAGAATTATACGAGTATCTTGAAAAAGTACAACGTATGAAAGAAAAGGATATACTTGAAGTAATAAGGATTTTTCATGATTATATTAAAGAAGATGAAATGGTCTAACTGGTTTTCATATGGAGATAATAACGAAATTAATTTTGATAAAGAAATAGTTACACAAATATTAGGTACTAATGGTAGCGGAAAATCTAGTATATCTTTAATATTAGAAGAAATACTATATGGTAAAAATTCTAAAGGAGCTAAAAAGCAAGATATTTCTAATAGATATACTGATAAGGCTGAAATAACTGGTGAAGTATATTTAGTAGTAGATGGTGTAAATTATACTATAAAACTGAATAGAAAGAATGTTATTAAGTTAACATTACTAAAAGAAGGCGTGGATATTTCTGAACACACATCCACAAGAACATATAAACTAATAGAGAAAATAATAGGTTTAAATTTTAAAACCTTTAGTCAACTTATATATCAGAGTTCTACAGATAGCTTACAATTTTTAATAGCTACAGATGCTCAGAGAAAAGCTTTTCTTGTTTCTTTATTTAATTTAGTATAAATATACTATATATATACAAGTATTAAAGAAGGGTATAATGAATCCTCAAAAACAGTTT
>MOXF01000092.1_pt1 | contig 10818 bp, 14 predicted proteins | sample 1471201 | NCBI WGS metagenome assembly MOXF01 (sample SAMN05358035, study PRJNA327811) | mollusc metagenome | isolation source: Phylotype B (NB1) bacterial symbionts from gill | host: Thyasira cf. gouldii | place: Canada: Bonne Bay, Newfoundland | collected 2010-08
AAGTAAGGCTTATTCCGTCAAAATTTATGCCTAAGTGTTAATTCCAAAATCTGCTCAGGGCTCGTGCGAAATGTAGGCTATAGGAAAACATCTTCCGAGTTTGTCATACATGAAGCAAGGAAAGCTTCCTCCAATGTTTAACGGTACTCCAATAGGCTGATTATCATAGGACAGATCTTCATCTGATGGGACTGCTGGAATCACAACTGCATAGAGTTGCACCTCAGTCATCTATCGGCCTGATTGCAGGGCGCAAGTGGCACATAGATAGATTGGGTGATTTTGAGCTAACCCATCACCTTATGGCAACACTGATAGATAAGTCGGCTGCCGATAATTATTCATCGTCTGTATTGGAAACGCATCTACTCACCAGTGGAGAAGAGGATGACTTTTTGCCAACTCAGATTGTCGGTGGAAGGCTGGCCCAGTACTTATCAGGGCAAGTAATTTTTCCGGTTCGAGTAGCGGAGAGTTGCAAATACCCGCATGTTTCTTATTTTTTCAAGCGATGAAAATGAGCATGGTAGTATATCCACAAACTGATAAGAGGCCCGTTGCATTGCTTGTGCCCAAGCCCCAAATTTGCCTACTCAAGTGCTGCAAACGATTGATCTCCCAAAGCAGTTGCGAGTTGGTGTTGTAAGTGAAACCGTTTCAAGTCAGCCCGCTCTTGTCATCGAAGATATACCAATAGATCCGTTTAGCATTCAATTTGGATTTGCACTTTGCAACGAACCCGATTTGGTCGACAGAAATGAGGCCGTGTTCACCAGGCTTGACAATCCATTCACCGCCGCCGATCAACATCTTAGTGAACACGTGAGCAACAGTTTAGACAATAATCTTAATAACAAGAAAGCTCTTGAAGCACTGTTGAGGCTGGTGCCGTGCATGTTCAATTATAGTGATAAAAAAGGCACGCTGAATTTACCTGCGTTCTGTGACTTAAAAACACATGGTAATTGTATAGATATCAATACGGTGTTTCTTTCTTCATTATACTGCGCCGAAATTCGCAGTGCTTACCTGGCTGGATTTTTCTTTTCTGAAGTTATCGAAGAGAAAGTCGCAAACGGCATGCATTGCTGGATGAGTACATGGTTAGATGACAAGATCTCTCATTGGGATATAGCACAATCATTGATTAATAATGTGAACTATCCGATGGAAGGACTTAATCAATTTGGTGGTTTGAGAGTCGCATTTTCCTATGGAAGAGGGCTTGAATTTTCGACGAAATGGGGAAAAACCCGGCCAATCAGTCATTTTGCAAAGCCACATTGGCTCTTCTTAGGCTTAAGCGTACAGGAGGCGAATATAGAAGTTAGGTTAATGGATTTATCCGCAAAGGAGGCTGAAGTGGAAGTGCCCCAAAGTACCTCAAAAACTACGTAACGAGCAGCGGATTCTAGTAAACGATCAGTTTGTAGAATAAATAACTATTAAAGTATATGAAACACCATCAAACGAAAATTCACTGTGTAAAAGTAGCACTGGTTTCCAGTATTATATTTCTTCGGCAGTCATAGCTGAGCAGAGAATTGATCTGAAGTTGTCGAGCTCTAGCAAGGTTGCACCCATGATGCTAGAAATTGCCAAGCGATTTGAGCAAAAAAAAGGTAGTAAGTCCAGAGTTTTTGTCGAGTCGAGGGGGGGGCAAGGGAATTGCAAATTTGCGTAAGAGGTTCATCGATATTGCCATGTCTAGTATCCGATCTAACGGTAAAATAATATCGAAGACGTCTTCAGTGGTAAAATCAACAACTGGCCCGAACTCGGCGGTGCTGATCAGGAAAGCATACCGATGATAAAGATGATGCACGTTGGTTGGCACATTTATTACGATTAAGCATTTTACCCACCGGATATATCTACCCCAATGTGCTCGCGTTTTTTATTTGAACGGAAACTGTTGGCTCTCAACCACAAAACATGTATTTGTGTATGCAATAATATTTCGCTATTATAGTGCTATATAACTAGCAATGTAGTATTAAAAGGGTATTATGAAACCAGATAAAATTACAAGAATCATGTCCGAGCTCGGTAACAGCACTCGCCTAGATATTTTCAGACTGTTGGTTAGAGATGGCGGGGAAGGATTGGTAGTTGGGGAGATCGGGCGTCGATTAAATATTCCTCCATCGACACTTGGCTTTCATCTTAAAGGACTTGTAGACGTTGGGCTTGTCTCCCAGAAAAAAAGTGGCAGGAGCATTTTATGTCAGCCACAGCTTGATGTTTTACTAAATGCTTTACGCGATATTGAACGAGAGTGTTGTGCGGATACAATCCAGAGGGAAAACCTATGAACACTATTGTTCCCAATTCTACAATGTGAATAACAGATTAAAGTAATTAACCAGAACCATGAAGTCTGCCAACGATTAGTAAAATTCTGGGGGTCAGCCCTCTCACAGCTACGGCGACTTACGTGCCAGCCGGTGATGGCAAAGATTTTAGAAATGGAGGGCATTTTTCAGTGTGGTTAGGCTTAGTACCGGGTCAGCACTCCAGTGGAGGTAAGGCTACTTTACTGGGTATTAGCAAACGAAAGAATGCTTACCTGAGGACACTCTATATCCACGGTGCCCGCATACAGTTTTACAGCAATGCGAAAACTTGTTTAAGTTGGACTTGAGTGGGAATTAGAAGCACGTTTACTGATTATTATCGGATAATGTTATGAAGAGAAAACAAAATATCGACTCCACAATACAAATTCAGGAAAATGCGACTAGCTGCTGCAATCCGGCTGTGTCTTCAAAAAGTTGCTGCGGATTGGATAAGGTGCCTGACACACAGATAACCATGGATTTTAAGAAAATTTTGACTTCACTATGGTCAGTCTGGACTTTTATCCTGCTGATACCGACACTTGTCTTTATCCTGGACCAGGGACAACTGCTTAATATTGTTCAAATAGCATCAAGCGCTTTAGCTGGAACAGCTCCGTACATCATTTTCGCTGTCTTATTATTGGCCTATCTGAAAGCCACAAAAGCAGAGAATCTTGTGTCGCAAGCTTTTCAAGGAAAGGAAAACCGAATGATAGTGCTTGCCGCATTATTTGGTGGATTGGCACCCTTTTGTTCCTGTGAAGTGATCCCATTTGTTGCAGGTCTGCTAGCACTGGGTGCACCTATCTCGGCAGTCATGGCATTTTGGCTTTCTTCACCATTAATTGATCCTCCCTCTTTGATGATTACTGCGGGTGCCTTGGGATGGGAATTTGCGACAGGTAAAGCTGTGGCAGCTGTATTCCTTGGTTTGATGGGAGGATTTGGAATTAAACTCATGACGAAAATATTCGCTTTTAATAGCCCCCTGAAACCGGGGAAGTTTGGTGCATGCAGCAGCAATACATGTGGCACCGAAAAAACCTTCTCAGGTAAACCAAACTGGAAATTCTGGAATAATCAAGAGCATAGAGAGATTTTTGCAACCCAGTCTATTGAAAATGCCATATTTTTATTCAAATGGCTTAGCCTGGCCTATTTATTTGAAGCTCTACTGATCACCTACATCCCAGCCAGCTTAATTGGAGGCATTGTGGGGGGTGAAGGTGTTGGCCCTGTGATATTAGGTGCGCTTGTGGGTATGCCGGCCTATCTCAACAGTTATGCAGCGCCAGCATTGGTTGCAGGACTTATGGAGCAAGGTATGAGTTCGGGTTCTGCCATGGCATTTATGGTGTCAGGATCAATCAGTTCAATTCCAGCCATGACCGCAGTGTGGAGCCTGGTCAAGAAGCAAGTATTTTTTGCCTATCTTGGATTTGGCATTTCCGGTGCAATAATCTTTGGGCTAATTTTTGGAAACTACCTTGGTGCTTAATCGTTTGTAAAAGGGGTTTATGGTACGAAAACGTACGCTAAAGAAATTCAAAGATCATCTGTTAAAGAGCCTACTTGCGAATGAAATTTTTAAAATAATGCCATTTGAGCTTCAGTGTATTCCAATCCTTAAATGAGCCTGAACGGGAGTGATAGTGGGGTGCTTGAAGATGCTGATCAGGCACCCTGTTGATCCTGTTCATGGATAGTTTTGAAGAGTTGTTTTCGAGCCTCATTGAGTTGGTGCGCGGCTTCATTATCGCTGATGGACAGAGCAATGTCATCGAGCTGCTGCAAGGTAATGCCTGGCTTGAGGTGTTGCTCAGCATCAGACAGTGATTTGAGCTTCTCATAAGGGGTCATCATGGCATTGTAGGGGTAGGTTTTCTTCTGCTTACCTTTGGTATCGATTATAACGATAGGGAAGAAGCAGGGACGGTGATAATTGATGTAGGGATTGAGGTATTTCTGGTTGAATTCGTTGAGCAGAGGTGCCCATGTTAGCGCTGCCCCCGAAGCGCGCATATTTGCCGCACCCTGCATAGCGAAAAACCGGCCCTCAGGCCGGTCATGTTGCCACAGGATCAGAACTCAACCGGATCCCCCGGCCCTTTGGGTTCCAACCAAACGCCCTCCGCCAACCGCTCTACCTCGCTCATCTGCTCCAACCGCTCCGCATACTCCTTCAGCCTTTTCTCTCGCCATTGAAAGTAACGGATACTCTCCTGGTGTTTCTGTAGGATCTCTTGTTGGATCTGATCGATCCACTGATAGACAGCCCACGCCTGATCAGGTGTCCACTGGTTGATTCGACTCATGACTTTGCCTCCGGTTTGTCTGCGGACTTCTCTTTGCTACTTCGACTGCTGCTGCCTCTCTTCTGCTTTGCATTACGTTCCCTTGCCTCCTTGGCCCGGTAGGAGTCTCCATCGATCTGCACAATCTCTGAGTGGTGCACCAGTCGATCCACCAGCGAGACAACACAACCGGCGTTGGGGAAGATATCGTTCCACTCGGCAAAAGGACGGTTGGTGGTAACGATGATGGAGCGCTCTTCATAGCGCTGGGAGATAACCTCAAACAGGAGGTCGGCATGACGATTGGAATAGGAGAGGTAGCCTACCTCATCAATTACCAAGAGGCCGGGGCGGCTGTATTTGAGAAAGCGGCGCTTTAGTGCATTGTCCCCATCCTGCGCTGTGAGGTCGTTGAGCATGGCGCTGGCGGTGGTGAAGAGTACGGTATGACCGCTGAGTACGGCATGATGGGCGATATTCTTCGCCAGCATGGTCTTACCCACTCCGTTGGGTCCTGTCAGGATGAGATTGCTCGCCTGTTGTAAAAACACCAGACTCATCCATCGTTGTATGCGCTGTTGATCACACTGGCTGGGCCAGTCCCAGTCAAAGTCAGCTAGGGTTTTGAATCGACCGATCTTGGCACTCTTGATGCGCCGCTCCAGTGAGCGCCTAGCGCGCTCTTCCTCTTCCCAGTCAAGCAGCATAGGTAACCACGACTGGTCATGGACCGCCTCCCAGTGCTCGACGACGCCATAGAGCTTGAGAGTGATGAGACGCGCTTTCAGTGCTTCAGGTGAGTGGCCTGTGTTGGGTGTATGGGTTTGGCTCATTGCCCTTTCTCCTTCGTTATCTCTTCTTTCTCTTCACACACACTCTCATCCTGTAGTTGGTCATAGATCGACAGGTTATGAGGCTTTACCGCAACCTGCTGGGCCTCGGGATATTTTTTGAGATCAATGGTTATGGGGGTGGGACGCTCCTGCGCTTCCCGTCTACGTTCCAGCGCCTGGCGTACCCCATGGGGATGGGAGACCCCACGGGAGAGGCTCTCGATGATCGCCTGTTCCGTCTCTGTCGCGCCGTACTGGTCGAGAATGCGCAGGAGCGTAGAGACGATTGAGCCGAGGTTGTCTCCACGCTCGGCAGCCTTTTCCAGTAGTTTTTGGCTAGTGGGGACGGCGTGGGCAAGACGGTCCTTGCCGCGATGCTCCCGTGCGTGACGTTTACGCAGGATCAGCCCCTCGATATGCTTGGGGTCTTCGATCTGTTGCCCCTTGTCGAAGCTGCGTGGATGGGTGGCGATGCACTCCCCACCATCCATCACTCTCACCGCTGTTGGGCTGGCGACCACCAGCAGTGTCTTTCGTGTATGAGTATGAGGCACGGAGTAGTCATTGCGCTCAAAACGGACATAGGGGGTCTTGCCTACCTTGACCTCGACCTGCTCATCAGTGGCATAGGGAGTCTCCGGCAGCGCCAGCAGTTTGGGTTGTTCCAGTAGCGTGGCATCTCCCACCGTCATGGAGTGATCCTCTGGACAGGGACGATGCATGGCGGTGGTCTCACACCAGGTCTTGGCCTGGGCATTGAGATCATCGAGATCCTGCCACTCTCTGGCTGGCCAGAAGTTGTCTCGAATGTAGCGAATACTACGCTCTACCCGTCCCTTCTCATTACCCCGATAGACCGCCACCGGACGGGGTTCATAGCGGTAGTGAGCGGCAAACTCCAGCAGTGTGGGATGGAAGCGAATGGCATCTCCTTTACGTTCCAGTACCGCACTCTTCAGATTGTCGTAGAGCAGCACTCTGGGAACGCCCTCAAAGGTGCGGAAGGCCCCTTCATGCCCCCGCAGGAAACAGCTCATCCGGGCATTCAGAAAAAACTCCAGATAGATCCTGCGTGACCAGCTGAGCACGACCACAAAGGCCATCAGACTATGGGTTGCCTGGCCTATGGTGATCTTTCCGAAATGGCCCCAGTCGACTTGACTCTCCTCCCCGGGAAGGGTCTTCAGGCGCAGATAGGCCTCAGGTATAGGCTTGGGACGCAGCTCGGCAATACGACTTCTAAAGTGACTCTCACCGCCCTCAAAGCCGCGCTCACAGGCCATGGTATAGAGACGGCTGGCGGGGAGGCTGGGAAACCCTTTCAGGGTCTTGTTAATCAGCGGGAGATAGGGGTCAATAATCGATGACCCTGTGATCCTCTGTGCACGGGGCAGGCCATTGTGCTCCAGTACCCGTGTCACGGTGGTGTGGTGTACCCCCAGCTGACTGGAGATGGTACCGACAGGCCACTTCTCGGCGTGGGCGAAACGAAGGATCTCCGCCTCTTTCTCTTTGGATATCGTCATCTGTCTCTCTTCTCCTGTGGTGGGGTGATAGGAGAAGCGTGCAGAGGTGCTTGTGATAGGCACAGCGCTGCTGTGGATGTTCTCCTATACCCCCGATCTAAAGGGCAATGAGACCGAGAGAAGGGAGGTGTGATGACGAATAAAGCCGGGGCGAAGATAGCAATCGACCGGTTTTCCGCAACAGTGGCAGTGAGTCATCTCCATACCGCCCTCTCTCGAGTCGCTTTCCATTGAAGCAGGGGGAGCGTCCTCTTCGGAACCATGATGCGTTACTTTTTCTTCAGGGGGTGGGGGTTCAGCAGCGCGCTTGTGGGCGCGGTCCCTGAACTCAGCCTGCCGACGGGCGGCGTTACGCTTGCCATCAAAGGTCTCCTGATAGCGCTTGCCAGCTTCACGTAGAGATTGGGTTCGTTGTTTCTCTGAACAACCGTCAAAGCAGTAGATATTGCCATGATCACAGTCACTGCAAAGTATCACCAACTGGCGGCAACAGGCACAACTGTAGAGACGGGCGGAAGGTTCCATAACACTGTTTCTTCAAGGAAACAGTGGACGGCAAGAGGATCAACAGCGATACTCTTTACTCCAATCGTGCAATACGTATTGGTAATGCGGTGCCGGGTTGACGGCGAAATCTTGCCGGCACCGCTCCCTATTTCCAGTGCCCCTATCTTACTGTCTAAAATAATGTGCTGCAGAGCTCTCTGCATAGGGGCACATTTCTTCATTATTTCTCAGTAAAATTCAGAGTTTTATGCGGCAGGCTCAATGATGACTATGTCGTGGGATGCGGCGAATATCTGCGGGTTTGCTCCGTTGATGACAGCCCCTGAAATGCAATTCATCTACATCGTGCGGAACCCCTTCGCGCGAATTGTATCCCACTACTTGCATTGTGTTGAGCTCGGCATCTATTCTGAACCTATGACCGAGGTTATCAAACATGACCCTACATTTCTGGAGAGAAGTCTCTATTACTCCCAGATCGCACGTTACCTGAAGTACTTTGATAGGGATCGGTTTTTGATTTTGTCTTTTGAGGAATTTATCGAAGATCCAAAAGCAGTGCTGGGAAAGGTGTGTCGTTTTCTTGGTGTTTCGGAAGCGCCGGTTACTGCAACAAGTACAAAGATTCGCAACAAGACATTTGTTTCCTCTGCAGTTCGTAATAAAAACTCTTGCTTCGATAAGGCCAGCTATGAGGCTCTCCTCGGACCAATCCAAAATGATGTTCGAGCCCTTGGGAAATTTATTGGCCACGATATGAACCATTGGGATCTGTCCGAAGCACGTTGGTGTGGTTTGAATTGATCTATGAGAGCGCAGGCATTAGAGCCTTTAGAAAAGCATCTCTAGCAGGTCTCCATAGTGATGACGAATGAAACCTTCCGTGTGCACCTCGGTGTTTGTTACCTAGTGCTTCAGGCTGTGTGGCGGCGACGACTATTGAAGAAAAAGAAGCCCATCAGTGCAGAGCCGAACAACCACGCAGCCGCAGGAATCGGAATAGGGCTTAGCCCCGTCTCAAGTTCAAACTTAATCGATTTTCTATCTTGTAACGAGGCGAATGTTATCTCAGGGAATTGGATGAAGAGGGAGTCATTCGTGAAAGATGAAAAGATGGGGTCATAGCCGTTAGGTGTTTTCACAGTAAGGCCAGTAATATCTAGCTGTGGGCCAAAAAAATTGATATCATCGAGTATGAAATCTAAAGCAGGTAATGTTTCAACGTAGCTATTCCGTGTGACATATAAGCCAAATGTGTTTCCTGGTTGATCCCATGCTAAATCTGCATACACAAAAAACAAACTATTAATATCATCGTTTCTTAGCCGAGAGACAAACTCGTTGTTATTGTTGACAGTCGAATAGGCAAAGTCGTTATCGGAGTAAAGATTTCCTGTGCTGGTAATTGTCATGTATGTAGTGGGGGGAGACGAAAATCTCATACCAAGTTTAACCGTATCGCCACAAAATGTACCTGGCTGCTGTCCGACGCAAGCGGCATTCGCCTCGTAGAAAAATAACAGTAGCGGAATGATAACAATAGACTTACAGAGTCGCTTTCTTGCTACGGCAAAGTTCGTGGACATTGAATATGGTTCCTCTCGGATAGCTGTTGTAATCCAACCACAGATTACACAGTCTTAAATTGCTTGACACAAGCATATTCTATACCAGTACTACCAATCCAACAATATCGATTCTCTTCCAAAATAAAGGTAAGCGATCAATAAACCGGATAGACTCTGTTTTACTGTGGTGGGCTGGATATGGCACCGTAAGGCTTCACACAAATCTACGAAGAACCGTTTTTCCTGACTCCAGTTATTATATTGCATAAGTTCATGGTGGTATGTCGTTACGTAAGGATGCAAAGATGCGAGATTTGAATCAACAGCTTGATATGCCCCTCAGCGGGCCCTTTCGCAAGGGGGAATTCGAGATGGGCTGTCGGAACGGTATTGTGACCATACGTAGCGCCACCCTTAATAGAGGGCGGCGGGTTCTGTACATTAACGACTTCGGGATGATAGAAGGCTACGAGAAGTGGTGTCAGGGGCTGTATCCAAGCGATCGGTTCTTCGGCTGTATCGAACTGGCGCGGGCCGGGTATGAGGTGTTGATTCCCGAGCGGCCAGCGATCCTGACCCGTTACCTCAAGAATGTGACGACTGATTTTGGAAAAACGCTTTGGGCTGCGTTGTCTCTTGGGCGCGATGACTTCGTATACTGCGCCCATAATCTGCTCTTCTGGTGTCCGCTTTTGAGGGGGATCAATGTCATGCGGCCGCGGGTCGTGAGTTTCTTGTTCGCTGGCGAGAGGCTTTGGTTTTCGGAACTACATGACGGTTTGCTCGGCTTGACTCCAGCAGCGTACGAGTGTTCTGGGCGCCTGGCGCCCAGAATTAAACGAAGCCACATCGGCTGGGGCATCGATCTATCGTTCTTCCAGCCCTTTCCGTATGAACCTCAATTTGTGCTCTATGCTGGCAAGGCCCTTCGGGATTTGGAAGTTGTAGCAAAAGCGTGGGCGAAGCTTGATATTCCGCTGGTCATGCTTCGTCCCTTTGATGCCCCCCCACCGCCTCCCATGCCGCTTTCGGTGAAAATTATCAAGGTCGGTGGACCGTATCCCTCGGTGAGCTATCGGGAGCTATGTGACTATTACTATCGATATGCGGCCTTCAGTTTGATTACCCTTGAGCACGATCCGAACGAACGTTCTGCAGTCGGCTTTACCAATTTGTTGGAATCGATGGCGACGGCGCGTCCCGTTGTCATGACCCGAACTGGCTCCCTGAGGAGAGAGTTGGATATCGAGGCAGAGGGAATAGGGTTCTATGTAGAACCCGGAGACCCGGAGTCTCTTGAGGGAGCGGTTCGCTTCCTGTGGGAGAATAGAAACGAAGCTCAGCAAATGGGAAACAAGGGGCGTCAGCTATGCAAATCCCACTACAACACCGAGCGCTTCGCTCGTAATCTCATCGAGTTTTTCGAAGGGTTGTAGTACAAGGGTACCTTTGGCCGTCGAAGAACCGAGAATCGAAATAATCACTGGGCACCTTCACGGAAATAGCACGGAAATAGCACACCCACCACCGTTCGCAGTAAAAACCCCTGTTTGACCGATGATGGGGCCAGCTATGAGGCTGAAACATCGGATAAAATGAATTGGAAACCTTACGTTATATCGTTCTCATCTCTAATGTTATTGGTGCTGTCATTTCTTTATCGTAACGAGTATTTCAGAGAAACGCTTCGGTACACAATACAGGGAGTTGCCTTAGCTCCTTATTTTTATTTACGAATTCAATATCAT
>MOXF01000093.1_pt1 | contig 10800 bp, 12 predicted proteins | sample 1471201 | NCBI WGS metagenome assembly MOXF01 (sample SAMN05358035, study PRJNA327811) | mollusc metagenome | isolation source: Phylotype B (NB1) bacterial symbionts from gill | host: Thyasira cf. gouldii | place: Canada: Bonne Bay, Newfoundland | collected 2010-08
AGGATCCAACGATCTTCTATTTTGCCAATCCGGTTTCTTCTCATTAGGCGGGTTCTTTCGCTAGCATTATACAAAGCGGGACGCAGAGGTCGCAGAGGAAGACGCAGAGATCGTGAAGAAAAACTATTCGGTCTGGGCAGAGTGGTAGGAGCGCTTTCTCGAAGCGCGATCAGGTGGTGATCGCGCATTGAAAAAGCGCTCCTACGGTATGACTACAGTTCCTCTACGGGGTCGGAGTCGATTGCCCACATGGATGTGGGTAAGAAGCGTGAGCTGGGAGCGGAAGCATTGTGCTGAGATCGTAGGGAAATGCTCCCACTTATGCCGCAATCGACTCCGACCCCGAACATCTCAGGTTTTATCCGTCTCTCCTCGAATCAGCCGAAATATCGCTTCTGAAATTCGATAGCCTTTCCCAGCCATCGCTACCGCCACCGGTTCCGCTTTTTCGATCAACCCCCGCTCTTCCGCCATGATGAGCAGCATTGCGGTACCAATAAACTGTAACCCCTGCCGGCGTGCCTCTTTCCGGGCCAATCCGTCATCCAGCAGCAACAGAGTTGTTGCCGGCTCCACCAAAGCCAACTGGATGCTGGAGTACTCTCCCGATCCCAACCCCTTCCTCAACTCACAGAAGGAGTCCGGGTCAGGAAGGCACTCCATCCAGGAGTCATCCAGTGCTTTTCGTATCTGGTGGGCGTCCGGTGTCTCCTTGCACAGAGACTCGTCCCGCACCGATTCGGTTATGACGACTCTGGGAAAGAGGTCGTGCAGGAGATGAAGACGACCAACCTTGGCAAGCCCGATCAACGGCCCGGCATCGGCTACAAGGAGTGCTTCAGCCACGATTCCAGCATCTTCTCTTCCTGCCCGGAATAGTCATCAGCAGTGACAATGTCGATATCCAGCGATGCCAGGTGGTCAATGAACTCAGACAGCGGCAGCCCACTCACCTTGGCGGCGGCCCCCAGCGAGAGCACATGATCCTGATACAGCGAGGCGGCCAGCGCCGGGCGCAACTGCGCCTCGCTGTCGGCAAATGCTCCCTCCAGGTGCAGAATCACCGCATTGGGCTCATTCCCTTTAAGCACGAGCACAGGGGCGTGCTCAGCCTGCCTCAGGGCCTCGGAGGGATTTTTCTTTAAATTTCGGACATTTGTTGCGTACATTGCACTACCTCTTTGTTGCCACAAAGTGTAGTCCACGCTTAGAGGGAACGCAATCTGAGAAACAGCGGTCAACTTCTATAACAGCTCTGATGTATAGGGTTTGACGGCTTGACCTAGAATCCTCAGTTGACCGCTCCATTCTACGGGCAACACATTGATTCTAACTGCATTGCCTGCAATTGCCTGCTTCACTCTCCGGGTGAATTACGCTGCAGGGCGCAGAGAAGACGCAGAGGTCGCGAAGAAAAACTATTCGGTCTGAGTAGATGACCAGTTGTAGGAGCGCTTTCTCGAGGCGCAATCAAGTGATGATCGCACATTGAAAAAGCGCTCCTACGGCATAACTGCAGACTCTGCCATACGGAAACAAGAGTTTTTCTCCGCGTCCTCTGCGCCCCCTCCGCGATCTCTGCGTCCCTCTTTTTATCTCCATCACAAGCCTGATGAAAATTCCTCGACGGCATCGAGAAGCCAGATACCCAGGTAATCCGAGAAGCTGCGCCGCACCACCAACTCGAAAACCGGTGCCTGGTCGACCAGGTGGAGCAATACTCCGCACTTGGCAAGGTGGGTCTGGGCGCAGTCCCCCACTTCGAACACTCGTGGGTGGATATCAAGGGGACACCCCTTACTCAGCAGGCGGCGGCTGTTCTCTCCGCTGATGGAGAGGAGTGTCTGCCCGCTGCTGACATCGGTCACCGCAACGAATTCGTCAGCCAATGCTTCGCGTAACTCATCGCCAAGCTTCTCCTGATCATCCACAGGAGTCACCAGCAGCCACTCATCCGGGCCCATCCAGAAGACCTTCACCCCGGTGCCGACGGCAGTGCTATTCGGGGTTAGCGGCAGCACCACCCCCAGAACCCTTTCGCTCTTCTCCAGAAAAGCGGCATCCCCGGGAGATCCCCGGAGGTTGATATGCCCGAGAGACGGCTGCTCCTCGATCCGCACTCCGGCCTGCACACCCAAACCACGGTTAAAGGCATCGAGGTCAACCTGAACAAATGGGCTCTCACTGCGAACGGCATCAGACATTCTGGCGGGCTCCTTCCGGATCATAGAAAACGGGACGGGTTATTTCAGCGCTGACCACGCGCCCATCCGCCAACGGCAGATGGACGGTCTCGCCCATTCGGTTCAAGCCACCTTTCACCAGCGCCATGGCGATGGAGCGGCCCAGACAAGCGCTGTAGTAGCTGGAGGTGACATGACCGATCATCGGCATGGGTAGAGGCACATTGGGTCATCAACAATCTGCCCACCCTCCGGCAGCACCTCCCCGGGATCGGTAGTCAGCAGCCCCACAAGCTGCTTGCGACCCTCCCGCAGGCTGTCCGAACGGGAGAGGGAGCGCTTGCCGATAAAGTCCTTGATCTTCGACACCGCCCAATCCATGCCGAGATCGATGGGAGTAACCGAACCATCGGTATCCTGACCAACAATCACCATAGCCCTTCTCCGCACGCAGCACATGCATCGCTTCCGTACCGTAAGGGGTGATATCGAAAGGCTCACCAGCGGCCATCAGCGCCTCCCACATCGACCGTCCGTAGTTAGCCGGTACATTCACCTCGTAGGCGAGTTCACCGGAGAAACTGATACGGTTGACCCTAGCCTGAACACCCAGCACCGTTCCCGTTCTTGTAGCCATAAAGGGAAAAGCCTCCGCTGAGAAGTCGATCCCCTTGCACACCGCACTCACCACCTTGCGGCTGTTGGGACCGACAACGGCAGCGGTAGCCCAGTGGTCGGTGACCGAGGTGAAGTGTACTTTCAGCTCCGGCCACTCCGTCTGCAACCAGCGCTCCATCCAGCTGAATACCGGTGCGGCGCCGCCGGTGGTGGTGTGCATAAAGAAGTGGTTCTCATCCAGCGTAGAGTAACGCCGTCATCCATCACCATTCCGTCCTCACCCAGCATAAAGCCGTAGCGGGCCTTACCGACGGCGAGTTTCGTCCAGCCATTGGTGTAGATACGATTAAGGAACTCCGCCGCATCGGGGCCGATGATCTCAATCTTTCCCAGGGTCGAAGCATCGATGATGCCGACACTGTTACGGGTGGCAAGAGACTCGCGGTTAACCGCATCGTCCATACTCTCCCCGTTTTGGGATAGTACCAGGGGCGTTTCCACTGGCCGACGTTCTCAAACTCGGCACCATGCTCCTCATGCCAGCCGTGGATGGCCGTCTTACGCACAGGATCGAAAAGTTTGCCGCCCAGATCACGACCGGCAATGGCGCCAAAGGTCACCGGGGTATAGTTGGGCCTGAATGTGGTGGTGCCGGTATCGCTGATCGTTCCGCCGATGCACTGGCAAGAATCGCCATCCCGTTAATATTACTGACCTTACCCTGATCCGTGCCGAAACCGAGAGCGGTATAGCGTTTTACGTGCTCGATGGAGTGATACCCCTCCCTTGCCGCCAGCATAATATCGGCGGCACCGGTATCATTCTGAAAATCTACAAACTGTTTGCCACCACGACCGGCGGGATAGCGGGATGGTACACGCCACAGCGGCATGATGGGCTCCTCCACCTGCTTCTCCGCCCGGGGCGCTATGATATTACCAGCTGATGAGAAACCGCTCTCCAGCGCCGCATCGATTCCCGCCTTAGTTGCCTGCTCCAGGCAGCTGGCAAGATCCCAGGTGCCGTTGGCGGAGCCGATGGAAACTTCCTCCTCCACCGGCGTTCCCGGCAGAAAGGCGGCACTCTCTTCACTCCACTCCGCCTTGGCACCGGATTGGGAACTCAGGTGAATCACCGGACTCCAGCCGCCGGAGATCGCCAGCAGATCACACTGCAGCTTCCTGACCGTTCCATTCAGCGCCTCATTGTGGTGATGATTATCCAACGTCATCACATCAACGCCTTTTACCCGGCGTCCCCCCGCAACATCAGTGACCACACTGCCGACGATAATCTCGATGCCGCTCTCACGCACCTGTTCAGGCAGAGAACCTTGGGGATTTTCCCGGCAGTCAACTACTGCAACCACCTCCACACCTGCATTGGCCAGGTCGAGTGCCGTCTGGTAAGCGCTGTCGTTGTTGGTAAAGATGACAGCCTGATTACCCGGTGTCACTGCATATTGATTGACATAGGTGGAGAGTGCAGAGGCGAGCATGACACCGGGACGGTCATTATTGCTAAACACCAGTGGGCGCTCCAGGGCGCCTGTGGCCAAGAGCACCCGTTTGGCCCGTACCCGCCACAGCTTTTCGCGGGATGCGGGCCGTAACGACTGCGGCAGGTGGTCACTGAGACGTTGGTTGATGGTGAGATAATTGTAATCGTGATAGCCAAACACAGTACTGCGCGGCAGCAGTTGCACCGTCTCCATCTGCTGCAGTTCGGCTACTGCCTTATCCACCCACTCAACGGCAGGGAGGCCGTCAATCCACTCCCGGCTTGAGAGCAGCCGCCCACCAAGCATCGCCTGCTCGTCGGCAATTATCACCCGGGCGCCGCTACGCCCCGCCGCCAGCGCCGCCGTCAATCCCGAGGGGCCAGCCCCCACCACCAGTAGATCACAGTGCGCATAGGTTTTTTCATAACGATCGGGATCCGGGAGATCTGGTGAAACACCCAGCCCCGATGCCTTGCGGATCACCACCTCATATTTCATCCACAGGCTTTGGGGCCACATAAATGTCTTGTAGTAAAAACCGGCTGGCATCATCCTCTTGAAGAGGCTGTTGACCGACAGCAGATCAAATTCAACACTGGGCCAGCAGTTGACACTCCGCGCCTTCAGCCCCTCATAAAGTTCCACCTGGGTGGCGCGACCATTGGGTATGGTGCGGGCACCCTCTTCCAACTGAACAATGGCATTGGGCTCCTCAGCACCACTGCGAGAATGCCCCGTGGACGGTGATACTTCCAACTGCGGCCCACCAGATGGATGCCGTTGGCCAATAGCGCCGAAGCGAGAGTATCTCCCTGGTACCCCTGGTATTGCCTGCCGTTGAAGGTAAATGAGAGCGGTTGATCACGATCAATCAGGCCACCGGTGGGAAGTCGACTAGGCTGTGTCATGCCTCACCCTCCAGCGGTAGTTGCCCTACCTTGTAGATAGACTTGATCTTGTAGGTCACTGTATCCCGCTCAACATTGAACCAGCGCCGGCAGCCGTAGGTGTGAACCCACTGCTCGCGAAACAGCCCCCTCGTATTCTTCCGCATAAAGAGATAGTCGGCCCACTCGGCATCGGAGAGCTGATCGGGATTTTCCGGACGCACGATATGCGCCTCGCCACCGTAGGAGAATTCAGATTCATCACGCGGCCCGCACCAGGGCAGTCTATTATCAACATCGCTATCTCTATCCTGATTGGTGTTTAAAAAACGGGACGCGGAGAGCGCAAAGTAGGCGCAAAGGGCGCAAAGAAAAAACACCTGAATAATTAGATTTCATAACTCTCTTTCTGTCGGGTCTCGTTCACTCTTTCTCTGTGAACACTAATGCGCCACACCGGCCGCACCGTGTTCATCAATCAGATGTCCGGTGGTAAAACGCTCCAGTGAAAACGCTTCATTCAACTCATGGGGTCTGCCCTGGGCCAGAGTATGGGCAAACACCCAACCCGAGCCCGGTGTCGCCTTGAAACCACCAGTACCCCAGCCACAATTGATAAAGAGCCCCTTAACCGGTAGCTCACCAATGATCGGGCAGGCGTCCGGGGTGGTGTCGACAACCCCTCCCCACTGACGATTCATGCGTACGCGGCTGAAGATCGGAAACAGCTCCTTGATCGCAGCCAGGGTACCCTCAATAACCGAGTGGCTGCCGCGCTGACCATAGCCGTTGAAACTGTCGATACCGGCGCCGACTACCAGATCACCTTTATCGGACTGGCTGATATAGCCGTGAACCGCATTCGACATCACCACCGTATCCAGCACCGGTTTGATTGGTTCCGACACCAGCGCCTGCAACGGATGGCTGGTTACCGGCAGACGCACATCCGCCATCTCCGCCAAAACGCTGGAGTTACCCGCCACCACCACACCCACACGGTTGGCCCCTATATAGCCACGGCTGGTTTCGACCCCGACCGCCCTACCCTCCTCACGACGAATAGCGGTCACCTGGCAGTTCTGGATAATATCCACTCCCAGACCGTCCGCAGCGCGTGCATAACCCCAGGCAACGGCATCATGACGGGCATTACCGCCACGGGGCTGAAACGAAGCACCCACCACCGGATAGCGGCTGTCACTGGAGGTATTGAGTATCGGAATGCGACGCTTCAGCTCATCCACACCGACCACTTCGCCATCGATACCGTTGAGCCGATTGGCGTTGACCCGGCGCTGGATATCGCGCATATCCTGAAGCGTGTGCCCCAAATTGTAGACACCACGCTGACTGAACATGAGGTTAAAATTCAACTCCTGGCTCAGACCTTCCCACAGATTCATTGATTTCTCGTAGAGATGAGCCGCCTCATCCCACAGATAGTTGGAGCGGACAATAGTGGTATTGCGCCCGGTATTACCACCACCTATCCACCCCTTCTCAAGCACAGCAACATTGGTAATACCGTGCTCTTTTGCCAGGTAGTAGGCAGTCGCCAGACCGTGGCCACCACCACCGACAATAACCACATCGTAGGTTTTTTTCGGCTCGGGGCTGCGCCACGCCGCCTGCCAGTTTTCATGGTGGCTGAGTGCATTTCTTGCCAATGAGAAGATAGAGTATCGTTTCATTCATACCACCGTTTATTTAACTGGGGATGGGGATTACATGATCACCACCACTGTATTCTGGTGCCGTACCGGCTATTTCCTGAAAATCACACTTGTCACCAGTGAAGATATGCGCCCTCACTTTCAGTCCGGTGACAGGCTCCAGGCAACCGGCCATGATGCGAACAGCTCCATCTGCCGGTTGCGGTGTCCAAAAAAGGTTTGATCCGCACTGCTGACAAAAGCCTCGTCGTGCCAAATCACTCTCGTACCAGGCAAGTCCTGTGCTATCGAGCAGGTGAAGCCGCTCCTCCGGCACCCCGGTGGCAGAGACAAAATTTCCACTGCTCCGGCGGCACTCTGAGCAGTAACAGCTCACCACCTCACGCAAAGGCTTCTCCACCTCAAACCGGACACTGCCGCAGAGACAGCTACCGGATAAGCATTTCCCTGTCATTCAACACTCCACCACATTGACCGCAAGGCCACCCCTGGCGGTCTCTTTATATTTTGAGCGCATGTCCGCGCCGGTATCACGCATCGTTTTGATCACCTTGTCGAGAGAGACAAAATGGGCGCCATCGCCACGCAGGGCGATGCGTGCGGCATTGATCGCCTTCACTGCGGCCATGGCGTTTCGTTCGATACAGGGGATCTGCACCAGCCCCCCCACCGGATCACAGGTAAGCCCCAGGTTGTGCTCCATACCAATCTCTGCAGCGTTCTCCACCTGTGACGGCGTTCCCCCCAGCACCTCGGTAAGGGCACCGGCAGCCATCGAACAGGCCGCACCCACCTCTCCCTGACACCCCACTTCAGCACCGGAGATGGAGGCGTTTTTGGTATAGAGGATACCGATACCGCCAGCAGTCAAGAGAAAACGGAGCACACCCGCATCATTGGCGCTGGAGCAAAAACGGGTGTAGTAGTGGAGCACCGCCGGTATCACCCCGGCCGCCCCGTTGGTAGGCGCGGTAACCACCCGCCCCCCTGATGCATTTTCCTCATTTACCGCCAGTGCATAGAGATTGACCCAGTCCATAATGGTCAGGGGATCGCACAGTGCCGCCTCGGGTTGGCTCTTGAGTATCTTCTTCAACGCCTTGGCGCGGCGTTTCACCTTCAGCCCACCGGGCATGACACCTTCATTGCTGCAACCCCGCTTTACACACGCCTGCATAACATGCCAGATTTCCAGCAGCCGGTTACGCACCTCCTCTTCACTTCGCCAGGTCTTCTCATTCTCCAGAATAACCTCACTAATCGGCATACCGTGCTGTTGACACTGCGACAGCAGATCAGCGGCCGTGGCGAAGGGATAGGGAAGACGCCCCCGCTCCATGTCGAGCCGGTTCGCTTTAGCAATCGCCTTATCAACAATCGTACCACCACCGATGGAGTAGTAGATTTTACGTTGCAGCTCCTTTCCCCTGTCATCGCAGGCCTGAAACGACATGCCGTTGGGGTGATAAGGCAGACGTTTTCTTTTGTGCATAACCAAGTGCTTTTTCTCGACAAAAGCGATCTCCTTTCGCCCCAACAGCGAGAGCTTTTTATCCTTGCGGATACACTTCAACCGCCCGGAGATCGCATCAATATCCACCGCATCCGGCGTCTCCCCTTCAAGTCCGAGGATTATCGCCTTGTCTGCGCCATGCCCCTTTCCGGTGGCGCCAAGAGAGCCGTAGAGATCGACTCGGAGAATGGCTGCATCATCAATCAGGCCGCGCTCTTCCAAGCCATGGACAAAACGCAGGGCGGCGCGCATCGGCCCAACTGTATGAGAACTCGATGGACCGATGCCGATATTAAACAGCTCAAAGACGCTATCGCTCACTCCCTATCCCCACGCAACTCTGCAATCAAAACAGCCCTTCGATATTACCCTCGTCGTTGATATGTATCTGCTCCGCCGTCGGTACCCGCGGCAGACCGGGCATGGTCATCACATCCCCACATACCACCACCAGGAAGCCGGCGCCAGCGGCAAGGCGCAGCTCCCGAATCGGTACTACATGATTGGATGGCGCCCCCATCAGCAGTGGATCAGTGGAGAATGAGAGTGGTGTCTTGGCAATGCATACCGGCAGATGGCCGTAGCCCTCCTCCTGATAGTGGGTGAACTGGTCCCGTATCTTCTTATCGGCAATGATACCCTGGGCACCGTACATCTCCTGAGCCACGGTGCGCACCTTGTCCCACAACGGCAGGTCATCGTCGTAGAGGAAGCGGAAGTTGGAAGGCTCCTCGTCGATAATACGCACGATCTCTTCAGCCAACTCAACGGTTCCTTCTCCGCCCATAGCCCAGTGATCGCACATCACCGCCTCAACACCGATTTCACCACAAAGCTGCCGCAGCAGATTGATCTCTTCGTGAGTGTCGGCACTGAAACGGTTGATCGCGACTACCACCGGCACCCCAAATTTACGGATGTTTTCAACATGGCGGGCGGTATTGGCAAACCCTTTGCTCAACGCTTCCAGGTCCTCATGCATCAGGTTGTCCGCATCGCAGCCACCGTGCATCTTGATGGCACGATGGTGCCATTAATTACAACCGCATCGGGGGTCAAGCCCGATTTGCGCATCTTGATGTTGAAAAACTTCTCCGCTCCCAAGTCGGCACCAAAGCCCGCCTCGGTAACGACATAGTCTGCCAACTTCAGTGCAGTTGAGGTCGCCAGTACCGAATTACAACCATGGGCGATATTTGCAAATGGACCACCGTGAACAAAGGCCGGTGTGCCCTCCATAGTTTGTACCAGGTTGGGTTGAATGGCATCTTTCAGCAGCACCGTCATGGCACCATGGGCGTTGAGGTCACGAGCATATACCGGGGTAAGATCCCTTCGATAACCGATTACGATATTACCGAGCCGCTGCTGCAGATCATCGATATCGGTGGCTAGGCAGAAGATCGCCATCACCTCGGAGGCGACGGTGATATCGAATCCGTCGGTGCGGGGAAAGCCATTGGTGATGGCACCCAGACCGTTGGTAATCTGACGCAGTGCGCGGTCGTTCATATCCACCACCTGCCGCCAGGTGATCCGCCGCATATCGAGACGCTGCTTGTTCTCCCAGTAGATATGGTTGTCCACCATTGCTGCGAGCAGATTGTGGGCTGAGCTGATAGCGTGAAAATCACCGGTAAAATGGAGGTTGATATCCTCCATCGGCAGCACCTGAGCATAACCGCCGCCGGCGGCGCCGCCCTTGATGCCGAAACAGGGACCAAGGGAGGGTTCACGCAGGCAGATGGCGCTCTTTTTACCGATCCGGCGCAAGCCGTCGCCCAAGCCAACGGTGGTGGTAGTCTTGCCCTCACCCGCCTTGGTAGGACTGATGCCCGCCACCAGGATCAACTTACCATCAGGACGATCTTTCAAAGAGTTGATGTAATCAATGGAGATCTTGGCCTTGTGGTGACCGAACGGAAGAAGCTCCGCCTCTCCTATTCCAAGACTCGCAGCAATCTCTTTGATAGGGTGAATCGTCGCCTCGCGGGCGATCTCGATATCACTTTTCGGATCACTGTGTTGGGACTGTGGCATTTCTAGCATGCTCCTGATATAGGCTGTTTCAGTTGAATTGTGATCATCCGATAAAGACCTGCCTTACGGATACGAGATGGCGACATAAGGGTGCCAATTAACGACAACAGCACCTAGCTGAAATAGCTGAAACAGCTGACATAACCCCTCATACCTTGCAGCTGCCACCGCAGTTCAATAAACACCGCCCCGTAGGAGCGAACTTGTTCGCGATTGGCTTCGTAGGAGACTCTTCGCGAACAAGTTCGCTCCTACACGATATCCCAATAGCATCATGTTTTTCTGCGGGTTTCCAGCAAATACCTTGCAGCTGTCACCGCAGTTCAATAAACACTGCCCCGTAGGAGCGAACTTGTTCGCGATTGGCTTTCGTAGGGAGACT
>MOXF01000094.1_pt1 | contig 10788 bp, 17 predicted proteins | sample 1471201 | NCBI WGS metagenome assembly MOXF01 (sample SAMN05358035, study PRJNA327811) | mollusc metagenome | isolation source: Phylotype B (NB1) bacterial symbionts from gill | host: Thyasira cf. gouldii | place: Canada: Bonne Bay, Newfoundland | collected 2010-08
GGTCCATATAAAGCATGTGGGCAGGATTAAAACATTTAAATCGAATTCTAAGACCATTTTCCAGAGCCTTCAATAGACCATAGGCTCCTAATAGGCTATTGGAGGCTATTGAAATGGTTCCTTATTTTCTCTTGAAATTCTTGCATGTGATGTTATTTTGTACCAAGCGAAATCGGCTCTGGGGCAGTTTGGTCCCGGAGCACGACTAGGTAACTGACCGCGGAAAACCTATTTCGCGCGGCAACTTCCGATTTTGGTCCCGCACTGAGCTCAAGGGTTACCAAGCGAAATCGGCTCTGGGGTAGTTTGGTCCCGGAGCACGACTAGGTAACTGACTAGGTAACTGACCGCGGTAACCGAACACAACCTCCGATTTTGGTCCCGCACCAAGGTTACCAAGCGAAATCGGCTCTGAGGCAGTTTGGTCCCGTCGATCAAGGGTGGATTCGTAGAACAACTACAATGAAAAGAGAAAAGTGTATTTCGTGAATGGGTTTTGGCCCTGAAAAGGGCCGTTTTGCTAGTGTTGTCAAACGTTCACTGTCTCTCTTGACGTTGATGTGCCGCAACCTGCGCTATGTAATTGCCGTGCCCGTTGCAGTCTCTCGAGCCACAGCTCCTGCAGCCAAAGAGAAACCTGTTGGTTGTTCTGTTTGACGGCTTGCCCGGAATGTAGAAGTTGGGACGATTCGCAAGTCTCGCCTCCTCGTCCCAATCCTCCGTGACGGGGATGTTGATCTCCGCCGCCGCCGCTGAGAACAAGGGTGCCAGCTCGGCATCGCACGACTGACATACTTCCAGTGTCTTGGTCGTGGTCTTGGAGCACATCGCGCATTTCTTCATAGTAGAGTTCATGATGACAAGATCAAGAATGAGGCGGTAACAGCAAGACACTGCCTTTTATAGCCACAAACGGACCAATCGAAACAACGGACCAATCAAAACGGCGGACCAATCAGAAGCCTCGTTACAGTGTGGTATAAATACGCGTGCAGTTCTTCTGAGGAGTCATTATCACGATATTTCTTGATAGTAAACATGAAAGCCGCAATCAGACGTGCGTTCGGAAAGCTGAGGAAGTTGCTGTGCGTCCGGGCTTGTGATGAGGAGGAGACGGTGCCAGTGGTGGTCGAGGACGAGATGAGAGCGAGAGACCGACTGGCGCTGAAACAGTTCTTCGCTCGGAGGGGTGTGACTTGGCCAGCACGCCAGAAGATGGAGCAGCAGCCACCGTGGACGGTGAAGCTGCGAAAACTCTACCCCGAACCTCAGCCGAATTTACTCAAAGACCAGAGAGCGGCAATGGCTGGCAGGTCAAGATGCTCAACCTGTACCCAGATCTCTCTGAATTCTACTGTTGAGCATCACCAAAACGGCCCTTTTCAGGGCCAATCAAATTTACCAGATAGAACACAATTCATTGTCAGTTACGCGACTCGGTTACGTTTTTTTTTGTAGTATTAAAGCCGAGATTGTTTTTGTATGTCACACAACGACATGGCGACACAGTTGAAGATTTCGAACGATGAAGAGGCGATGAATCACCTGTTTACAAAACTGAAGTATGACCTAGCGATCAAACTCTGGGATAAACTGATTCCCATTTTGAACGAATGCAAGGAGAAGGTCACGTTCAGCGTTGGCAAACAGCAACGCTCGTACCCAGCGAATCTCGTAAAGGCACTGAGCAAGATCAAGTCGTGTCACATCGTGGTCAAAGGGACTACAGTATGCAAGAGTTGACGAATGTCTTCGAGATCCTTATGAATCTGTCCGGATACAAGTGCTCCGGTCTGACGCAGGACTATGACGACTGGAAATCTATAAGTAGCCTGGTGAACATGACGGAACTCGCCAGCAAGTTTGGCATGGAAGAGGTCGAGACGTTTCTCAAACGCGTACCCGAGCTGCTGACCGAGCACAACAAGAACACGTATCGCATGGAGATTAAACGCCGCGAGGAACTCAAAGCGAGCGTTCCGCCAGTTGAGACGGCATCCCCTGCTCCGAAACCTACCGTTGTCGATCGCTATCGACGTCGGACGAAACAGAAGACCAGCAGCTGGGGGGAAATATTATACCGAAGTCTTAGTCGCAGCAAGAAGTCGAAACGTAGCGAGTGATTCGGATTGATGAACTTATTATAAAAATAAACGTATAAAAACCGATGTATGTCTTTCATTCTTTCATTCATTTCTTCATTCAAAATGCAACAAGCAGTCCAAACATATTTGTTCGAGAAGGCTGGCGTGCCAGACCTTTCGCAGCTGAAGAACGAATTGTTCGAGGAGTTGAAACTCGCGTGCTCGTCGGAAGATGCTTATTTCGATGGCCCGCTAGACATTGCCGAGTTCGTTGAGAAAATTTATCGTGCCACCAGACGCGACACCCAGTTCTGGCTGGACACGAAAGGCAACTTCTTCGGCAACGAAAAGATCGTCAATCTCATCAGTTCCCGATGTAAGGTGCTCAACGTATTCAACCTCCGGTTTATCAACGACCGATATTGGGACTCTCGATTGCGGCGTACCCGTGGGCGCGAGCTGTAGCAGCAGATTCGTCGAAACGGAAAGCATGCGTTACGGCAATTACGGTGAAGCGTGGCTACTTCGGTATCTCAACCGAAGCGACTCGCCGCACTACTATACGCCTTCTGGTCGAATCTGTATCCAAAGCATACCGGCCGTTGGCGCTACTCCGGACTATCTCGTGCTGGACAGACCCACCGAGAGATTAGCGAATTCGTTCGCCTACGTCGAGAAAGCGGTGGGAATCGGAGAGGCGAAGACCACGCTGACGCCAGAGGGCTTCTCGATAGACGGCGAGTCCATACTGGAATCCGATTTACACGCGCTCATCCGAGTTGCCGTGAAAAACAGGTATTTACTAACGAGCGCGGATTTGTTCAAGCCGAACAAGAAGGACGGTTCGGCAAAGGTCAACTGGTTGACGATACCCCTGATCAAACATCTGCTCGACAGTTATGTGGACACGTGCGAGATTTCGCTGGAAGACGTGGCCGGGCAGAGGCGGCGGTCGTTCCCGTTTAAGACGTTGCAGAAAAAAGTATTTGTGAATTTTTTAACGTCAAACAGGGGCAAACAGCTGCTCGGTCAAGCACTCGTCTTTCGTACTAACAACAGTCGCTGTCTGGAAAACGTGAACGTATCGGCGTTCTACCTGTACCTCAATCGAGAAGACACGGATATAGCAGAGTTTTTAGTGAGTATTAAGTTCGGAATTCCGCAGACCGTACTCGATCACATCGAACTGGAACTGAACAAGACGTTCTACGCCGAATTCTACTCGAGATGCGTGAAGAATGCGTCATCGAAGTTCGAGGATATCTAGCTCTCTTTGACGTTCGCGAGTCTTCCAACATCTACGTCATCAACGAGACACTGGCTAGGCAGATAATAGAGAGAAACGCGAAGAAAGCGATTCCGGTCGTAGTCTCGCACGTAGACTTTCGCGTCGACCTGACGATAGGTTTTGTCACGGAACTGGCAGTGGACAACAAGGGACTATTTTGTGCAGCCATCATCGACAACGCGAACTTTCTGGAGTCTCAAAGTGCGATGAACGAGGACTTCGGTCGATACTTTACGCGAGCCGAACCCTCTCCGTTTCTGTACCTGAAATCGTGTTTGCCCTGCTTCAGCCTGTCTCACAACAAGCACTCTCTCGCTATCAAACACATCGCCCTTGTCGACGTTGGAGCTCGGCGAGGGACGTTGATCAGCTACAGCTACGTCAAGAGGCAGCGGCCATCGAAGGCGTACACGAATAGAGTCTCCGATTTCTACAGGGTACTGGGCTGTTACTCGCGCAATACGCTGAAACTCGCGAACCAAAGAAACGAATTACTGTTCCAAGACGCTCTGCTTTGCGGCGAGACGGACACGAATTTCATCGTCGCCAGTCTAGAGAGTGAAAAAAGAAATATTAACAGCTCGGCCGAGGAGATTTCGAGAACAAATACGAAAATGCAAACTACAGACGGCATGAACGACGCGATCAGCTTCATCAGTGATCTCGCTTCGGTTCTCAACAGCCGGCAGCAGCAGAAAATGGTGTCTAAACGATCTCGCGAAGACGACGAGCAGAGCGGCGGCGACTCGAAGAGACGTAATACTGGGGTTGTCAACGGGGAGTCATTAGTTACGAGTGGCGAGCCGAGCTACGACATTCAACGGGAACTGAACGGCTTTAGAGACGAGTTCAAGAAGATGCAATCCGATCTGTTGGCGTCACAGACTAGCATGCTGCGAGATATTTTGAACGAGACAAGCGGTGCGTCGGTCAGTCAGTCCTGGCGGCCCTTAGTATCCCGTTTCTGGTATGCAGCAGCGGCAGCAACAGCAGCAACCGCCTTACGGAATGGTGTTTCAGTATATGCCGCCGTCGCAACCGCCGTCGCAAACACAACAGACTGAAGAAGCACCGCCGCCGCTCATTGCACAACCGCCGCCTGCCGAGACGAAAACGACGGCCGAATCAGCGTTGATCGAAGCGGGAATGAGCATCAACGAGAGCGAACATCTCATCAACGAACTATTTCGGCAGTTTATTGAGAACACGTTCACTATAAAAAAAATGTAATAAATGCAGTCATCACGGCTACAGTTGTTGTTGCTTGGTGTATGCAAACTCGAAACTTTTACGCTCCGGTCCACCAAATTTGTCGCTCTTGGCCCGCTATCGGGCCGTACGCGGTAACGTCCGATATTCTGTACCTGAATTCAAGCTTATTATTGGTAAATTCGAGATTTTCTGGGTCCAACTTTTTTATGCAATCCCACTCTTCAAAAGGAACCCCTTACAAAGCTCTACAACGTGTACGGGTACAGTCACCGCTAGATGTGCGATTAGAGCGAAAAAGCGTATTAACGGCAGATCCCTAGACATACACTTTTACCATGCAGTCGCACTTCTTCTCCGACGTCTACCACCTGGATGACAATGTCTACTGTAACGACGACGTCGTCATATGCAGATTTTATAAGCTGGTGATCGTGTATTTCAAGACTCAAAACGTATTTTCCTTCTATCTGCTGAAAAAGTCCAAAGGGAGCAACGTTTCGACGACGATAATGTCCTTGTTGAACGCCGAAAATCCGGAACCGACGCTGCGAATGCTCATCGGGACGGGTCCGCCGGATCCGCTGTCCTGTCAAGTCGAAGAGTACGAGATCAAACTGATACCCCAGTGTCTCGGTAGTTTCGACATCGTCATCAGTTTCGAGACACGGCAATCGTTGATGACTCCCAGAGCCTGTATCGTCTTCGTGAACGAGTATGCCAACGCCGATCCAGTAGAACTGTTTCGTCTCCTATCGTCGCCAGTCTCTCCGAATATGTACGCGAAGACGGATTTGGTATCGAGACTGAAGAACGTCTTCGAGAACTTTCCATCGCAGACCATTCTCCTACTGTCGCCTCAATCGCTGACGAAGAACGTCGGCCACATTCATACGGAGGCGCACGACCTAACTATCCACGTGGTACATAAACGTTCCTTCTTCAAACCGCTGTACCCGGGCATGAACTTTACCGTCGTATACCTCGACGAAGACAGGGCTCTCGTGGAACCGTTACTACCGCAGACGAATTCGATTCAACCGCACTTCATCGTTAAAAAATTGAACTCGTTACATGGCTTATTTCAGCATTAAAACTATTTAAGTACAGCACTTCGTTTTGTATACATGCTATGGACTATCATCTCGCCACCGATAGCGAGTTTTCGTACGAAGCGGAATACGTGGCGTGCAATTTGACCAATTACACGGATGTCGGTCACGTGGACGGACTTCTGGTGACTCGGTTACACTCTGGTGGCAGTGAGTGTGGACGGCAGCATGCCAGTAGTAGCGATCTGTCGACTTACTATCTGTCGGACCTGCTGACTTTGCTGAACATGCACGACGACGGCTATAGAGAAACGGCCAGAGTCCACAAAAAGGCCACGGGTGACGTGAACCTTATCGACTACGAAGAACTGAGACAGCGGTGCAAGTGCGTCGACGACCTGTGGAAGATGTCGGATCGATTGAGCGTGATCGGCGTGTCGGCGTTGGACAGACTAGACGATTATAGGAAACTGATTACGGGCGTTTGCATTCACGGACATGTCCGCAACATGTTTGTGACCGCTGGAAACTTCTACGACACCAAAGTACACGCGACGGAGTTGGTCGCGAGTTTCCTAACGACTGGTACGAAAGGTAGAACGCACGATGCCAATACGCATCGCTACGCTCTCAGGGGCTCCGTTATTTATCTGATCGTGTAATAAAAGGGAAAGGGTCTTTGGTTTCGTGGTATATCTCAGCGAGGAACCGATCAGTCAACTCTTTGACGTACTTTTGTCCCGAACGGAGCTACCCGACGACTTTGACTTGATATATACCGTGATTGGCAGGACGCACTCGGAGGACAATTCGTACCCGTACCTCGTTACTCCGACGGGCGTGTGCTTGAGGGACGCGTTGTTGTATCCCAACGAGTGTCAGTTTTCGCGACCTATAATAAGCACGATACGACGATGACGACGTTTGCAGAAAGGAGTATTCGTTGGCGCGTCAATGGGCGAGATACGTCAGAGCTCGCGTTCGGCAGGGCGTTTGGGTGAAGAACACGTGATTTGTGAAACAAGTTTATTTTTGGAGCAGTACAACAAGACAAAGAACGGACAGCTGCCACCTGCCGCCGTTACTCGTTTAGAAGCGACACCAGCCATCCGTACACCGTCGCGGCCTTGTATGACAGAATCAGGCCGTAGAGGATCTTTGCGGGCAGTGACGTGAGGAACGTGAAAATGGAGTTCGTGAAGCCGAAGTCGCTACGGCAGTTGTCAGTCTGGAACATGTAATCGAAATTGTTTACGTCGAAATAAACCATTGCTTCGTCACAGTCGTTTTCGTTCAATATTTCGTACATCGATCGCTGGTTCAGGCGAAGACACTTGTGTCGCTCGCTGTACATCCTCTGACCCTCCCTGTACAGGAACACTCGCATTAAATCTCTCTCGTTGCAGGAGAACATGAATTCGTACTTTGCTGCATCGACTCTCGAGCTCCACCGCTGCAAACGCGTCAGATTCGCGAGAAGCGGAAACTTGAAATTTGCGATGCTAATGCTTCCTCTGTACGCGGTTGATATCGCTGTCGAACAGAAGCGAGAGTTCCTTCGGCTGCAGTTGCTCGTCAACGAAAACGAAACTCACGACGTTGTTCGCCATAACCACGCCGAGTGGTCTCTCTCTCTACACATATAATCAATCCGTATTCGTTGATGATTACACGTTTGTATATGCCTCACTCTCTTTTCAAAGGGTTTCTTTTGAAGAATGATATTGTATTATAACTATAGCTAAACCCATAAAATCTCGAATTTACCAATAATAAGCTTGAATTCAGGTGCATAATCCCCAATTTACCCGTCTAGGACAAATTCATTTACCGCTCTTGCCGTTTTACATAGCAAAGCGGGCCAAGAGCGGTGTATGAATTTGGTGGACGAAAGTGTCAAAGTTCTGGACGTGTAATGTTCACACGAGACAGCACGAATACAGAGAACTGAACTGAGGTAACTTGGCGTAATTGGCAGGGCACTGTTGGCCTAGCACTTGACAACGAATGACGCAACAGAGGACGAATATTTTGTACACCAGTTTAAAGTTGCGAGGCTGCTTTTGCGACGACGACGACGGCGACGACGATTCCATCATGCTCAAGATCCACTGATCGTCCAGCGACGAGTTCCTGTTGGTGTTCTGCCAGTACTCGTTTAGACTGGGCCGAGTTATCATTGACAAACTTTAGCGGCGATTTGGTAGTTTCCGATTCGTCAATGAATAACGTCAGGGCGTCCATAAACACGTTGATCATCGTATGCACGTACTGGTAGTAGTAGTCTCGCTCGTCGTTGGCCAACTTGCTAGACGCCAGGGATTTTTTAAAATATATCAGCTTATTCGCCGCCACCCTAGAAGCGACGAGCGAGAAATTTCGTTTATTTCAACAGTTTTTTGTAAGTCAGGTACACTTTGGTACATATCTTGTTGCTGGTTGGCTGAACGAGAATAAAATCGTCCAATTTTCTCACAATGTCGTATACTTCGGACGACGACGCGTCCATAGTTGATAGACACTACGTCGTTGTTGCATCAACACTCAAAAAAAGAAGATTCCTCCTATATCGTGTTCGAACCGAACTACAGATTCACAAAATATCGCGGCGGTCTCGAACTTCTTTCTGAGAGTAGCGGCGATGCGTTGCTCTACAAAGTCCGCTTGCCGTGCCCACTGAATCCGTTCTTATATATAATTTTCCGAGACTCGGAGCTTTCGGCGGTCGACATGTTAGGCAACGCGGAGACAGACACGCGAGTCGTAATCCATCGGCAGTGCCACGTCGTTCACGTCGAGGACAACGTCGAGGACAACTTTGATCCGAGAGAATCGTCAAAGTGCGGTCGACGGCGGTCTACGATATATCCGACAGCGGCAAGCTGCTATTCGATTCTGTTGACGGAGGAAGTAGTTTTGCCAACGCAGATATCGCGAGTGGGTAGAAAGCGTAAGCGATCCTTCGTTCTACTACCACGACCGACGATGACGAGAATCGTATTCAGAAACGAACAGACGGACTGGACCTTTGTCGCGACTTCTGTCGAACAAAGCAGCAGCATTCGATACACGATTTTCAAACATCTATGATCAAGTTCTTTGTTCGACTCTTCGACGACGCCGACTCTAGCGACGTAGCGACACGGAGAGCAGCGGAGGTTCTCAAGGCCGTTTACCTCGAATGTCTATGTCGACTGTCACCGCGAGAACTGTTCGACACAATCGGTCACGTGTTACAGAAATCTGGGCGCAACGACGAACTCTCAGAGACGCATTTCATCGTGTGTCGTGCGGACGAAGTCAATATAATATATAAGCGACGACCACAGGCGAAATGCCTGTACGTGGTAGAGTTTCGTTCGAAAGACGCGACTGTCACCGGCGATCAAACATTCACACGTAGCGTACCGAAACCCAGTCTTTCGATATGAATTTCTTTTGCTACCCTAGCGTGCTGGGCGCAAAGGCGTTGATCGAACACCACTATTGGAAATACGAATTCGAGATGGAAAACTTCTCGGTGTACGGGACATTTTTCAACAACGCGCACGTGCTGTTGTCGATCAGCAAGACCGACGACATCGTGTGCGTCTACTCGTCAATCAGGAGGTACAGACTGCAGAGTTACCAAGGCCTCGCTATTCACGCCGAACACAGCCTCGGAAACGGTGTCTATTCGTTCCGCGTGGACACACAGAACGTCGAGACGGCTGTAGAAGATGACGAAGACGTCGTGTACGACGAGTACGACAGCGTAAAGCCCGAACATAGGCTGCTCTTCAACTCTGCCATAGTGCGAGGCTTCGACTGGAGCGTTCTGAAACTGAACGTGGATTACAAACTGATTTGCGATCCACACGACGACGAACAGTGTTTCCATCTGTCGTCCACGCCGTACTGCCAGGTGGCTTGTCATTCGACGACGGGGCAATGTAATCATATGGGGAAAAGCATGAGAAATATCAGCGGTGGATACAAACAACTTTTATTTGACCTTCAAACTACAAAGCGTTTCGTGTGTCCATGTACCTTCGTCGAGTACGTCAACGATCAGTACGCGTCCGTGAAGTTCACTCACGTACTCATGTCGTATAAGCTGTCACAGTTTTTCCTCAATTTCTAGTTTATAAATATTCTGAACGTATTCTGTACACTCGCGCGACGACATTGGACATTCCCCGTGAAACCGTGACGAGCAGGCGACACAGAAGACATGGCCGCACGGCACCAATGCGGTATTCCTCTCGTTGACGCAGCAAATAGAACAGGAGCTGTCGTCGTCTTGTGCGCTTCGCTCTGCGTTCGTGGGCTGACAGGAGCTGACGTCGTCGCCGCTTCGCTCTGGGTTCGTGGGAGGACAGGAGCTGGTTTCATCAGGTTCGTTACTTGTAATAACATCAGCCAAATCGCCGAGACCGTTATTGTTCAACGAGTCGATGAAAATCCGGTAACAGGTTGGGCCTCGCCTCGGTATCAAGGACATCAAATACCGCGCTTTGGCAGTGAATGTTTTTTCGCATTCGATTTCCTCGCGCGCGACAAACCGCAAGATTCCCTCCGTGGTCAGATCATGGATGACGCAGCGAAACGGGTCGGGGTTCTCGGCCAGACTACGGATTATTGTAGAGAAAGACTTTCGAATCGCGAGTCGGTGGCACTCCTCCATGAATGTGCGGGAACAAACGACGAGACGTCCCTTTTATACCCACAAAGAATACCAATAACAATACGTCCGTCCATACACGTACCCATAAACGTTGTGCCACCACATGTGATACTGTATAAAAGGGATGAGTATAACAAATCGAAAATCTGATAAAATCTCGAATTGACCAATGCTTCTCTGAATCGGCTACGGATAGGCGAACTGACATGTCACACCAGTGTAACATCATTGTAACTTTCTAGCATAGCGATGCCTGTACTGTACCCGTGATGATTACACGTTGTAGAGCTAATATGCCACACTCTCTTTTCAAAGGGGTTCCTTTTGAAGAATGATATTGTATTATAACTATAAGAATCTAAAGTTAGACCCATAAAATCTCGAATTTACCAATAATAAGCTTGAATTCAGGTACATAATCCCAAATTTAGCCGTCTAGGACCAAATTCATACATCGCTCTTGGCCCGTTTTACATAGGCAAAGCGGGC
>MOXF01000095.1_pt1 | contig 10775 bp, 13 predicted proteins | sample 1471201 | NCBI WGS metagenome assembly MOXF01 (sample SAMN05358035, study PRJNA327811) | mollusc metagenome | isolation source: Phylotype B (NB1) bacterial symbionts from gill | host: Thyasira cf. gouldii | place: Canada: Bonne Bay, Newfoundland | collected 2010-08
TGGCATGTTTTAGCCTCAGGGCCTCAGTTCACTGTCGGCATTAGATGGGTAAGCAGCGTCTCCTGATCGTTGGTGGAATGGGGCTGCTACTATTGGTGCTATAGTCAAAATGAACCATTACCGCACGTCCCCGCGCCTTACACGCATTGCCAAGCCAAACCTCCTGCATAACGGTCATCGATGAGTTGCCGATTTTTTCCAGCCCGGTACGGATCTCAACATCACTGCCGTAATCGATTTGCGCCAGGTAGTCCACTTCGACACGGGCGATAATCAGATTCCATTTCTTAGGATCGAGATCGGGAACAAACAGTTGGAAGATGGGGCGGCGCGTCTCTTCGAACCAGGTAGCCACGGAGGCGTTGTTAATATGCCCAAGTGCATCGGTGTCACTGAAACGTGGAGTAAACATTTCAACAATCATGGTCTTCTCTCTTCTGTTTGGTTGCCTATCCCAGGGTGCCTTTTTGATACAGGCAAGAAATCACGGGCAATTATGCAGGTGGGAAGGGCCAGAGTAAATCAGATAGCCAGTAAAATAAAAGTACCACTTAATCGAGGAGTGATTGAATAGTCTCAAAACCAGGTACTCTGCTATTGTTTGAGATACATCCGGATCGAACAGTCTCTTTTGTTTGGTGTTGGCAGGGTTGAGTATGGATGTAACTTCTCAATAATCCAGTATCGGTCGGTTGTTTCTGGAAGTGCTGCCCGGGGTCGAGTCGATTGCGCCGAGATTGTTGATAAGTACTCCTTATTTGGATGCAATCGACTCCGACCCCATGCTCAAGATGTGCACGGACTTTTTGAGAAGTTACGTATGGATTATGTAATTACCTGAAAATTATAGTATTTTCAATGTGGCGCTATCGCTTCCTATCCATACGGATTTCGAACGCACGGACAAGGAGTAACTCCGGTGCTTGCCGTTTATAACATCTTCAGTATAAGGTAGGACATGTGTGCGTTACAGTAGACGCTCTTCCCGGCAACTTCAGCTTTATACATATCCGAGGTCATCATGAGCCAATTAATATGGACGCCTGATCTTGATACCGGAATTTCGGTAATCGACAAGCAACATCAACGTATCGTGGAGTACATCAATCAACTGAATCATGCACAGCACGATGCGAGTCGCGAGGAGGTGGGTGAGGTGCTGAATCAGCTTGTCGATTACACCCTCTCACACTTCACATTTGAAGAGGAGCTGATGGAAGAGAGCGGCTACCGTTTTGTCAAAGCCCACAAAAAGGTACATAAGCTGTTCGTGCGCAGAGTCAGTGACTATGTCGAGCGCTTCAAGGTCGGTGAGGATATCACTGAGGAGTTGCTTGCCTCTCTTAGGACATGGCTGATCAACCACATCAAGAATGATGACAATGACTACTCGGAGATTGTCAGGGAGAACATGGGAGACGACGGGAAGAGTAGCTGGTTGTCACGCTCCATGAAAAAGATATTCGGATAGACTGGGGGCTGCAGATGGCATACTTGGATTGGAAGGAAGAGTTGGAGACCGGCATCAATGTTATTGATGGTCAACACAAGCGTATTGTCAGCTATATCAACCAGCTGCATGATATCAGCCGGGGAGGTGATGATTCGGAGGTGACGGAAATTATTATCGCGCTGGTGGACTATACTCTTACTCACTTTATCTTTGAGGAGACCCTGTTCGATGATGCCGGGTATAGGGAAGCAACCGCTCATATTCGTGAGCATGATGCTTTCAGAAATACGATATTCTCTTACAAGGTGAGGGCGTCCAAAGGTGAGGATGTCACCCAGTCATTGCTGCAACTGCTGAAGACGTGGTTATTTGTACATATTCAGTATGAAGATTCTCTCTATGTGGATGCTATAAGCCGCTATCTGGAACAACATGAAAGGTAGCCCGGCTGGCTTAAGAAAAGGAAAATGTAATCTATTTTTTACTGGATTGATTTGATCCACATAGTGGTTTGAATCGGGAACTCATCAGGGATTTATATGTTGAGCGCTCTTCATTGAAAATCAATCTTGCAGCAAAATTCTCGATGTTTTCCAGCATCGCACTGCTCATTCTGGTCAGTTTGCTCAGTGGCCTGCTGGTGCAGATGCGCCAGACGGATATAGAGCAAAATCTGCAGACCAAGGGTGAGGATCTCATCCGCATCCTCTCCAGCGCCGCCGTACAACCCATTCTCAACTACGACATGTTGAGTCTTGAGTCCATGTTCAACGAAGTAATCAAGGATGCCGGCGTCAGCTATGTGCAATGTTTCAACTCCGATGGAAATATCCTTGCCAAAGCCGGAGTGTTTCCTGAGCGGCAGGATTCATTAAGGGAGTTCCGCCTGCCCATCCTCAGCACCCACGACAATAATATCAACATGGGTGAGATCAGGCTGGGTATCAACCGTAATCTGTTCGATCAGCAGATCTACCAAAGCATTCTGTTTATAGTGATCTCTCTAGTGGCGACCTCCGTTGTCATTGTCGGCATCAACGTATTTATTGTGCAGAAAACTATCAGCAGACCGTTGCAGCAAGCGGTTATCAAACTCAACGAGATCGCCGGTGGCAATTTAATGGTCGAACTGCCGGCAGGGCGTGAGGATGAGCTGGCTGATCTGTTCAGTGCTATGGAGGGCATGATCAGCAACCTGCGTGGTGATATCGGCAGAGTCAGGGAGACCAGCGACAATCTCTCCCAAGCCGCTGATGAGATGGAGGAGATTGCTGCGGAGACTTTTGAAGGAGCCGACACGCAGCAGGTAGAGACCCACAAAGTAGCTCAGGCTATTGGTGAGATGAATAGTGCCATCCACCATGTCACCGAAAACATCTCCTCCTCCACCACCGCCGCAGAAGATGCAGACAAGGAGACCCGGGAAGGTCAGGTGATTGTGCTGGAGACCATAAAAACCATCAGCAGCATGGCCGATCAGGCGGATCGGGCTGCTGCCGTCATCCAGCGTCTGGATACGGATACGGTTGAGATTGGCAGTGTGCTGGATGTAATTCGCAATATCGCAGATCAGACAAACCTGCTTGCGCTCAATGCGGCCATCGAAGCCGCCCGGGCGGGGGATAAAGGGCGGGGATTTGCTGTAGTGGCTGATGAGGTTCGCACTTTGGCCAGTCGCACCCAGGCCTCCACTGAGGAGATCCAGAAAACTATCGAAATACTCCAGCAGGTGGCTAAGGAAGCGGTATCCGTTATGCGTATCGGGACGGAAAAAGCCCATGAGAGCGTTAGCAAAACCGGTCTTGCTGGCCAGGCGCTGGATCGTATCACCGGCAGAGTTTCCGATATCCGCTCCATGAGTGAGCGCATTGCCCGCGCCTCTTCAGAACAGAATAAGGTAAGTGAGGAGATCAACCGCAATATCGTAAGTATCAGTCAGGTTGCCGAACAGACCGCCGAGCGGGCACAACGTACAGCAGAAACCGGAAAAATGATCAATACTATAGTTAACGACCTAAAAAGAGTGGTCAGCCACTTTAAAGTGTAATGGGCAGTGAGGTTGGATACTGAATCGGCAACGAAGAGGTAAGCTATGAAAATTCCACGATGTATTGTAGTTATTGTCACGCTATTGTCTGCCAACCTTCTGGCTGCGACACCAATACCTGTGGCTGAAGAAAATGCCGAGGAGGCGGCGCGGATGGTCGCTAAAATGGTCATTATCGGCCGTGGCATAGTGGCTGGTCACCAGGGGGTAATTAACGATCCGGCCAAAGGGAACAAAGGGTTCTCGCCGGATTATATGACCACTCATATGAGGAAGACGTTTGAGAAAAAAATGGGGATGAGTGTTGATCAGGTCACCCCCAGCGGGGTTAAAAAGGCGCTTTTGGCGGTATTGGATGCCTCAAGTGTGGCGGTGAGAAACAACCAGGGACGCATCAATCGTCCAGGTGTCAAGTTCAAAGGTTTTATTCCCGCTGTCTATGGTCGGATAACCGGCAATATTCTCAAAGCAAAAACCGGTATTGGTTTGAAGCAGACCACTTTCAAGTATCGAAATGCCTACAATAAACCCGATCAGTTCGAGGCGGGCGTTCTGAAAAAGTTCGAAAGCGGTGAACTCGAAGAGGGGTATGGCATGAGAGTGGGCGCTAAATATCGCTATATGGAACCAATCTATATCAAGAAAGCGTGCATGAAGTGTCACGGGCAACCCAAAGGTGAATTGGATATCGCCGGCAAAGTGAAAGAGGGTTATGAGATTGGCGACCTGCGCGGCGCCATCAGTATCAGCTTGCCCGTTAACTAGGAGCCTGTCAGAAATCCTGATCTTGCTGCTTTGGCATCCCTGCATCCCTGTGTGGGTCATAGTAATTAAGATAACAGACGCTGTAGCCTGGGCTGAGGGAAGCGAAACCCGGGGTAACTATTCAGGGGCAATCTGAACAGTTACTGACGATCTCCTTGCGGTGCTGAATAGTTACAACCCGGGTAGTTATTGCACTATCCCCCGGGTTTCGCTTCGCTCAGCCCAGGCTACGAAGAGACCCTGATTGAAATTAGGCAGGTTTCTTTATACGCCCTTATAGGGCGCAATCAAAACCATGTTATTAGAGCATGAATTTTTATTTCCTGACGGAAATAGTGGTTATTGACATGAGACGCCTATAAGGTGAAAATCAGCAGGATTATGTCGGGCAATTGGCGTACTTTGGGGAGAGGATGCCCGCGATTCAATTAGACTCCGTCCCGTTATAAGCACGAAAAACACCTCATGGAGTGCAGAACCATTTCATGATTTATCTTCAACAAGAATGTAAAAGTGACAATAACTATTAAGTACGCCAATAATTACCGCACTTATCCTCAGATGTTTGTTCCAGGAATTGTATAAACTCACTCCTGGCGATTGTCTAAGCATCATCTCAAAGCTACTCCTTTCACAGCTTCCTGGCGATAAGTATTCAGCGGTAACTAATTGAAGTTACACGGAATTGTTATCAGTGACTTATCTAAACAAGAGGGGAATATCCAAGGTGCATAAACTATTAACCATCCTGTCGCTGATCGGCCTGCCGGGATTGGCCGTGGCGTCCGGCAGCATGGAACAACCGTCACTCATACACCACTGGGTGGGGCCGGTTGCTCTGCTCGTCTTCATCCTTGCCTATGCACTGGTGATGGCAGAGGAGTTCACTCATCTGCGTAAGTCGAAACCGGTGATCTTTGCAGCAGGCGTCATCTGGGCCTTGGTGGCCTGGACAGTCCAAGGTATGGAGGCTTTGCCGCCAACGCTGCGGAAGTGGCGGTACGCCACAACCTGCTGGAGTACGCCGAGCTGATGCTCTTCCTGCTGGTGGCGATGACCTATATCAACGCCATGGACGAACGTATGGTGTTTGAGAAGCTGCGCTCCTGGCTGGTTCAGAAGGGCTTTGGATTTCGCCAACTGTTTTTGATCACCGGTGTCCTGGCATTCTTTATCTCTCCGGTGGCCGACAACCTGACCACCGCCTTGCTGATGTGTGCGGTGGTGCTGGCGGTAGGCGGTGATAATAACCGATTTGTACTGCTTGGCTGTATCAATATCGTGGTGGCAGCTAATGCCGGCGGTGCCTTCAGCCCTTCGGTGATATCACTACCCTGATGGTGTGGCAGAAAAACATACAGACCGCTCAGGGGGCTGTTGATTTCTGGTCTTTCTTCGCTCTCTTCGTACCCTCTCTGGTCAACTGGCTGATACCGGCCTTCATCATGATGATGGCTGTACCCAATGAGCGGCCTCAGGGCGGCGGCGAGATGGTTGAGATGAAGCGGGGAGCCAAGCGTGTTATTGTGCTGTTTCTGCTCACTATTACGACCGCAGTCAGCTTTCATAACTTCCTGCACCTTCCGCCCGTTATCGGTATGCTCACCGGCCTCGCTTATCTGCAGTTCTTCGGCTATTTCCTGAAGAAGACCTACCACAGGGAGTTTACCTACGACAGTCGGCTGCAGGCTGAAACCGAGGTTGATCATAGTGGACAGATTGGTGATCCGGTGGCCTTCGATGTTTTCAAGAAGGTTGCCCGGGCCGAGTGGGACACCTTGCTGTTCTTCTACGGTGTCGTGCTCTGTGTCGGCGGTCTTGGTTTCATCGGCTACCTTTCGATGGCCTCCGAGGTGATGTATATCGATTGGGGTCCAACCAATGCCAACGTGATGGTGGGTATTCTCTCTGCCATCGTTGACAACATCCCTGTGATGTTTGCGGTGCTTACCATGATGCCTGATATGTCCATGGGGCAGTGGCTGTTGGTCACTCTCACCGCAGGTGTCGGGGGCAGCTTGCTCTCTATCGGCTCTGCAGCCGGGGTGGCGCTGATGGGCCAGGCCCGCGGGAAGTACACCTTCTTTGGTCACCTGAAGTGGGCGCCGGTGATTGGTCTGGGCTATGGCGCCTCGATCGTAACCCATCTATGGATCAATTCGGCACTCTTCTGATCGGGCTGTCGGCGGCAGGGATGCCGCTGGCAAGTTGACAAGGATCAGTTCCTACTCCTCATCCCGACTCTCCTTTGAACCCGCTCGCGGTTCACTAATCCAAGTTTTCGAATTGGTACTTAAAAACCGACCTGATTACCCCTGAAACTCAGCCGGAAATGAACGCAAATAAACGCGAATATGGCTCTGTACAATGATACTGAAGCCAGTTTTGCTGAGGATTCAATGTTTTTTGTAGGAGCGAACTTGTTCGCGATCAGCATCGTAGTGTGCTCATCGCGAACAAGTTTGCTCCATCAGGCTACAGAATTGTTGTGCATAGCCAATTCGCACTATGGGGTTTTTTCAAATATTCGCGTTCATACGCGTTTATTTGCGGCCAATAATGACAGATTTCAGGGGCAATCTGAACAGTTACCAGCGATTTCTTTGAGGTGCTGAATAGTTACGTTATTTATTCCCAAGCACTAATCTGACGTGAGTTTTGACCGCCATTTACAACCAAAAAACCCCTGAACATCACCCGGTTTTTCGGGGCTGTTCAGGGGTTCCCTGAGGTTACACGCATCGCCACCGATAAGCACCGATGGCGTGTGGTGTGGTTTACAACGGCTAGCTTTCGCTATGCAGTGCCTCATCAAGCTCCTCGTCGGTGAGGGAGAGCTCACGCTCCGCCTCCTTCATCGAGAGATCGCCGCTGGCGAACAGGGCTTCACCCATCTGCACCAGATTTTTGGCCACGCCGTGAGCATAACCGGAGTCGTTCATCAAAGAGGTAGCCATTTCAGCAGTGATGCTGTTCTCTCTGATCAGATGCTCCAGGGTGCCGTTCACTGTTGCGTCGTTCTCCTCCATTTCGAGCCTGAGCCTGTCGAGGGCGAGGACTGCCGTTGGATCATCACTCTCTTTCTGAGCCTCTGCTATCTGGCGCATCACCTCACCGAGATGGACACGCATCTTGTTGTACTCTTCCTTGATGTGTTGATTATCAGAGACGATGTATAGAGAGAGGTTCTTATACATGTGCTTGGTATCTTTGATCGCCACCACAATATCCCGACCGGCGGCGCGCAGTCTGAATAGCTCATCAGCCTGCTCTGGAGTCATCATGGTCTGTGCGCGGCTGATAAAGGTAACGATCTCACTGTAAAGACCCTTAATATTGGCGTTGTAGTCCGCATCAAAGTCAACTTCCATCACTTTGCCGCTCTCTTTAACAATATCCTCAAGTTCATGCTCTGAAAGAATGTCATGACGATGCAGCTGATGCCGTGTGCGATGATGCCGAAGGCATTGTCATAGAGGTGAATGGTCTCCTGGCGCACCGCCTCAATAGCAGTATCGGGCAGCTCAATGGACGCTTCACTGAGGTATTTCGGGGTGGCGCGGGATACCTCTTTTTCAGGCATGGTGCGCTCAAGGAACCTGACCAGGTGGTTAATAAAGGGGAGCATGACGACGATACCAATGGTATTGAATATGCTGTGGAATACCGCCAGCTTGAGGGTGTAGTCATCAGCAGCAATACCAACCCAGCTACTGACAATATCCACCAGTTCCGCCAGTTGATAGATAAGTGCGATGGCAATAAACGCTGTAGCGGCGTTAAATATGAGGTGAGCACCCGCCAGTCGTTTTCCCTGTATGTTTGAACTCATGGATCCGAGGATGGCGGTAATGGTGGTGCCGATGTTGGCGCCAATCGCCAGAGCCAGGGCGTTTTCATAGGTGATCTGCCCGGCGGCCAGGGCGGTGATGATGATCACCAGGGTGGCGTGACTCGACTGCATGATGACGGTGGCGGCGACACCGATCAGGCGAAGAGGAACAGGCCAGGATAGCCGCCAACTGCAAAGGCGGTCAGATCGATAGTGTCCCTGAAAGCTTCAAATCCCTCCTTCATATAGTGGATGCCAAGGAAAAGGAAGCCGAGTCCGGCGAGAATATAACCGATACCATTGAGACTCTTGGACTTCTGAAATACCAGGATGATGCCAAATACCAGCATCGGCATGGCGTAGGCAGAGATCTTTACCTTCAAGCCAAATCCGGCAATAAGCCAGGCGCCGGTAGTGGTGCCCAGATTGGCGCCGAAAATAATACCGATACCGGCGGCCAGACCAATCAGCCCGGCGCTAAGGAAGGAGATGGTGATAACAGAGACCAGTGAACTGGACTGCATGAGGGTGGTGCTGACCACACCGAAACTGAGGCTTTTCCATACGCTACTGGTGGTTTTTTTCAGGATCTGCTCAAGCAGCCCGCCGGTGAACGCTTTGAAGCCCTCTTCCAGGCCAACATGCCAAACAGGAAAATGGCGACACCCGCTGATATCTCCTTGAAGTCGGGGCTTATCCAAAACCCATACGAAAGGAAAAGGAGCATGGTAGGTAAGGTGATCTTTCTTAACATAGGTGTGAACCTCGAGTTTCTGAATTTTGCATGAACAGCCTGCTAAGATTTATATAAAAATCTTATATTTCATGTAGTTAATGTAAATTTCAGGCGAGGCGGCATATTTCAGATTAACCGGCCAGCCTTGGACCAAACGCAATTGCTGAGTGGATTTTATAGTCTGATAAACAGTCTATGCAGCAACAGACAGCACGAACACATTCATTTAAACCCGGCGGATTATAGTCTAATAGCCGCTGAAATGGCTATAAATTATTAGTTAACGGCTATAAATTATTAATATTATGTATGTATGTAGTGCAATATCAGCTGCTGTCTGACGGCATCAATTGAATCTGCCCAGCCATCATTCGTAACTCAATTTTTTTGTGTTATGGACTTCGTTTGATGTCCTTGATCATACCGGTGGGGTTCTGATTGTATTAGAATGCAGCGGTTAATAATCAATTAGATTGACACAAATGTTCAGCTATTGCTCAAGTGCCTGATGATGGTGCCTGTAGAAGCGGCTTCAGTCGCGATTTACGCTTTGATCCGGCACTGATTCACGACTGAACGCTCTTGGTCATTGCATGGCTGGGCAATAGTGCCGATCAGGGCAACCAATAACTATCGGGCACCGGAATGGATGAGATAAGAGCGTTTTTTGATACGCTTCCACTTGATGTCACTGATATAGAGATGACCATTCGTCTCCTGTTTCAAGTGCTGCTGTTGACTTCGTCTGCGGTATTTTCAGGATCAGAGACTGCACTATTTTCGTTAAGCCGTATCGATCTGCAAAAGCTCCGGCAATCACGACACAAGGATTCAGACAGCATTCATGCGATGTTGGATGAGCCGCGTCGGCTAATTATCTCCATTCTGTGTGGCAATGAACTGGTCAACATCGCTTCGGCGGTGAATATGACGGCCATTCTTATGCTCGCCTTTGGCGGGCAGGATGTCGGTTGGATCAATATTCTTATTATGGTGCCCCTGCTGCTGCTGATCGGAGAGGTAACTCCCAAGACTGTTGCGGTCAGTTTTCCAATCAAATTCACTACCCGTATAACGGCAAGGATTCTGCCGCGCTGGATAATATTTATCACACCGTTGCGCGAGGTGGTTCGAGCTGTGGCGGATCGCATCACCACCATGATGGTGGGAGACGCCGTTGATCGTGAGAATATTCTACAGCCCGATGAGTTGAGAACACTGCTGGAGGAGGGGGAGGAGACCGGTATTATCGATGCTACAGAGAGGGTGTTGATCGATAATCTGCTGGAGGCTTCTGAAACTGATATCTCCAGAATCATGACACCGGGGCCGCGAATAAAATTTCTTGACGGCAACATGCCTGTCCCTGAGTTGATAGATCAGTTCCGCAAATACCGTCATCCACGTATCCCTGTATATAAGGGGCACTGGGACAATGTTATCGGCTTTATCCACTCTGAAGATATTCTCAAGCTTGTCAGGAGCGGAAGTGACCTCACCACGGTTCCTTTGGATACGATTCTGAAGCAGGCGCATTTTGTACCACCTACCAAGAAGGTGGATGAGATGTTCGACTACTTTCAGGCACACAATACCCGCGTCGCCATCATATTGGGTGAGTATGGGGAGGTGTCGGGGGTTGTCACTATTAAGGACGTTTTGACTTTTATCTTCGGTGAAATTTCAGGAAATATGGCGGGGCTGGAGTACTACAAGGAGGATGACGAAAACAGTTACACAGTTCCCGGTGACATGCGCCTGGCTGATTTTTACAATCTGACCAACTTTGATTTAGAGGACTCGGTGATGACCACGATTGGCGGCGTCGCCTTCAGGCTGTTTGACCGGTTGCCGGAACCGGGTGATCGAGGTGACCCATGAAGGTTTTCGTTTTACCGTCAAAGAGCGGAGCGGTTTGGAGGATCAGGTCAGCTCCGAGGTT